>WNFO01001129.1_pt1 | contig 42491 bp, 34 predicted proteins | sample 5400251 | NCBI WGS metagenome assembly WNFO01 (sample SAMN13153354, study PRJNA577476) | soil metagenome | isolation source: 100 cm saprolite under Madrone tree | place: USA:California | collected 2016-06-14 | reverse complement strand
ATACATAGCCATGCAGACACCCGACAACGTCATGAATGTATAATGGCTAATAGCCCAATACTTGTTGTCAGTACTCAAAGACAGAATCCGCATTAGGTCCGACACCCTCTCGCCCAACCTCCCTGCGGCCTTACCGGAAAACTCATCCCACAGAATGCCAAACATCCGCGAATATTGTTGCACGATGCCCATAGTTCGTTTTTCTTTTCTGAAATGGACGAGACCGTTTTCCCAGCCGACGAAAGCTTGGGCTGTGTAGAATCCATTCAGCAATCCTTCAAGAACTCTGCAATAGCCGACAATTCGGGTTATGGTAGTCGCCTTGTCGAAGAACACCCACCAAAACGGTAGTAGCACGGTGAGAGGAAGGAGAAAGATTACCCCCCGGTATGCAGCCAATTGGAGACTGCAACACCCGCGCCTAAGAGTGCCGACGTTGCTGTCACGGAAGCGGTCAAAAAAGTGATTTGACAGCTTTTCAGGTTGAATAACTCTTGTCTGAGCGCCTCGCGCTCCGTTTCGTAAATGACGCGAGAATCTGCTGTGATTCCAGCATTCATGAGGGCATTCTCGGCCAGAATGTTATCATTTACTTTTATAGAATAACTGCATTTTTTAAAAACCGTAAACTCTCCCGGAGGTGCGCCAATAAAACACCCGACAAGTGTTGAATAACGGGGCTGCGCCCCAGAATGCGCCCCAGAATGCGTTGACACGCTCGGCTTACGGGCGTAAATTCTGCGCATTCACACAGCCGGAGTCCGGCTTCCATCCGGCCCTTGAACGATTTTCTCTGGGGGTTAGTTCCATGAAGCGCATTCTCTTACTCGGATTTCTGACCGTTGTGGGAGCATGCAACACCGCCGTTGTGACTGCACAGGTCACCCAGAAGAGCACCAACCAAGTGGCGGAGCCGAAGACCTCCGCTTTAGATCAGGTCATCTTGGAGGAATACAAGGCCCTAAGAGCAGAAATCATTCTCTGTTTAGAAAGCCGAGTGAGCATTGTCTCGTTGGGATTCGCAGCCATAGGTGCTCTGCTCGCGGGCGGCGTCGCTGCGATCAGCCGCGACAAGCCATACTGGTTTGTTTCGGCACTGACCATTGGAATTGCGGTGACGCTGACCAGCCTGTATGTCTTCGATGTCTGGATTGTGGAGACACGGCGGTTGGCAAGGGCTAGCTATCATAACTGTCAGTTAGAAGACAAAATAAGCAACCTGTTTCCGGGCAACGTTAAACCACTTGAATGGGAGCACCGTGTCAGGACCGACGCCTATAAACAAATCCTGCCACCTGACAAGGAAACGCCGCCTAAGATATTTCTCTTTTTTCCAGTCGGTTCAGCAATAGGTGGGTTATTCCTATTTCTAATATTCTTGTGGGGAACTAAGGAGCATCCCATTCACATCCTCCGTTGGCTCTATCAATGGCGTGCACCATTTGCTCTCCTTGGTGCTCTCGGTGTCCTTGTCGTGCTATGGCGCGTTTGCCTGCGTGCGGAGGAAATCAGACACCTCGGCGAAATTTGGCGCTGCTAAAGGCATTCACTAAAGCTACCGTTAGTCTGCCCGCCATCCATATTTGTTTCTGTGAATCGACCATGTGCAAAAGGCTCGGAGTCTTCCTATCAGGCGGGAGAATTTCGACTATCTCTCCCTGCTTGTACGCGGCGGGATCGCAATTGTGAATTACCTGGTATCCCTTCATCACGACTTCGATTACGTTTCCGCACCCCGGACAACGAACCATGACCCGTCGGCGGAAACCAAGATTTTTGATCCGCTCGTAATCGAAAGCGAAGTCATCAACGCAGTGTGGGCAATCGAACAACGCGACACTCTTGGTTTCCATTGGGAGTCCTCTGGCGAGGAAAGAACGGAAAAATATAATGGTAGCAGAAGCAGGTCGGGGAATTGAAGCCTGAATCACATGATCGAATTTAAGAAAGCGATTATCCCGGACGAAATTGGCGCTCTTTGTGAATTTGACCGCAGAGCGTTCTGTGCCTACCCAAATGATGCCTATGGCCCGGAGAGCTGGAAAGAACTTGAATCGTATTGGATGATAGTGGAAGGCAAGACCGTTGGATGCACGGCATTTGGCCACAACATTGATTTCGATCAGAAGCCACGCCCCGGATGTTTATACATTTCCAGCACCAGCGTGTTGCCTGAGTTTCAGGGTCAAGGATTTGGGAAAAGGCAAAAAGAATGGCAGATCGAATATGCCAAACAGAACGGTTTCCAGGTGATCGTCACCAACATGCGACAGAGCAATGAACGGATAATTAGAATAAACGAGAGATTTGGCTTCCAGCGCACTAAAACTGTTCCTGATTGCTATTCTGATCCCAAGGAGTCTGCGGTGGTGATGGAGCTTGATTTACGGAGGTTGCCAACTCCTTGCCCTCGCTGCGGGAGACCACTGCGAACACCACGTGCAAAGCAATGTCGTTTTTGTCATGCCGATTGGCATTGAAGACCGCTGCAGCGAAGCAACAAACTTTTCGATTCGGCTCGCAGCCATCTCAAGCAGGGCTGTTGACGGACGAACAGACCAGCCGCTTGCTGGAAACGTTGAAGATTGCACCTGCGCGTTGAAGATAACGACCGATAGTCCGTCCGCGAGTTCCCCTGATCTGAAATCCTATTTTGCCTTGGTTTGGATTTTGTCTGTTTTCTTGTCAAACCAATTTGCAAACTCGCAAGTCATAAATGGACCGTTTGGCAGTTTGAAATTACAAAATCCCGTCTCGTGGTAGTCCCCAAATACGTCAAAATATTGCACAACTCCATAAACGTATAGAGAAAGCTTTCCACTGATTAGGTCAGCGGCGGTCTTTTCATCAACAGGATCAGTGGCAGCCGTGCCCCATTTGTCTCCAACCGACCCGAGCATATCTCCAGAGGGAGTTTCATAAACAGGGACTCGCATTGCGCGTACAGTGCGTTCGGCGTTAGGTCCGAATGTAGCATAGCGGTGGATATGGACGCCTGTTGCCGGTGTTCTACCACTGTTCGTAACATGAACATCCGCGCAAACGCGATGCTGCCCCGGAATCGCACAGATTGGCGGGTCGGACAGATTGAAGGACGAAGCCCACAGATAAGGTCTTTGTTCTTGCTTGAAAGACCGCCCGGAAGAATCCAACGTGTCCTTAGCCGTCTGAGCAGCGCTTAACGGCGGTGAGCAACACGATGGCCTTGTTCCAACCACTGGTCTTCTTCCAAGATTGAATAAGCCGAGATGTATAGCTGTGACGCTTCTTTCCTAAGCCTATCTCGTCCGCTTTGGCCGCGTCGTTCACTTCCATGCCATCATTCATGGCGTATTTCCCTCTAGGAGACGAATGATTCTACACCCGCCCGGCGAGAAGGAATGCCCGAGGTTTTTTCTATAGAGAGAGGGCAAAACAAGCTAAGACATGCTCGACGAAGGACGAGACACCAGACCAGCGCTTACTAGACTGCGGGCTTCATGCGAGAGGGAATTGTCGCAAAGTCCGCATAAACTGTGTCGCTGCAAAGAGCGCGATTGCAATAGCAAGGATGAAAATGATCGCTTCTCGAAAGTCTTGTTGAATCGGCTGGACTACTTGTATCGGTTCTGGCTCCATATCTTTCTTGGTAATCGGACCTGGAGCAAAACCATAACTAATAATTTCTGTTGCCATGTGCCTTCCCTTGAACTTCTGGATAAAGCGTAGCATGCCTCTTTCGAGACGTGTCAAGTGCGAGAGCGTAAGGAATGAATGACAGCTTGGCAGAGCGAACGTGAGAGTGGTACGTTCCTGCCAATGACGCCTTCTGTTCACCGTGGGACCAAACGGACGACCGACAAGCCGAAGACCAAGGCGACGAGACTCGCCCGGAAAACTTGGCAGATCATACTTGGATTTGTGCGGCATCCGCGTCCAGTAACCTGCCTTGATTGTGGTTTTCTGGCCTTGGGCAATGAGGAAGTCACAAGAGCAGAAAGGATTCTTCTGCACGGGGAGGGAAGTGCGGGGCTTCCTTGCTCCCCCGAGGAACTAACGGACTTAAATTGCACACGTTCCCTGTGGGTCGATTACGACCTTACGTATGTCGACGGCTCTGCTCAAGGCATATTCGATGAACTAGAACAAGATCGACGGGGCTGTGCAGGTTTTCTCAGATACAGGCCCGGCTTCTCGCCAAGTGAGCACCGGGACCTATTGCTGAAACGGATGGACAGCAAAGAGAAACTAAAGTTTGCAGTGCTTGGTGGAATCGTGACGTTGTTCTTCGCTTGGGTTGCAAAGCATCTCGGACTCAGGCCGTAGGATTCGCAGTGAATAGTCTCTGCGAATGTTCTGTTAAACTCCGCCACATGCGACTGAGATTCGCCATCCTTCCTGCGGTGCTGCTGGCTATGTCCGGCTGCAACGCATCCAGCGATTTTCATGTGACGGCGTATAAAACGGTCGAAGGCGCGGACTCCGCGCCGTGGCCGTCCGGCTGCTTAGTCACCGTGGAGAATCGAACGCAGAGAATTATCGGGTTGTATGGGCTTCCGTGCAAAAAGATTCAGATCGGCGACAAAGCAGTTTTCAACCACAAAGGCGACACAGTTTTCTGGATAAACGATATTGGGTATACGGTGCGGTCGGCTCAAGCGAAGCGACGGTAGCGAAAGGCAGCTCCGGGTGAACTATTCGACCTTTTCAATTCTGCCTATCCGAATCATCTCGCCCTCACGCATATGGATGTCGTAGTGGAGAAGGTATTCGATCCTAAATTGATTCCCATTTTTGTCGTCGTAACTGACGCAGACCGGAACTTCTACTTCGAATATTTCCTCGCTTTCGTTTCCATCGGTCTCAACAGCATATTGCTGGACATCGCATCCCGAGGGCGGGTTGTGTATGAGAGATTCCAAGTCATGGGTAGTAATCATCAGTCCATCTGATTTCCGACAAATAATCGGGTGGACAGACGCGGTGTCGGTTAGTGTTCGCACTGGAAAGGGAAACAAGGCTTTATACGCCCCGAAACCTATGCGGTGGACGCAGACGTCGTAGACTGCGCCAGGACCTCTATACCGGAGTATCCAGGGTCTGTTTCTAACGGTGTGGGAGCCGGGAATCCTAGACTCATGCACGAGCGAAGGCCATTGGCATTCCAGAATAACGTCGGGCCAGCTTGACTGATCTTCGTCCGTAGTCGGCATCTTGGCGGGCAAAGACAAATTCACCGTTGGGGAGTTAATTGTTTGCGAGATGTTCGTCCCACTCGCCACTGGTGAATTCGTGACCTTCGCGCCTTGGGCTGTCAACGTTGATGAAGGCGCGTGGCTCGAAGACTTTTTCCAGCCAAGGACAGTTTTAACGAGGTCCGCTATCAACTTGTAGTGGTGAATGATCCACTCCATACGATTATTCTATCGCGCTTGCTGGACTGTGCCTACGAGTTGCAACTGGGGATATAATCTTGAGCCAGAGGTCCGCAACATGGCCAACGAAGCACTGAATGACCCTGAGTTGCAACGAATACTTCTAGCTTGCCTTGACTACGGCACCACGCAACGTACGCCGCACCCCGTCATCTGTTATTCGTGGGTAGCTCGATGCTACGAAGCTAGGTTCGGTGGGACATTTCACCAATCGAGACTGCAAGAACTTGCGCGACTAGGAGTGCTCTCTGAAGACGGAGACACGTCGCGTGGCGAGGGGCGGCGCTATTATCCAATCATCGCTACACCCGAACTAGTGAACAGAGTAGAACCATTGAAAGGCAAATCACCGATTGACGCCAAGACCTTTCCATGCCCGGATTGCGGACAAGTCTTGGGGCCGGTTACGCCAGCGCAGTTACAGGCTACGGGGTGGCCGTACCACGCACTTTATTCGCTACGCCATCGTCGTGCTTTGGGATACGAGAGCCGAAATGGATAGCGACCCGAAGAGCCAATGTACACGGCCTATTACGATGATAGCGGTTCCGCTGGTGACACTCTTGCGGTAGTAGTCGCTGGGTTCGTAGCCACGAACGAACAATGGTTGCATTTTGAACGCAACTGGAACGACTCTCTCCGTCAGTTCGGAATCGCCCATTTCCACATGCGAGATTTTGCTCACTGTCTTAGACAATTTGCACGATTCAAGGGTGATAAGGAGGGGCGGGAATTCTTCCTCCGCCAACTTATTTCGCACATCAAATTGCGCGTGACTTATACGAATGCCCATGCGGTTCTGATGGATGACTATCGAAAGGTGAACGGCGAATACCTTATGGACCCTTTTCCGCCGTATGCGCTGGCGGGACGCACGTGCATCGCACGAGTGAATCTGTGGGCGGAACGGCGCGGCATACCGAAGAACAGCATTCAGCATGTCTTTGAAGACGGTTCTGCTGGAAAAAGGGAGCTGTATCAAAGCGTGTTACGCGACCACGGCGTAGAGATAAGCTTCAAGGGAAAGGATGAATGCGTGCCATTACAAGCGGCTGATTTATTTGCCCATGAAACTTTGGCAGCAAACCGCTTCGTTTTTGAGAAAGGGATCAGCGATTTCAGACAATTGCGATACCCGATTCGCCAACTTGAACCCTTGATGCGCGATCAGTTCGATTGGGGCACCTACACGCGGGAAAATCTTGAAGAGTTTTGTCGGAAGGCTGGTTTGCCACGAAGAGACTCAGCTACCGTTTCAGCTTGCTCCCCGGCCTAATGCCCGGACCCCTGCAGCGCAGGTTTGAGAAAGTACCGGAGAAGGGGTTCGAACCCCCACGTCCCGAAGGACGACGGCTTGGGGCGAAACCGAATAAATCGACCGCTCCACAAGCCGTCGCGTCTGGCGGTATATTCTAGCCCCCCTCTTTTTGGCATAAAATTGCGCTACTCCCTACCCATTTGGCGGGATTCTGTGGAGTGTATTGCTTGTGTTTTCCGTAAGTTACAGATTCTTCGTACCCCTGAAGGGTATAGAATCAACATTTATAGGAATGCCCGTAAGTGTTGATTCTAAAGCACTTACTAAATGTCTAAGTCCTTTAGATGCAACATTTACAAGAAACAGGGGGACGGGGGCCAGTTATTGTTAACTAGAAACGCGGAAAAAGATCTTCGCACGCGTCCGTCGAAACAACCTGCCAATGGTTCCCAACGTAAGATTGACAAACACATTGGAATTAGAAAGGCCTCTGAAATGAAGCGTATTGCGCTCGCAGCATGGCTCTCCGCCGGTCTCTTGATTTCCGGAGGATGCAAAAACCAGCCAAGCGACAACGACGCCATTCGCGCCGGCATCCTGCGGCACCTCAACGGCGTAGGCACCCTCAACATGAGCGCCATGGAAATGGAAATGCGAACCGTTTCCGTCAATGGGAATCAGGCGCGCGCCGAAGTTGTATTCCGGCCAAAGACCGGCGCACCTCCGGGAGCGGGAATGCAGGTTGCCTACAATTTGGAAAAACGCGATGGCACGTGGGTAGTGCAGAAAACGCAGCCTGCAGGCGAGATGATCCAACATCCTGACCCAAACGCGAATCCACATCAGAGCTCAGATGTGCATTCCGGCAGCCTGCCGAATTTCAGCGACATTGTGAACCCCGCCGGCGCGGCTCCCCAGGGCCAGCCGCCGCCGGGCCATCCGCCCATTAATTCGCAGCCCCCGAGTTCACACCCAAGCGCCCAGGATCAAACTCCCGTCAAGAAGCCTTGATAGGTCTGCGGACGCCATGAGTCTTGCGTGCAGCCGTACGGCACAATCGTTTGCTTTCTGTTGCTGAAGCTTGATCTTCAGACCGTTTTGTCTTTCGCGTAACACAGCGACTCCATATTGCACTCGATGCACTTCGGCTTCCGTGCAAAGCAGACTCGGCGCCCGTGCCAGATCAGCTGGTGGGAAAACTGAATCCATTTCTCCTGAGGAATGATCTTCATCAAATCCTGCTCAACCTTCTTCGGGTCTTCATTTCGAGACAAATCCAGGCGCCTTGAGAGACGCAGCACATGCGTGTCTACGACCACTCCGCTGGCGATCCCATATGCCGTCCCGAGCACGACGTTTCCAGTTTTTCGCGCGACACCCGGCAGCGTGAGGATCTCTTCCATCGTGCGCGGCACCTGCCCGCCAAACTTGTCGATGATTGCTTTGCTCGCGCCCATCACCGATTTTGTCTTGTTCCGGAAAAATCCAGTTGGCCTAATGTCCTGTTCCAGCTCACTCGGAGTCGCATACGCGAACGCCTTAGGATCCGGATATTTCTTGTAGAGTGTTTCGGTCACTTGATTCACGCGCACGTCGGTGCACTGTGCGGATAGAATCGTGGAGACCAGAAGTTGAAACGGATTCTCGTGCTTTAGCTCACAAGTCGCACTTGGGTAGGCTTCATCCAATTTCGCGAGGATTGCCGCTACGCGCTTAGGGTCCGTTCCAGCTGCACGCGCCGGCTTAGGCGTCTTTGCGGATTTTGCTGTTCGCGATTTTGCCGCAGCGGATTTCTTCTTCGGCGATGGTTTTTTCTTCGATTTCGTGGCCATGAGAGCCAAAACTATAGCATGGAGGAAAGCGCCGCCAGCAATTTGCGGAAAGCCTTCCCTCGATGGCTGCGCTGATTTTTTTCTTCGGCGGGAAGTTCCGCAAATGTTTTCCCAAGGGCAGGGAAGTAAAACACCGGATCGTAGCCAAATCCGCCTGCACCGCGCGGCGCCTCCAGAATTTCTCCCTCAACTCGATCTGTGACGATGGCAAGTGCTCGCCCTTCCTTCGCCAGAGCAATCGCGCAAACGAAATACGCCGCGCGTTCCGCTCCCGTCTTGCCGCGTATCTCGCCCAGCAATTTTTCAATCCGTTGCGAGTTTGTCGCTTGCAATCCAGCGTATCTTGCGGAATGTACTCCAGGTGCGCCGCCGAGTGCGGGCACGACAAGCCCCGAATCGTCTGCGAAGATGAACCTGTCGTTCAGCCGCGAGTAATGCAGCGCCTTGCCCGCTGCGTTCTCCGCAGACGTCGGAGCATTTTCTTCAAACGCGGGAAGCACATCGAAATCCGGCAACAACGCCAAGTCAACGACAAGAGAAGTTGCGGATGCTGCCGCCAGAGCGCGATATTCGGCAAGTTTGCCTGGGTTGGACGAGGCGAGAAAAAGATTAGCGGGCGCGCGCACTGAATTTTAAGGGCAGCACGGCGCGTTGTTCTTCCGTCAGTCGGCGAATCCCCGCGGCGGCAAGCGCAAGCAAGTCCTGCATCTCGCTTCCGGAGAACGCGCGTCCCTCCGCTGTCGCCTGGATTTCCACAAAATGCCCGCCGCCGGTCATGACCACGTTCATATCCACTTCGGCGCGCGAATCCTCTTCATAAGCGAGATCCAGCAGCGCGCGGTCGTCCACAATCCCCACGCTCGTAGCCGCCACGGTGTCAATCAGTGGCGAGCTCTTCAAGATTCCCGCCGCAGTCAGTCGCTCGAATGCCAGCGCCAGCGCGACAAACGCTCCGGTAATGGACGCCGTGCGCGTTCCGCCATCCGCCTGAATCACGTCGCAGTCGATCCACACCGTGCGCTCGCCCAGTGCCTCTTGATCCGTCACCGCGCGCAGCGATCGCCCGATCAATCGTTGGATTTCCAGCGTTCTGCCGGACTGTTTTCCCCGCGCCGCCTCGCGCGGCGTGCGCTCCTCGGTGGCGCGCGGCAGCATTCCATATTCACTAGTGACCCAGCCCTTGCCGCTCCCCTTCAGAAAACTGGGAACACCATCATCGATGCTGGCCGTGCAAATGACTCGCGTGTTCCCCAACTCGATCAGCACGCTCCCTTCGGCCGTGGAAATAAAGTCCGGCGTGATTTTCAAGGGACGCATCTGCTCCGCGGTCCGGCCGTCGGCTCTCACTCTTCCTCCTGCAGCCATCATTTCCGTCTCAAGAATTCTACGGCTTGCGCCCAGGTTGCGCCAGTTTGCCGGGCCCCTAATCCAGTGTCAACGTTCCGGCAGCCGGTGCTGCCAATCTATCTGGCCGCCGGCGTCGCCGGTTTGTCAGCAACTTATGGTGTTGACGCGGGCTTCACAGGAGCTTGAGCCGCCTTGGTGTTCACGACAAACGCCCCCGTCAAGTCCAAATGCCCCGCGAGTGTTTCCATTTCCTGTCCGTGAATCAGAATTTTCAAGCGTTGCACCTGCGGCACATTGGCTTCCAGCGTCCGCGCGATGGAATTCACGGCCAACTGCTCGCTCACGATTCCAGACGGAACCGAAGTCGCAAGCGCCTCGGAAAAATCTGCGATCGCCGTTCCGTCCGGCAACAGATAAAACGCCAGCAGCAGAGCGTCCGGCGGCAGCGTGCGCAACTCTGTGTCCACTGGGCCCGCGAGCAGCGTGTTCAAAACTTGCTTCGATCGCACCACCGGGTCACTCGAAAGCGGCAGCTCGACCGTTACCGGCACCAGCGTGGAATCAATCGTATCCGAGGCCCAGAAGAGTTTGGTTTTCACCCGAGGATCGCCAGGATTGATCGCGATGGGTTGCGCCAATTCGCGCCGCGCCTGTTCTTCACTTTGCTGCTGGAGCCTCGCGGCGCGCTTCACCCGCCGGCGTAGAATCGGAAAATAGATCGCCGCGGCCAGCACGGCAACAAGCAATCCGCCGATAACCCAGAATTTCCAGTGCGGCGTCACCGCGGCGCTCCCGATGTACTCGCAACAACATAGGAGGGCTTGAACGCCGCCACACCACGCGCGATAGCGTCCGCCACTCCTGGCGCCATACGATCCAGATCGGCACGATTCTCCACTGTCACACTGGAGATTTCCACAGCGATGGCCGGTGCCGCCGTAGTTCGAAGCTGGCGCACGCTGGCGGTTTGCGCGGCTTCGGGTGAGCCTTTGAAACGCTGGAAGAGGAATCCCTGCACGAGATCACCAAATTTTTTGCTCAATCCGAGAAACGGCACCTGCGCGCGGTCCCACGGAATCAACCCGTTTGAATCCGCGACGGGCGGCAAATCCGAGTTCACATAAACACGCGCCGTGCCCGGCAGTCCTGTCGACGAGATGTGCAGCGTGACGAACACTGCTCCGCGTTGCGCATTGGCCGTCGCCGAGCGGTCATCAAACGAAGGATCTTCATTCCCCTGCCGCGTTTGCACGACTTGAAAGCCTTGCAACTCGAGAGCGCGCCGAACTTGAATTGCAAAATCCAACACAATCTCACTCTCCCGGATGCCGCCAGTTCCTCGTGCGCCCGGGTCCGTTCCACCATGCGCCGGATCCAGCACCACGATGTTCAGCCCGGCTTGCTGCGTTTGCGCCCCAAACGGAGAAGCCACTCCTCCCTGTGCCGAAGACGCAGTGGGACTTGCCGTCGCCGGCGTGCCAGCTGCTGGCTGTTGTGCCTGCGAGGGAGCTAGCGAAGGAGAACCCAGTACGGCAGCCAGAAGAGCCACCGAGAGCAGCCCAATCAGAAAGAGAGACTTGATTCGTAGGATGTTTCTCACCTAAAGCAGCATACCAAATCCGTTCCCCAATTCGCGCCGCTCAATGCCTGCATGCGCGCCGAAAGAGGGACGGCTTCGAAACCGCCTCGTGATTCTGAATCGGCTCCGTTTGCATGCTAGTGAGGTTTAGCGGCATCCCTTGGTTTCACGGCGAAGTAACCAGCGGCTTCAGTTTGGCTTTCTCGAGCAAACCATTGACGTTCCCCAGATCGTCTTTTTGGAATGCGGCCCAACGTCCTAGCGTCTCCCGCGCCGCTTCTTCCCACCGCACGCTCGCGGTCGCAGCGTCAGTGGTAGGCCCCACGTCGGAGCTGTCCACGATGATCAACAGTCGAGTGAGCGCCCCTTCGACGCTCGGAAGTGGCTCATGCTCTTTGCCCGGAAGCGCGAGTCCAAACAATCCAAATTCAGCATCACTATCGGGCTCGACCGCCGCTTCCATTTTCTTCTCCAATTCCTGCAAAGCCGTCAAGAGTTCGGCGTTGCCGCTCGCCTCCTTCTTGCGCGCGTCGATTTGCTTTCGGAGGTCGCCGGCATGTTGCAGCGCCATCGAGACTTCACCCAATCTTGCTGCAAGCTTCGAAGCCAATCCAAATTGCCGGTCGAGCACGTCCTGCGGCGTTTTCACACGAGGATCCAGCTTGATCGTCAGCGGTTGCGTGCTGCTCTTGCCGTTCGCCGTGAGCTTCACCGTGTAGTTTCCTGGCGCCGCTAACGGTCCGGCCGGTCCCCAGAAGGATCTGCGCATGCCCTTCGGCATAGCGTAACGAAGGTCCCATATGAATCGATGCATTCCCGCTTCGGCCAAGAGTGGCTTCGGATCGCGAATCCACTCGACTTGAATGGGGAAGTCGTTTGGATTTGTTTTGTATAGCACGTCATCGGTCGCAAATCGCCGCACCAGCTTTCCTTCCGAGTCGAAAATTTCCAGCTGAATGGGCGTTGACGATTTGTCCCTCAAATAATAATCCAGCATTGCCCCTTCCCGTGGATTCGGAGCCGACGACTCATCCATCGGTACCGGAGTTCCTTGATCCGAGCCCGCTCGCATGCGAATCGCCGCCTGCGGTCGAAAGAGCCATGCGTCCGACGCCGCGACATGCGAGTCCATCTGCCGCAGCGGGGTCACATCGTCCAATATCCAGAACGACCGGCCAAAGGTGGCAATCACCAAATCGTTTTCGTGCACCACCAGATCGCGCACCGACGTAGTCGGCAAATTGAGTTGCAAAGACTGCCAATCGTCTCCGTCGTTGAACGAGACGTAGACGCCCTTCTCCGTGCACACGTACAGCAATCCTTTTCGAGCCGGATCTTCCCGCACGCAATTCAAAAAGCTCCCGTCGGGAATCCCGCTCGTAACGCGTTGCCAGCTCTTGCCAAAATCCCGCGTGCGATAGAGGTAGGGCTGGTAATCATCCAGGCGATGCCTGTCCACCGCTGCATACGCCGTCCCCGCATCGGAATGCGATGCTTCCAAGTGCGTCACCTTGGTCCACGGCGTCAATTCTGGCGGCGTAACGTTCTCCCACGTTTTCCCTTCATCCCGCGTCACTTGAATCAAGCCATCGTCCGTGCCCGCCCAGATTTCTCCACCCCGCACAAACGACGGCCCTATCGTATAGATCACGCCGCGACGTTTGCCCTTTGGAGCATCCGCAGCCGTCGCGGCGTCCAAGTTCGCAGGCACTCCGGGATCTTCGCGGGTCAGATCTGGGCTGATCACTTGCCAAGAATTACCGCCGTCCGCCGTTCGAAACAAAATTTGCGATCCGAAATACAGAACGTGTGGATCGATCGGCGAAAAAACAAGCGGCAGCGTCCACGTGCGTCGGTACTCACCAGGATGCGCCAGCGAGGGCGGCATCTGCTGCACTTGCTCGTCGCTGAAGTCCTGCCGCGCGACAAATCCACCAAATACAACGGCGGGATTAAGCGGGTCCGGTGCGATGTAGCCGTTTTCATCGCCGGCGTCGATTGGCCGCCAATCATGGAAATTCAACGAACGGTATTTGCTGCGGCTTGGTGTAGCAATCGAATTGCTGTCCTGCTGTGCCCCGTAAACCCAGTAAGGAAACTGGTTGTCCGTCACCACGTGATAGAACTGCGCCGTCGGCTGGTTGTACCAAGAGCTCCACGTCTCACCGCCGTTGCGCGTCACAATCGTCCCTTGGTCGCTGCTCAGAATCATCCGCCTCGGCTCGTCCGGATCAATCCAGAGTTCGTGGTAGTCGTCGCCGCCGGGCGCGCCTCTGAACGCTGTGAACGTCTTCCCTCCGTCATGCGATTGGTAAGTTGTGGTGTTCGGCACGTACACGGTGTTGGGATCTTTGGGATCCACACTGAGTTCACCGAAGTACCAGCCGCGCTGCCAGATGCGCCGGTCATTCGAAACGCTCTGCCAGCTTTGTCCACTGTTGTCAGAGCGAAACAGCCCACCTTCCTTGGCGTCCACAATCAAGTAAATCCGCCGCGGATTGCTCGGCGCAAACGCAATGCCGATTCGTCCGAGACCTTCCGTTGGCAATCCCTGCCCGCTCATGCGTTCCCAGTGATCGCCTCCATCGCCCGAGCGATAAAGCCCGCTGCCCGGCCCGTTCGAAGGCGGATAGATGCTCCACGGCGGCCTTCGCGTCTGCCACAGCGCGGCGTAAATTGTCTTCGGATTTCCCGGTTCGAACGCCAGATCAATCGCGCCTGTGTTTTCGTCGTGAAACAGAGTTTTTTGCCAGCTCTTTCCTCCATCTTTCGAACGAAACACTCCGCGCTCCTGGTTCGCCCCGTAAGGATGCCCCAGCGCCGCCACGAAAACTTTGTTCGGGTCGCGCGGGTCCACCAGAATCCTTCCGATTTGCCGCGAATCTTCCAGCCCGATAGGCGTCCATGTCTTGCCGCTGTCCGTGGACTTGTACATCCCGTTGCCGTAGGAGATGGACGACCGCATGTCCGCCTCGCCCGAGCCGACATAGATAATGTTTGAATCCGACGGCGCCACCGCGATTGCCCCAATCGAAGCAATCGGCTGCGAATCGAAGATGGGCTTCCACGTTCGTCCCGCGTCATTCGTTTTCCAAACGCCTCCACCCACGCTCCCGAAATAGAAAATCTCCGGCTGCCCGCGCACGCCTGTCACCGCCAGCGTGCGCCCGCCGCGGGATGGCCCGATCAGCCGCCACTGCAGTTCCTGAAATAGTCTTGGATCATATTGTTTTTGCGCGTCAGGCCAGCCGAATACCAGAGCGGACATAAAGAGCAGGGACAAGAAAGCTGCAAGTGCAAGAGCAAGGCGGTGCAGTTTCACGATTGAAGTCTCCCGGCAGAAATCAACCTTATACAAAGACTGCTGAGTATATCTCAGCCGCATAACAAAACCGCCCGGCTCTTTCGAACCGGGCGGCAGGGAATCGTCAGAAATCAGAATCAGCTAGGCGGTTTCCAACTCCTCGATGTTTTCCATCACCACGGGTTTCGTCCTTCGAATCTTCAATTTGCCGGTGACAAAATAAATCAAGAATCCGGTCACGACTATAAGAGCGCCGAACAAGAGGCCATTCACGCCCACCACGGTTTCGTGATTACTTTCCACTATCGCCAGGGTGAGGAGCGCCAACGGGAACACGCCTGCGAGAATCGCACCGGCCATCCCGCCCGGGACGCAGAATCCACGCTTCAACTCCGGTTCGCGAATGCGCAACGCCACCAGGGTCACGAACTCCAGCATCAAGCTCACGCCGTAGAGCATGATATCCACCGTTATCAGCCTCTTGAACCCGAGCCCCAGGCAAAAGGCCCAGCAGGTTGCGCAGATAACGATGGCCACCCACGGCACTTTAGTTCTTGCGCTGATCTTGCCAAAGAATTTCGGCAGCATGCCGTCTCGCGCCATCGCCAGCGGCAACCGCGAATAGCTCAGCACCAGCGCATTGAACATTCCAAACGCGCTCATCATCCCTCCGAGCACGATGAGGAACCTCAGCCACTCGAATCCCATGAATTTTCCGCCAATGGCCCCCGCCACGGCGCCCCACGAGCCGTCCCCTCCAAAAATAGAAGAAGGCACCCCCGTCAAATACACCGCCGCGAACGGCAGCACATACGTCAGCGCCACGAGGACCACCGCCGCAATCATGGCCCGGGGATAAGTTCTCTGTGGCCGCTCGACTTCCTGCGCAATCGTTGAAGCGTTATCCCAGCCCATGTAATTCCACATCGCTACCAGCACGCCGCCAAGCAAGCTCAGGCCTGTGGCGGCCGGCGCGGCATGCGCTTCGGCCAGCGTCCCCGTTTTTAGCGGCGACATGACCACGATCAGTGCGAACGGCGCCGACAGCAGGAAAAAAAGCCACAGGGAAGTGATCCCCACCAAGCGAATGCCCGCAAGATTCAGCGCCGCACAGGTGGCGACCACAAAAAGCCCGGCGTAGACCCCGTGATTCCCAAGCCCAAACCACGGCGCCATCTGCTTCAAGTAAAAAACAAACAGCGTCGGGTAGATGGCCATATCAAAAATACTTGCGGCCAGCGAGAGCCACGCTTCCTGAAAGCCCCAGAAATTTCCCAAACCGCGCCGCACCCACGCGTAATAACCGCCCTCTTGCGGAAGCGCGCTCGACAGTTCGCCAATCATAAACGCAGTAGGCAAGCACCACAGCACTGGCAGGAACAGCAGGATCAATATCCCGCGGCCGTAGCCCGCTCCGTGAATAATTTCCTCCGTACCATACGTGCCGCCGGACACCATGAAAAACGTGGCGGCCACAAGCGGCCAGAGCGTGAGCTTCGCGGCTCTTTTTCTTGTTGTTGGGATGACGCGGGAAGGTAGCTGGGTGGGAAGGGATAAAGAACTCAATTTTTACTCTCGTCCTCCTAAGGGAACTCGCTCTCGCCGCTGCGGTAGAGTGAGTTCGCATTCGCAGCATACAAGAGTCGTCCCCGCATGCAAGAAAAAAGTGCGTCCGACCGAAGATTTTTCCCCCTCTGGCTAACCGTACGTTCGTACTACTCAAAGAGGCGGGGCTTGCCAGGCAGATGGTTCCCCTGGCATCGAAACCCTCCGCCTCCAGGCGGGTGCGCCAGCGCCGTTCTTTCTCACGTGACATTTCAGGCTCCCCGTCGTCTTATACTGCCAGGGGTTCCGATGGCCTCATTGTGGCAAGACCTTCGCCATGCCTTTCGTCTTCTGCGCCTGAGTCCCGGCTTCACGATCATCTCCATCCTTACCCTCGCGCTCGGCATCGGTGCCAACACGGCCATCTTCCAGCTCATTGACTCTGTCCGCCTCCGCACCATTCCGGTCAAGAACCCCCAGGAGCTGGGAACTATCCGGATTGCTGATCGCCACTGGGGTTCCGGCCAATTTTCCAGCCAGTATTCCCAGCTCACCTTTGCCATGTGGGAGCAGATCCGCAAGCGCCAGGAAGGATTCGCTGAAATCGCCGTCTGGTCCGACCAGCGATTCAATCTGGCCACGGGCGGCGAAGTCCGCAATGCAAAGGGAATCCGAGTCAGCGGCGATTTCTTTCACGTCCTGGGCGTCGAGCCGACGCTCGGGCGCCTGCTTGGTCCAGAGGATGACCAGCCCGGTTGCGCCGCGTCGGCGGCAAACATCAGCTACTCGTTCTGGCAACGGAATTTTGCCGGTGATCCGTCCGTCGTTGGCAAGCGCCTGACGCTGGATGGCAATTCGTTTGAAGTGCTCGGCGTCACGCCGCCGGGTTTCAATGGCATCTCCGTGGGCGATACCTTTGACGTGGCCGTGCCCATTTGCGTCGAGCCCATACTCAGTCCCCGCAACAACCGCCTGACGCTCCGTCATGCTTGGTGGCTTGCCTCCATCGGCCGCCTGAAACCTGGATGGACGATTGCGCGCGCCAACGCGCAGATGAACGCCGTGACCCCCGCGATTCTGCAAGAGACGATTCCGCCCGTTTACGACGCCGCGGGAGTGAAGAAATATCTCGAATACAAGCTCGGAGCCTTTTCCGCCGGCAGGGGATTTTCGGAGTTGCGCGATGACTCGGAGACGTCCCTGTGGCTGCTCCTCGGAATTTCCGGCCTCGTCTTGCTCATTGCCTGCGCTAATCTGGCGAACTTGATGCTGGCCCGCGCCAGTGCGCGGGAACGGCAGATAACCATCCGCCGAGCGCTTGGCGCTTCACGCTGGCGAATGATTCGCGAACTACTTTCCGAAAGCTTTCTGCTCGCGACCGCAGGCACGATTTGCGGATTGTTTCTGGCGTTCGCGATAAGCCGGATGCTTGTGGCCTTCATCAGCGCGCAGCAGAATCAGATTTTCCTGGACCTTGGCATGGACTGGCGCGTGCTGGCGTTCACCACCGGGCTTGCCTTCCTCACAACCGTCTCCTTCGGACTCGCCCCGGCTGTCCGCGCCACGCGCGCGGAGCCGGCCACCCTGTTGCAGTCTGGCAGCCGGGGATCGGCCGGAGGCCGGGAGCGGTTTAGCCTTCGACGCATCCTCGTCGTTTCCCAAGTGGCGCTTTCCGTTGTGCTGCTGATGGGCGCGCTGCTTTTTGTCCGGAGTCTGCGTAATTTGACGACACTGAACATTGGGTTTCAGCAAACTGGAATGTTGGTCACCAGCGTCGATTTCACACGGTTGCACATCCCCGACGAACGCTTTACGGAATACAAACGCGACATCGTGAAGCACGTCCAGGCCATTCCCGGCGTGGAATCCGCCGCCGGTGCGATGCTCGTGCCGTTTGGCGGTATGACCTGGAACGATGACGTCCTTCTCGAAGGTTCCGACACGGACGCAGGCGTCGTGTGGATCAATTATCTTGGCGCGGGCTATTTCCGGACCATCGGCACTCCGCTCCTCGCCGGACGCGACTTCGACGACAGCGATACCACCACTTCGGTCAAGGTGGCCATCGTCAATCAGGCCTTTGCGCGCAAGATTCTCAAAGGCGCGGATCCCCTTGGCAAGAGGTTCCGCATACACGAACCGCCGGGAAAGCCGCGGCCTCTTTACGAAATTGTAGGAGTGACAGGGGATAACAAGTTCCAGAACATGCACGAAGAGTTTTTGCCGTTCATGTATTTCCCGGCCACCCAGCAGGAAAAGCCCAGCCCGGACGACCAAATCCTGATTCGCTCCTCACTTTCCTTGACGAGCCTCATCGCCTCGCTGAAACAAACCATTGCCGATGTGAATCCCGGCATCGACCTTGAATTTAGGATTCTAGAGACGCGCGTTCATAACTCGCTCCTCCAAGATGAATTGATGGCCACTCTCTCAGGATTTTTCGGATTCCTGGCAGCACTCCTTGCCGCCATCGGCCTCTACGGCGTCATTTCCTACATGGTGGTGCAGCGCACCAAGGAAATTGGAATCCGTATGGCGATTGGCGCGAAGCGTATAGATGTCGTGAAGATGATTCTGCGCGAAGCGGGCATGCTCACCCTCGCCGGCTTGGTGATTGGCACTGGCTTGGCCCTTGCCGCAGCCCAAGCTGCCAAATCATTGCTCTACGGTTTGAAGCCGCGCGATCCTTTGACGCTCGTTATGGCGGTTATCCTGTTGAGCGCAGTAGCAACGCTCGCGAGCTTCTTGCCCGCTCACCGCGCTTCCAAACTCGATCCCTTGACAGCCTTGCGCTACGAATAGGTGATTGCCTCACTCTCGTCGGCAGCCCGCTCGCACGTTCACTTTTCTGACCATGCTCCGGCTGTCTCTCTGCTAAACTACGCCCCCGGTTTGGGTTGCATCTTTCTTCTGAGGAGTTATGTGCATGAGAATCTTTCGCAGCGTCGCGTTTGCGTCCTTCGCGCTTTGTCTTTCGCTTCCCGCTCTCGCCCAGGAATCAGCCCCGAAGCCCGCTTCCGCCGTTGCTCCCGCCACTCCCCGCAACATCACCATTGACGATTATTTCCAGATCCGCGAAGTCTCGCAACCCGAACTGAGCCCCGATGGCCAGTGGGTCGCATACGCTGTGCGCACCCGCATGCTTAAGGAAGACAAGAATGAGCAGCGTCTCTGGATGATCTCGAATCACGGCGGTGATCCCATTTCCTTGACCGCCGAAGGCGTCTCCTCCTCCCACCCTCGCTGGAGCCCCGACGGCAAGTACATTGCCTTTCTCTCCGCTAGAAACAATGGCAAGGCCCAGGTTTGGCTTCTCAATCGCCTCGGTGGCGAAGCCGCTCACCTCACCGACAGTCCCCAAGGCGTTGACGACTTTGAATGGTCCCCGGACAGCACTCGTCTGGTTCTGATCCTTCGTGATCCCAAGCCCGAGGACTTGGAAGCCGCCAAAGAGAAGGACAAAGACAAGCCCGCCGCCGCTGCCAAGCCGAAAACTCCTCCTCCTTTCGTCATCGACCGTCTTCAGTTCAAGCGCGACACTGTCGGCTATCTGGACCGCCGCCGTACCCATCTCTATATCTTCGACGTCGCCTCGAAAAAAACCACACAAATCACGTCCGGCGACTTCGACGATGCCGAGCCCGCCTGGTCTCCCGACGGCAAATCCCTCGCCTTTACCAGCAACCGCTCCACTCCCGATCCCGACGCCACTTACAACTCGGACATCTGGGTCATCGCTTCCGATACCTCCGACAAAGGTGCGCACCTCACGCAAATCACCACCAATCCCGGTCCCGACCGCTCGCCCGCCTGGTCTCCCGATGGCAAATGGATCGCCTTCATCAGCCAAACCGACGTCAAGGCCATGATCTACGCGACCCACCATCTCGCGGTCGCCCCGTCCTCCGGTGGTGAGACGAAAGTCCTGACTCTCGCATTCGACCGCAGCGTGCGCCGACCGCGTTTCTCCGCCGACAGCCGCTCCATCTACTTTATTGCCGACGACGACGGCACAGAAAGTCTCTGTCGCATTTTTGTCGCTGGCGGTGAAGTCACGCGCCCCATCGGCGGCCGCCTGACTGTAGCCTCGTATTCGCTCGGCAAAGACGGCGCAATCGCTGCGCAAATCGGCATGCTCGATCGACCCGACGAAATCTATCTTTCGAATGAGAAAGATCTGACTCGCCTCACCAAAACCAACGACGCTCTCTTCGCGCAGCTCCATCTCGCACAAGCCGACTACGTTCACTTCAAGAGCAAGGACGGCACTTCCATCGCCGGCTATCTCTACAAACCCGTCGATTACACTCCCGGCAAAAAAGTCCCCACGCTGCTCAATCCTCACGGCGGTCCCGTCGGCCAATATTCCGCTTCGTTTTACCACCTCGCGCAGCTCTACGCCGCCAACGGCTATGCGGTTCTTCTGCCCAATCCGCGCGGCTCTTCCGGCTATGGCCAGAAATTCTGCGAAGCCATTTTTGCCGATTGGGGAAATAAGGACTACCAGGACGACATGGCCATGGTCGATTACGCCGTAGCCCAAGGCATCGCCGATCCCGACAAGCTCGGCGTCGGCGGCTGGTCCTACGGCGGCATGTCCACCGACTTCATCATTGCCCAGACCACGCGCTTCAAAGCCGCCGTCTCCGGCGCGAGCATCGCCCTGATGACCAGCGGCTATGGCCATGACCAATACTTAAAAGACTACGACTTCGAGTTGGGCAGCCCCTGGGAAAACAAAGCCGCGTGGGAAAAAATCTCACCTTTCTACCGGGTCAAGAACATCACTACGCCCACGCTTTTCATGGGCGGCGACGTTGATTGGAACGTTCCGATCATCGGCAGCGAACAAATGTACCAGGCGCTAAAGAGCCTCGGCCGCACCACCGAACTCGTCGTCTACCCCGGCGAATTTCACGGCTTCACCACGCCCTCCCATATTAAGGACCGCCTCGAACGCTACCTCGCTTGGTACGCCCACTACGTCAAAGGCGATCCCACTCCCGCGCGTCCCACTGAACCACCAGGCCCCGCGACGAAAGCCGGAGGTGAATGATGCGTTCGCTCACTTCGGTTTTCGCCTTGGCCTTTCTCATTTCTCTCAGTTTCGAATCCGTTTCCGCTCAATCTAAATTCACTGTCGGCACCGCCTCTGCCGCATCCGGCGAGAAATCTTCTGGCACTCTCGAAGTTCCTGCCGGTGTTGACGCCGCCACCAGCATTCCTGTCGTCGTCGTTAACGGCGCCAAGCCCGGGAAAGTCCTCGCGCTCGTCTCCGGCGCTCACGGCACTGAATACGTTTCTATCATCGCCATCGAAAAACTCATTGCCGCACTCGACCCCGTTCAAGTTACGGGCACCGTCATCCTCGTCCCGCTCATCAACATCCAATCGTTCGAACAAAAGGTTCCCCACGTCAATCCTGTCGACAACAAGAGCATGAACCGCTTCTATCCCGGCAAACCGGACGGCACGCAAACCGAGCGCGCCTCCTACCTCATCACCAAGGAAATTGTCGACCGCTGCGACTACCTCATCGACTATCATGGCGGCGACCTCGACGAGAGCCTCCGCCCCTACGCCTACTGGGGGCCCACCGGCCGCGAAACCCAGGATCGCACCTCGAAAGAAATGGTCCTCGCTTTCGGCCTCGATCACATCATCATCTGGCGCGAACGTCCCAGCGATCCCGCCGCCACACGCTATCTCGATAACACCGCCTCCGTCCGCGGCAAGCCCTCCATCGTCGTCGAAGCCGGCCACGCCGGTACCGTTGACTCCGACGACGTCGCCCTCCTCGTCAACGGCACCCTCAGCACCATGCGCGCACTCAAGATGCTCCCCGGCGATCCCCACCCCATCGAAAATCCTGTCTGGATCGAAAAACTGGCCGACGTCCTCGCCGATGGCCCCGGCATCTGGTATCCCCTCGTCAAGCGCGGCACGTACGTCTCCGCCGGAATGAAGCTCGGCACCATCACCGACTATGTCGGCAAAGTCATCGCCGAGCCTCGCGCCCCCGTCTCCGCCATAGTCCTCCACGTCAACGCCGTCCCCTCCCTAAAAAAAGGAGACAACATCACTGACCTCGGCGTCCCCGCCTCCCACGCCCCATAAATAATAGGCCCCAAGGAGCATCCATGATCGGAAAAGGCATCCTAATTCTCGTCGGTATCGCCTCCATCCTCGTGGGCCTGTTCCTGACCCTGCTCGTCATCGGCATGTTCCAACACCCGGGCGGAATCGGTGCCGAAAAGTTCTTTGGTCCCATCCTGGGATTCGTCGCTCTGGGGCTCTCCTTTCTCGGTGGCATCTGTTTCTATGCCGCCTCCCGTATCAACAAGCCTCCTTCCTGACGCTTCATCTCTCTGTTCATCCTTAAAAGAAGAAACGGCGCCCCGACCGAGTCGGAGCGCCGCTTCTTCCAAATTTCTTTCAAACGTGAATTCAGTTCTTGTTCGCAACCTGCGGCGGAGCATCCTGCCGCGGCGTCATGGACACAACAATGTACTCGCGCTCTTTGTCGTCGCTGCCTTCGGCCACTCTCAGTATCAATTTATCCTTGTGAATGCGGAATTGCGCCGTCTCCCCGATCGGTAGCAGCACCGGGTGCTTGTCATCTTTCGGCCGTATCCGGTAGACCACGCGGTCGGTCTGCAGCACATATTCCTGGCAAAGCACTTCCTGCGTCTTCTTGCTCTGCGCATCCGTGCCCAGCAGTTCGCCCGCCACGGACTTCGATCCTTTTTCCTGCATCCCGCACGACGTCGAGTCCATCCGCAGCAAAGTTCCTTTTTGATAGTCGTGTTCCTTGGCCGCGCACACGCCAGCAAGAATCAGGCACGCCGCAAGCGCACACATCTTGGTCGGCATATGGATGATCTCCCTTCTTCCTCGACTCACCATCCAAACTAAGAAACCCAGCCTGCCCAGGGAATAGAACCATCGTCCTTTTGTGCTCAATGCTTAAATCCCGCCACTGTCCTCCCTCGGCGCATCGCCCCGCCCCGACTTCCCCTTGTCTCTTCGTTTTGTGATAAACACTCTGCTGCACCACCCAGGAGGGCCCATGCGCAAATGGGGCATCCTAATCTCCGTCTTTTACGCCCTGATTCTCCTGGCCCTCATTGTGCCCGGAAGCATATTCATACTCAGGCATGACTTCTCGCAGTGGTCGGGCCTCATCCGCGGGGTCAAGGACTCTTACACCGATTGGACGTTCTGGATTCTTGTCGCGGCCGTCTTGGGCGGCCAAGTACTTCTGCTTTTCCTCTCCGTCGATACGTCATTTAGACGCCTCAAGCCCCGAGCGCACGTTCTGGTTTCCTTAGCCGCTGCTTCGGGCCTTACTGCACTCCTCACCTCCGCCGTAGTGTGGTCCTTGGGCGTCGCATTGGGTGGCGATGACTTTCTCGACTTCTTCTATAATTCCGTCCACCGCTTTCTTCATGAGGACAATCTGATCCTGCTCTTTTGGACTCTGGCCTTTTGGGGCGCCGCGTGGGTTCTCTGGGCCATCCTTTTCTATTTCTATTTCCGGAACTCCTCACCGGTTGTAACGCGCCTCACTTCGTGGCTGCTCAAAGGCAGCGTGCTGGAACTCCTGATCGTTGTCCCCTGCCACGTCATCGTCCGCCGCCGTCACGATTGTTCCGCGCCACTCGCCACCAGCTTTGGCATCGCCACGGGCCTCGCCATCATGCCCCTCTCCTTCGGCCCCAGCGTCCTCTTCCTTTACAAAAAGCGCCTCGATGCTTACGCCCCGCGTTCTCATAGTGGCGGGCTTTAGCCCCGTTCTCTTGCGTCCGTCACCTCCCGGCGCGCTGGCGGTTGACTTTGTTGCTCTTCTCGTTGCAAATGGACACGCGAGAAATACCATGTATCTGCCTGCCTTATGAACATCCTCGATCTCCTCGTCGGCAAGCCCCTGGCGACCACTGAAGAACGTGCCGAGCAAATCGGGCCGCTCCAGGGCATTCCCATCTTCGGATTGGATGCGCTCAGTTCTGCGGCGTACGGCCCGGAAGCAGCGCTCACCTTGCTCATTCCCTTGGGGCTCCTGGGGTTGAACTACATCCTTCCTATCAGCGCGGCAATCATCGCCCTGCTCATCATCGTTTATTTCTCGTATCGTCAGACGATCGCTGCCTATCCCGGAGGCGGCGGCTCGTATACCGTCGCGCGGTTCAATTTGGGGGCACGTCCAAGCCTGCTGGCGGCCGCAGCCTTGCTAACCGACTATATCCTCACGGCAGCCGTGGGAATTTCCGCCGGCGTCGGCGCGCTAATCTCCGCTGTTCCTGCCTTGCAGCCCCATACCTTGTCGATTTGCGTTGGGATTCTTCTCGTTGTGACGATCATCAACCTTCGTGGCCTCCGCGAAGCCGGCCTGGCCTTCATGGTGCCAACGTATCTTTTCATAGGAACGCTCTTGATCGTCATTGGCGCGGGCTTGATTGCTGTATGGCGCAGCGGCGGACATCCGGCGCCCTTGACGCCTCTTGCGCCACCCTGGCCCGCGACCGAAGCCGTCAGCTATTGGCTGCTCCTAAAGGTCTTCGCCAGCGGCTGCACGGCGCTCACTGGAGTGGAAGCGGTCAGCAATGGCGTGAGGGCTTTTCGCGAGCCGGCCGTCAAGAACGCGCAGCGCACTCTTACCGTGATCATCTTCATTCTCGCGGTGCTTCTAGCCGGAATTTCCTACCTCGTTAAAGCCTACGGAATCGTTGCCACACTGCCCGGCAGGCCCGGATACCAGAGCATCCTCTCGATGCTCACCGCCGCTGTTTTCGGCAAAGGCGCTTTTTATTACCTGACCATCGCTTCCATCGTGCTGGTCCTCTCGCTTTCCGCGAATACCGCCTTTGCCGACTTCCCTCGCCTCTGCCGTGCCATCGCGCAGAACAATTATCTTCCCCATGCCTTCCGCTTTCGTGGACGCCGCCTGGTGTATTCCTACGGTATCGTGACGCTCGCCTTGCTCACGGCTTTGTTGCTGATTTTCTTCGATGGCGTCACGGACAAATTGATTCCGCTTTACGCGGTCGGCGCGTTTTTAGCCTTTACCCTGTCGCAGGCCGGGATGGTCGTGCACTGGTATAAGAAGCGCGGCCCTCATTGGCTGAAAAGCGCATTCGTGAATGGCTTCGGCGCTTTTGTCACCGGCATAACCGTTTGCGTCGTGCTTGTTGCAAAATTCGCGGAGGGAGCCTGGATCACGCTCCTTTTTATTCCGCTGCTGATCGTGTTCTTTGGCTTTGTGCGGCGTCACTATCACGCAGTGCGAATGCGCACGGCCTGCACTGTCCCGGTGTTCGCGCGGCAGGGCACGCTTCCCATTGCCGTCGTTGCCATCGATCGCTGGAGCAGCATTTCCAAACAGGGACTCGAATTTGCCGCTAAAATCAGCGACGAAATCATCGGCGTCCACGTTGAGCCCGATAAACACTCTGAGCTGCTTAAGTTGGAGTGGCAGCGCTACGTTGAGCCGCCGTTCCGTGCCGCCGGCCATCCGCCTCCCAAGCTCATGATCCTGCCTTCGCCGTACCGATTCGTCATCGTCCCCATTATTCAGTACATCCTCGAGCTGTCCGCCAAGCAGCCGCAACGCCGCATTGTCGTCGTGATTCCGGAACTCGTCGAGGGCCACTGGTACGAATATTTTCTTCACAACCAGCGCGGCCGCTTGCTCGAATGGATGCTGCTCGTGCGCGGCAATGAGCGCATCTTCACCGTAAGTGCGCCCTACTATCTCGGAGAGCCGCCGCGAACGCCCTCCAAGAAAAAGAAGGCAGGCTGATTGCCGGCTGGCCGTATGTCCTGGGTTCGCCGCTGCTCCTTTTGCACAGAAGAATTCCTCGATTCTCCTTGACACGCACATCCCCGAGGAACAGCATCATGTCGAGGTTTCGCCGCTTAAGGCGAGACTCCCGCTCCCTAGTCCGAGCGCAGTTCCTTGAACATCTAAGCTCCGCATCGAGCGCCAAGAGGGCAGTACGTCCTCGGCTCGTTTTTCTCCGCTCTCGCGGGGCCTAACTTTTTGTCCGACGTAACAGGACTGCACGCCCAAGACCCCAGCGGTTCCAGGCCACAACACTTGAGCCCGACTCGCTTCATGCGAGGCCAGTTTTTGCATTTCTCAAAAAGGAGAACACCCCATGTCTGAAAATAACAAAGCTGTCGTCCGTCGTCTGATTGAAGAAGTTTGGAACAAGGGCAATCTGTCGCTGGTAGACGAGCTCTTTGCCCCCAACTACGAACATCATGACCCTTCCTCACCCGATTTTGGGCGCGGCCCGGAGAGTGAAAAGAAACGGGCAACTCTCTACCGCAATGCTTTCCCCGACCTTCGTTTGACGATCGAGGACATCATCGCCGAAGACAATACCGTCATGACCCGTTGGTCCTGCCGCGGTACCCATAAAGGCGATCTCAACGGGATTGCGCCCACCGGGAAGCAGTTCACCATTTCCGGAATAACCGTCGGCCGCCTCGCGAACGGCAAGATAGCCGAAAGCTATGTGAACTGGGACGCTCTGGGCCTTATGCAGCAACTCGGCGTCGTCCCTGAGCTCGCCAAAGCCAAGACTCAAGCTGCCTCCACAAGGTAACCATCCTCACTTTCCCCAATTAACCGGAAGGCCCGACCAACGTCGGGCCTTCCTTCGGTTCCGAGTGCGTCCTCACCCCACCGTCATTCGCGCATTTTGCGTCCCGGATGATTTTTGGTCCCTACCGCTCCGGCGAAACGACTCCCGCCAAACCCGGCGAAGCAGGATCCTGCACCGCGACCAGCGTGTCGAACACTTGGTTGAACCGGATAATATTGCCGAGAGACCCAGCCTCTTTGAGAATGCCGACGGTCGCTTCCGTAATTTTGTTGTGTTCCACCACGTTGTATTGCCGGCGACAAAAATGCCGGATTCCGCGCCGTTGAAAACCCGATTGTGCCGCAGACGGTTCCCATCGCCTTCGATACGAACCCCGTCGAAGACGCTGTTCGCAAACGTCTCGTTCCCCGTCACCAGCCCCTGGCTCCCGTGAACGAAAATCCCCACCTGACTGATCCCGGCGCGGTTGTCAGTTATCTCCACTCCATCGGACTGCGTGACCAGAATGTTCGTCGCTACCGCCGCGCATGTGTCCACGGCTGTGCACGGTGACCACAAATTGTTCGTCACCGTGTTACCCGAAATCGCGCCTCCCGCGCCAAAGCCGATCTGGATGCCATTCTGCGCCGCCCCGGATGGTGCCCTGGGCTCTGGACAGCAAGGTGTTTACATTTAGAGATTGCTTAGCGTGGTTTGACTTGTCCGGTGGGGCACGGAGGTCAGAGGGTGTAGCGGATAAGGGGTGGCCTATCTGGTGGGGTTGTCGATCTCCTTGAGAAAATCGGCGACAGAGCGGGCTAGTGCGAGCGACTATGCAGCGGGACATGCGTTAGAGTAGACGGCGCGCGGAGGGACTCTTGGCCTCACTTTACGAAGGGTGGGTGGATCAAATCGCAAGCGTGCTGGAGACGCTGAATCAGGGCGTCATTCTAAACGACAGCTCGAAGCGAGTCGTTTATGCAAACTCGATGTTCCTGGAAATGATTCGGATGGATGCCGGTCAGCTTCTGGGGCGTTCCGTCACGGACTTGTTTCCAGCCGAAGATGTCCCGCGATTGATGGAGTTAATCAGACAAAGAGAACAGCAAGGCCGCGCGCGCTACGAATTTTATATTCCACAAGCCGGCGGGGGACATTTACCGGTGGTCGTCACATCCCGCCAGATACACGACCCGGAAGGGAGAACATTCGCGGTGATCACCGCCACGGACATCAGCGAACAAAAACGCGCCGAAGCGGAACTGCGCGATGCCAATGAGTCGCTCCTGGCGCGCCAGCGGCAGATGGAAGAAGAGCTTCAGCTTGCCGAACGAGTCCAGCAGAGTCTCGCGCCAAGAAGCTTGCGTTGGGGAGGCGCCTCTGTCGAGACTCATTATCAACCGGCATGGTCGGTGGGCGGAGATTACGGGCTTGTGGTTCCAAACGAGGACCATCTAGACGTGCTGGTTTGCGATGTTTCGGGACACGGGATAAGTTCCGCATTGGTGGCGAATCGCATCTACTCCGAAACGATGGCGCAGATTGAACGCTCGGCGGAACTGGGAGCGATGTTGCGGTCGCTAAATCATTTTGTGGTGGAGAATCTTGCAACCTCAAGTTTCTTTTTTACCGTGGCGGCTGTCCGGCTTGACCGAAGCTGCCGTTCACTGCAATTCGCGGGGGCGGGGCACCCTCCGGCGATGATCGCTCGACGGGGGGAATTGCCAAGGCTGCTCGAATCGAGGAGCGGGATCCTCGGGTTGTTCGAAAATGTCGTGGACGTTGAGACAACCATCGAAACAGCCATCGAACCGGGAGATCGTGTGCTGATCTATACCGATGGACTTACAGAGAATTTCAACCTCAAGCGGGAAATGTTGGGGGTCGAAGGTCTCGCGGAGATCGTGCGCGATGCTGCGAACCTGTCCTTGCCAGAGATGAAACGACAAATCCTCGATCGCGTCGAGGCGTGGCGGAGCGGCCCTGCCACCGATGATGTGTCGGTGGTGTTAATCGAAATTTCATAGACCGAGTCCCGACAGGGTCGACATCTTCGACCGGGGCAGCTGGAGCCAGCGGGAAGCAACGCGCGTGGTTGGGGCGCTGCGGAAGACCAGCCATTATCGTGTGCGACAGGTCGCCATTATTGCTCCGTTTCCGCAGCCAGAGTATCCTCTCCCTTCTCACGGAGGACTCGGATGCGAATCGGTGCAGCAGGGAAGTGGTTCATCTCTGGAATTATCGTCACAGCAATTTTTTGCACTACGGCGACCGCGCAGCAGCTCGACCAGAAGGTCGGCCAGAAATTCGATCAGAAACTCTATTCCGAAATGCGCTGGCGGTGCATCGGCCCATTCCGCGGAGGCCGCGCCGTGGCCGTCTCCGGAGTGCCGCATCAGCCGAATGTTTTCTACATGGCTGCCGTCAACGGCGGCGTTTGGAAAACCACTGATTTCGGAAACACCTGGAATCCGATTTTCGACGACCAGCCTACCGGCTCCGTCGGCGCACTCGCCGTTGCCGCGTCCGATCCGAACATCATTTACGTTGGCAGCGGTGAAGGACTGCAGCGCCCGGATCTTGCGACCGGCGATGGCATTTACAAATCCACCGACGCAGGAAAATCATGGGCGCACCTTGGTCCAGAAAAAGGGGGTCTCCGCGACGCGCAGCAAATCACGGCGATTCTCGTCGACCCAAAAGATCCCAACCGCGTTTTCGTCGCCGCCGAAGGACATCCCTACGGTCCCAACGCGGAGCGCGGCGTTTTTCGTTCGACCGACGGCGGGCAAACTTTCCAGAAAGTTCTCTACAAGGACGAAAACACCGGCGCCGCCGACATCGCTTTCGATCCCACAAATCCGCAAACGATTTACGCTGTGCTATGGGCCGCGCGCGTTGCGCCCTGGGAAGTGCGCAGCGGCGCTTCGATCTACATCGCGGGGAGCGGACTGTATAAATCGACGGATGGCGGCGATACCTGGAAGCCGTTGACCAAGGGATTGCCGGGAGCAAGCGAAGGACTCGGACGGATCGGCATTGCGGTTGCGCCAAGCGATGCAAAGCGAATCTATGTTTCGGCGGAAGCCACGAAGGGCGCGGGAGTGTATCGCTCCGACGATGCAGGCGAAACCTGGAAGCAGGTAAACGCCGACCGCCGCATCGGTGGTCGCGGTCCGGGTGCCATGGGAATTGCGGTTGCGCCGGACAATCCGGATGTGATTTACGTGGCGAACACCACGACGTGGAAATCCGTGGACGGCGGGAAAACTTTTGTTGGGTTCAAAGGCGCGCCCGGCGGCGACGATTATCAGCGCATCTGGATCAGCGCGGAAAATCCACAGATCATCGCGCTCAGCTCTGATCAGGGCACGGTCATCAGCGTGAATGGCGGCACGACGTGGAGCAGTTGGTACAACCAGCCAACCGCGCAGTTCTATCACGTGACCACCGACAATCGCTTTCCGTACTGGGTTTACGGCGCGCAGCAGGAAAGTGGCTCCGTGGCCACGCAAAGCCGCAGCGATTACGGCGAAATCACGTTTCGCGATTGGCGCCTGCCGGGAATTTTCGAGTACGGCTACATCGCCGTCGATCCGCTCGATCCGAACATTCTGTATGGCGACTGGCTCACGCGCACGAAGCAGGACATCGGCGAGTACGCCAAAGTTACGCCGGAGCCGGTTCGCCGCGGCGAGTATCGTTATACGCGGACGCTGCCAGTGATTTTTTCGCCTCTCGAACCGCACACGCTGTATTTTGCGTCCAACAAGCTTTTCAAAACGACGGACGCGGGAAACAGTTGGCAGGTCATCAGCGACGATCTCACGCGGGAATCCTACGAAATTCCCGCGAGCCTCGGCGCTTTCGCCGCGAGCGATACGGAAAAAGGGAAACACCGCGGCGTTATTTATGCTGTCGCGCCGTCATTCAAGGAAGCAAACACCATCTGGGCGGGCACCGACGATGGATTGATTCACATCACGCGCGACGGCGGAAAATCCTGGCAAAACGTGACGCCGCCGCAACTGAAGCCGTGGAGCAAAGTCTCCATTATCGAAGCGTCCCACTTCGACGCGGGCACGACGTACGCGGCGATCAATTCCTTCCGGCTCGACGATTTGCGCGCGCACATTTACCGTACGCGGGATTTCGGAAAAACCTGGACGGAAATTACAAAAGGAATTCCCGATGGTGGCGCCAGCAACGTGGTTCGCGAAGATTCGGTTCAAAAAGGTTTGCTCTTTGCCGGCACGGAAGGCTCCGTCTACGTTTCGTTCAACGATGGAGACGATTGGCAGCCGCTGCAGTTGAATTTGCCGCACACCTCGATGCGCGATCTCGCGATTCACGGCGACGATTTAATTGTCGCCACGCATGGCCGCTCGTTCTGGATTCTCGATGACTTCACGCCACTGCGGCAACTGAACGCCGATATTGCGAAAGAGAATGTGCATCTTTTCGCGCCGCAGGAAGCGATTCGCGTCCGCTGGAATCGCAATCCGGACACGCCATTGCCGCCGGAAGTTCCCGCGGGAAAAAATCCTCCGGACGGCGCCACCGTCGACTACTATCTCGCGTCCAGTTCGAACAAAGCGGTGACGCTGGAGATTCTCGACGAACTGCAGCATCTCGTGCGCCGCTATTCCAGTTCAGACAAGCCGGAGCCGCTGGAAAAAACCGCTGGCGAGCATCCCATTCCGATGTACTGGGTGCGCCCGGCGCAAATTCTTTCCGGAGCCTCAGGCATGCACCGTTTCGTCTGGGATTTGCATTACGCGCCGCCGGATTCGCTCAGCCACGAATTTCCGATTTCCGCAATTGTGCACGACACGCCGAAATATCCTCTTGGGGCGTGGGTCGTGCCAGGGAATTACACGGTGAAGCTTACGGTGGATGGGAAGAGCTATTCTCAGCCACTCGTTGTGAAGATGGATCCGCGCATCAAAACTTCGCTCGCCGATCTTCGCAAGCAGTTTGAAATGGAGAGCGGTTCCGTCGAGGGCATGAATGAAAGCTTCGAAGCGCTCTCGCAGGTTCGCTCGGTGCGCGTGCAATTGAAGGAACGTGCCGCGAAAGCAGCTAAAGGAACCGTTGCGGATGCGATCGCAGCTCTCGATAAACAAATTGGCGAACTGGAAGGCGCAGCGCAAAGCAATTTCTTCGGATTGCCGCCCGGGGCGAAGCCGCCGGAGAATTTTTCCAGCTTGAATCAACATTTCGGAGGACTCCTGGCCGTGGCGGACAGCGCCGATGCCGCGCCCACGACGCAAGCCACGGCTGTCTACAAGGAACTCGAAGAAGATCTTCAGAAGCTCGTGACGCGCTGGACGAAAATCCGGCAGCAGGAACTTCCGGCGCTAAACCTAGAACTCAAGAAAGCCGGGCTCGCATCGGTCGATCCCAACAAATCAGCCGACGCTCCCGCCGCGGATGCGGATGGGAACGACGAACCATAGACGATAAACAGACGATGGAGAGCGAAGGAGAGGAAACCTATTGATGAGAATTGTCTTCCTTTTTCGATTCGCCAGGGTTGCCGCGTTTTTTGCCGCTGCGGCTATTTTTGTTGCTGGCAATGTTTCAGCGCAGCAGGTTCCTGAACAAATGTTTTCGGAGATGAAATGGCGGATGATTGGACCGTTTCGCGCCGGGAAGGTGAATGCGGTGGCGGGCGTGCCGGGAAATCCGGCGGTCTACTATTTTGGCGCGGACGGCGGGGGCGTGTGGAAGACGACGGATGGCGGAACTGTTTGGAAACCGATTTTCGACAAGGAGCCGGTGGCTTCGATAGGAGCGATGACGCTGGCGCCTTCGAATCCGAAAATCATTTACGTGGGAACAGGCGTCAACACAATTTTTGCGGACAGCGCCTACGGAGATGGAGTCTACAAGTCCGTGGACGGCGGGGACAGCTGGCAACACATCGGACTGGAAGACACACGGCATATCGGGAGAATCCTGGTCGATCCGCGCAATCCGGACATCGTGCTGGTGGCAGCGATGGGCCACAGTTCAGGGCCGAACGAAGAGCGAGGAGTTTTCCGTTCGACGGACGGCGGGCGGAGTTGGAAGAAAGTTTTGTACAAAGACAATGTTACGGCAGCGGTGGATTTGTGTTTTGAGCCGGGAAATCCGCGCGTGGTTTACGCGACGCTGTGGCACGGCATTCGAAAGCCAGGACAAAAAGGAACATCGTACGGGCCCGGCAGCGGGCTCTACAAATCCTTGGATGAAGGCGTCACCTGGACGCAAATCACGGGAAACGGGCTGCCGGAAGGAGACTGGGGGCGAGAAGGAGTTGCAGTCGCGCCGGGAAATCACGGACAGCGGGTGTACGTGATCGTTGAGGCGAAGGACAAAAAAGGCGGGCTGTACCGGTCGGACGACGCAGGAGCGACGTGGAAGAAAGCGACGGAGGACGGGCGGATCGTTGGGTCTTGGTACATGAGCGAGATTTACGTGGACCCGAGGAACGCCGACATCGTTTATGTGCCGTCGCAAAATCTGTACCGTTCGAATGATGGCGGGCATACGTTTACGGCGATCAAGGGCGCGCCCGGGGGAGACGACTATCACTGCGTGTGGATCGATCCGACAAATTCGCAGCGGATCATGCTGGGAGTCGACCAGGGAGCAACCATCAGCTTGAACGGAGGGGAAACCTGGACACCGTGGTACAACCAGCCGACGGGAGAATTCTACCGGGTCGCGACAGATCACCGGTTTCCCTACTGGGTGTACGGCCCGCAGCAGGACAGCGGAACCGCGGGAATCACGAGCCGCGGAAACAATGGACAGATCACGGAGCGGGATTGGTTTCCCGTGGGGCCAGGGGAAAGCGGGTACACGATTCCCGATCCGCTGGACGCGGACGTGGTTTACAACGCGGGGCCGGGCGGGAGCGTGGTGCGATTGTCGAAAACAACGGGGCAAGTGCGGGATATTTCACCGGCTCCGGTATCGTTCGAAAGCAAGTACCGGTTTAACTGGACGATTCCAATGGCTTTTTCGCCACAGGATCCGCACCTGCTTTATCTGGGGACGCAGTTTCTGCTGAAAACGACGGATGCAGGAACGAATTGGGAAGCAGTGAGCGGGGATTTGACGCGCGTCCGGCCGGATGAAAAGGATTCGAAACAGGCGCGCGGGACGATTCTAACGATCGCGCCTTCGGAGGGGAAAGAGGGCGTGATCTGGGTCGGAACGGACGACGGAAACATCCAGTTGACGAAAGATGCAGGCAAGAGCTGGCAAAACGTAACGCCGAGCGGTGTATCGGAGTGGAGCACGGTGAGTATTGTGGAAGCATCGCATTTCGATGCGGGAACCGCGTACGCCGCCGTGAATCGCAACAATCATGACGACCTGCATCCGCACATTTTTCGGACGCGAGATTTTGGAAAAACGTGGCAAGAGACCGTGCAGGGAATCCGCGAAACCGATTTTGTTCGAACGGTGAGGGAAGATCCGGCGCGCAAGGGCTTGCTGTACGCGGGAACGGAGACTGGCGTTTACGTTTCGTTTGATGGCGGTGAACATTGGCAATCGCTAAGGCTGAACATGCCGGTGGTGGCGATTCACGATCTGGCTATCGAACAAGACGACTTGGTGGCGGCTACATATGGCCGGGCGTTCTGGATTCTGGATGACGTGACGCTATTGCGCCAACTGGATGGAAGAGGCGCTGCGGCGGGAGCGCGACTTTTCGCGCCGCGAACCGCGATCCGCGTGCGGCGCGACGAAAATCAAGACACGCCGCTGCCGCCGGAAGTTCCAGCCGGCAAGAATCCTCCTGATGGGGCAGTCCTGAATTATTTTTTGCTAGCGAATTCCGCCGGGGAGATTCAATTGGAAATTTACGACGAGAATGAAAAACTGGTGAGGAGTTTTTCCAGCGCGGAAGTGCCGAAAGAGCCGGAAGAGACTCCGTACGTGGCGGAGTATTGGCTCGCACATCCTGAGCCGCCTTCGAAAAAGCCAGGGATGTACCGGTTTGCTTGGAATTTGCGGTATGCCGATCCGCGCGCCATGCATCCGCAGTCTCCTTACAACTATCCGATCGCGGCTATTGTCGGCGCGACGCCGCTGCCGCCACAGGGACCACTGGTGCTTCCGGGGAAGTACGAAGTGCGGCTGAAAGTGGGAGGCCAAGTTCTTCGGCAGGCCCTGGAAGTGAAGATGGACCCGCGGGTGCCGGCGGCGCGCAACGAGTTGGAAAGTTCGCTGGAGCTGCAACTGAAAATATCCGCGCTGCTCGGGAAGAACTTCGACGGCTACCAACAGGCAAAGCAGTTGCGCTCACGTTTGGCCGAGTTGATGAAACGCCCCAAGGAAGATCCCGTTGCCGTGGCGGCCAGCACGCTGGACGCGAAAGTCGCGAGACTGCAAGGCGGCGAAGCCACTCCGATTTTGGAGGCTCCCAAAACGACCAGCTTTATGGCGGTGAATGATACGTTGACGGCGCTGATGGCGCTGGTGGATGGAGCGGACTTCGCGCCGTCGGAAGAGTCGTTCGCGGCATACCGGCGGATTTGCAAGGGAGAGAATGAGGCTCTGGCGGCGTGGCAGGACTTGAAGAACAAAGACGTGGCGGCATTGAATACATTGCTGGGCAAGAGCAGTCTCCCAGCGTTGCCCGATGTGCCGGAGGTAACTGTTGAAACGGCCTGCGGAAACTGATCGCAGCTGAATGTTTACGCTGAGGTGGGGATTACGTGAGATCCTTCGCTCTGCTCAGGATGACAGTGGTTACGGATCAAATTTGGCCTGGAGGCCGCTGGAGTTGCGTTAGGTCGGCGAGGACTTCGGCGCTGTGTTTTTCCGCGTTCACGTTGAGATAAGCCTTGCGGATGATGCCTTCTGGGTCGATCAAGAAAGTGTGGCGGGCGGAAAGTTTGGCGACGCCAAGATTCACGAGCGAATCGTAGGATGAAGAGACTTCGTGCTTTGTATCCGCGAGCAGCTTGAAGCTCAGGCCTTCCTTGACACAAAACTTTTGGTGGGTAGCTTCGTCCTGCACGCTGACGCCGAGGATGATCGCGTTTTCCTCTTCAAACTGCCGGAGATCACGCTGAAAATTGTGAGCTTCCTTGGTGCACCCGCTGGTGAAATCCTTGGGGTAGAAATAGAGCACGACCCATTTGCCGCGCAGATCGCGCAAGCTAAGCGGTTTGCCGTCCTGCGAGTTCAACGTGAAGTCCGGCGCGGGAGTGCCTGAAGATGGTGCCTTCTTCCCCGTGCTCATCGCGCGGACGACGGCGAATCCAAGAAGCAGAACGATTACGGCCACGAAGATCCAAATCATTTTCATCTCGCCCACTCAACAGTAGTTCTGAAGCGGATGTCTTGCATTGTTCTTATTCCTTTTGGCTGAACAGACCAATGCCCAAGCGAAGCTGAATAGTGTTGATGCCGGGATTCGGAGTTGCAAGGCCGGCGTTCGAAATATGCATGTAGCGGACTTCAGCGCTGATGTTGTGTTTGCTGCGCAGAAAGTGAAGGCCCAAAGCGCCGCCGGAGGTGAAATTGACGTGTGATGTTCCTTCGGGAACTTTGGTATTGGTAAAGAGAGTGCCGCCACCGATCTCGAGGTAGGGAACGACACTGCCGTGCGCTGCCAGCGCCCACTTGAAAGCGAACGGGTTTATACCAACGCCATAGGCTGTGTTCGTTTTCTGAGTTACGAGAAAGACCGGGACGGCGTCAACCGCATATTCCAAGCGGCCGCGCAGGAAGCCGGGTCCGTGCGGCGCGGTGAGGATCCAGCCGTAACGAAAACCTGCATTCCACACGCCGTCGCCGGACTGACTGCCGCTCAGGCCGTGGCCACCGCCGGTCCACACCTGCCATTCATGTCCACCTTCGACAGGGCCGGCTTGGCCGCGAACCTCCGGGACATTCAGGAATATGGCAAAGACGAGAACCATGAAGATTCTTCGCACCGCAGCGTCTCCTTCGGGTTCTTTGATTCCAGCCACCGGCGTCCTGGTGCAGAGAAGATATAGAAAAATTGTTCGAAAGGCGACCTCGTTCTTCCTTTACTTGAGATACGTGCGGACAATCTGGATGACGTCGTCGGCAGCTTCTTCCGAGGATTTCGAATTGCGAGGCATGTGGTTGCGGATATGGTCCTCCATGAGTTCGGCCATCAGGCTGTTGATGGCGCCGCGCGAGGCGGAGAGGCGCTGGAGGACATCCGCGCAGGGATCATCTTCATTCAGAGCGCGCAAAACACTTTCGAGCTGCCCGATGACTTTCTTGGTGCGGTTGACGAGGTCCAATTTCTCGCGCGAAGTGTGCGACATTTTTCTTGTCTACCCAGTGGGGGTATGGTATCAACGTCCAAGCCCTTTGACAAGGGCTTGATGAACAGTAGAACAGAGGGGTAGGGAGGTTCAAGGGGGGCGCCTCCCCAGGCAGCGTTCATCACGCATTCATCAGCGGCGGCTTAGCCTGCAATGATTCAGCGGTGAGTTTCATCCCAAGGCGGAAGAGAGTCCGGGCTCAGAAATGCGGCGTTTGACCTTCCAAATTGTTCCGATTTGTACGTTGCTCGGGGTCTTCTCGATGGGGGCGGGAACACTGCGGGCGCAAGATTCGCCGCAGACTCAGGATCAAACGACTCCGGCCAAGGATTCGGCAGCGGATGCCGATCCACTCCCGACGATGTTTGCGCATCCGGAGTTGGATCGTTGGTGGATTTCGGGGCAAGTGAATTTCATTTCGCAATGGCATCCGGAATTTCATTCACCCTATCAAGGGCCACGGAGCCTGCCTCCGCAGGCGCAAGATGCGACATCGCGCGTCCTCACGCTGTTTACCGGCGTCCGGTTGACCGACAGGGCGGAATTACTCTGCGACGTCCAGGAAACCGGCGGACACGGAATCGGCGAGGCAGTCGGCCTGGCGGGTGTCACGAATTTAGACATCGTGCGAAATCCTGACCTGAGCAAAGCGCCTTACATCGCCCGGCTGATGTGGCACCAAATCATTCCCCTTGGCGACCGCAAAATCGGCAACTCCCGTTCGCCGTTCTCGCTTTTTCCCTCGCTTCCGGAACACAGGCTTGAAATTCGGTTCGGAAAGTTCAGTATGGCGGACTTTTTCGACAACAATACCTATGGCACGGACACCAGTTTTCAATTCATGAACTGGACCGTGGATAACAACGGGGCATACGACTATGCGGCGGACACACGAGGATTCACCTTCGCGGCGATGCTGGAATATCACGAGCGGAGCTGGGCGGTGCGATTTGCTGAAGGATTGATGCCGAAGATCGCCAATGGCATTCATCTGGATGCGGACATGCGCCGAGCGCGCGCCGAGAATGTTGAATTTGAGCTGCACGGAACAGTAATTCGGCATCGGGAAGGGATTATCAGATTCCTGAGTTTTGTGAATCACGCCAACATGGGAAGCTACCGCGAGGCAGTCGACAATTTTCTTGCCGGACGGACGGTCAAGCCCGATATCACGGCGCATCCGCTCCGTACGGCGATCAAGCATGGATTTGGGGCGAATTTCGAGCAGCCGCTTAATGATTGGATGGGCGTGTTTGGCCGGTGGGGATGGGGCGAGGGCCGGCATGAATCGTTCGCCTACACCGAAGTGGATGAGACGGCGGAAATCGGAATTGGCGGCAGTGGCAAGCGATGGCGCAGGAAATTTGACCGGGCAGGTTTGGTATTCGTTACGAATGGCATCTCGCGGGACCACCAAGAATACCTGGCGCTCGGTGGCCAAGGTTTTCTTCTAGGCGATGGCCGACTCAATTACGGGCGCGAGAATATCATCGAGACCTATTACACGCTGCACATGTGGCGCGGGATTTTTCCTTCGTTTGGACTGCAGCACATCAACAATCCAGGGTACAACCGGGACCGGGGACCAGTAACCGTGCTGACGCTTCGCCTTCATGTGGAGCTATAGGCCGGGCGCGCCGAAACTTCTTGGCAGCAAGGCAAAAGTCTGCTAACTAAGTGCTGCATATTTCGTCGGAGTAACCTAAGGTTCTCCGATTTCGTCCCTTCCGTTTGGGGTGTTGATACATACCGTTGGGTTGGGGGAGTTCATGAAAGCAGACTTGCGGCGGAGTCCGTTTAAAGAGTTCACCAGGACCTTCCGTTTTTTTCTACCAGTGCTGGCGGTTACGGCTTTCTTTTCCGTTGCCGCGAGCGCGCAAACCGTTGACGAGATCATCGCCAAGAATATTCAAGCGAAGGGCGGAGCTGACAAGCTGAAATCCGTGCGCAGCATCCGCACCACGGCGAAATTCAGCCAGGGTTCTTTTCGCGCCGAATTTCGCCAGGAGAACAAGCGCGCCGACAAGGTTCGGGAAGAATTCATCATCCAAGGCCTGGCACAGGTGCAAGCTTACGACGGCAAGACCGGGTGGCAGATTTCACCATTCGGCGGGCGTAAAGATCCGGAGCTGCTCTCGCAGGACGATCTGAAAAGCCTGGTGGTCGACTCCGATATCGACGGGCCGCTGGTGGATTACAAAGAGAAGGGGCACAAAGCCGAGCTCGTGGGACACGATTCGATGGAAGGAACGGACTGCTTCAAGATCAAGCTGAGCATGAAGAACGGGGACGTACGCTACTACTATCTCGATGCGGATTCGTACCTCGAGCTAAAACTGGAGATTCAAACCACGATTCGCGGCGCGCTGCAGGAGTCCGAGCTATATTACGGCGACTACGAACAGGTGAACGGAATTTATTATCCGTTCGCCGTCGAGCAGGCGCAAAAAGGCAGCTCTTCACGGTCGCAGTTCTCCGTCGAAAAAATCGAGCAAAACATACCGCTGGAAGATGCGCACTTCTCGATGCCGACGTCCAAGCCGGAGATGAAAGCGCCACCGGCAGGGAAGTGATCTTTAAAGCGAGGACGGGTGTAGGCGCCTGCTCCCTAAGCTGCATGGATGGAATTATGCCCAAGGGAGATTGTTTCTACTTTACTGCCGAGGAATCCAACGATATGCGCAAGACAATCCGCTGCTTTGCTGCCGTGGTGATGGTGATTCTCACGACGTTGATTTTTGCCGGGCCTGCCTCCGCGCAAGACGCTAAATTCGACTCGGATACGATCTCCGGCCTCGGTGCCCGGAACATCGGCTCTGCCGCCATGAGCGGGCGCGTGGCGGCGGTCGCGGCCGTAAAAGAAGACGGCCGGCTCACTGTTTACGTTGGAGCGGCCAGCGGGGGAGTGTGGAAATCCTCGAATGGCGGCACAACGTTCAAGCCGGTTTTCGACAAGGAGGCTGCACAGTCGATCGGCGCCGTCGCCATTGATCCGCAAGCGCCGAAAACGATCTGGGCCGGCACGGGCGAGGCCTGGACGCGCAACAGCGTGTCCATCGGCAACGGCATCTACAAGTCGACGGACGGCGGCGACAGTTGGACCAACATGGGGCTGGCGAATTCCGAGCGCATCGCGAGAATCATTATCGATCCGAAGAGCAGTAACACGGTGTATGTCTGCGTGCCGGGAAGACTGTGGAGCGACAGCGAAGACCGCGGCGTTTATAAGACCACGGACGGCGGCAAGAGTTGGAACAAAATTCTCAAGGGCGCGAATCTCTCGACGGGCTGCTCGATGATTTCCATGAGCTCGCAAGATCCGAAGGTTCTTTTCGCGGGCATGTGGGACTTCCGGCGGAGAGGCTGGACTTTTCGTTCGGGCGGCGAGAATGCCACCGCGCCGAGCGGCAGCAGTTTTTTCCAGACCGCGGATGGCGGAGCCACCTGGAAAGAATTGGATGACAAGAGCGCCAAAGGATTACCCGCGAAACCGTGGGGACGCATTGCCGTCACCATCGCGCCATCAAAACCAAACGTTGTTTACGCCATGATCGAATCGACGCGCAGCGCACTTTTCCGCTCGGATGACGGCGGCAAGACGTGGGAAGAGCGGGACCGCAGCAACTGGATGGTGTGGCGGCCGTTTTATTTCGCCAACCTGATCGTCGATCCGAAGAACGAGAACAAAGTTTACAAGCCGGACCTCACGTTGATCATGAGCGAGGACGGCGGCAGGAGCTTCAGCGGAATCGGGAACGGGGCGCACGGGGATTTCCACGATGTGTGGGTGAATCCTGACAACACCGATCATCTTATCGCCACTGATGACGGAGGCGTTTGGTATTCCTACGACGGCGGCAATACCTGGTGGAAGGGCAATAACCTTCCGATTTCGCAGTTCTATCACGTAAGCGCCGACAACGCCGACCCTTATCACGTTTTCGGCGGACTGCAGGACAACAGCGTGTGGATGGGCGACTCGCAATATCCGGGCGGGATTACCAACGGGCGCTGGGAAAATGTTTTTGGAGGAGATGGGTTCTGGGTATTTCCCGATCCGGCCGATGCGAACTACGTCTACGCCGAATCACAGGGCGGCTTTATTGGGCGAGTCAATCGAGTCACGCTGGAAGGCCAGTTCATTCAACCGCAGCCAAACTATGGAGAAGGGAAGCTGCGCTTCAACTGGAATACTCCAATTCACATGAGCCCTAATGAGAGGGGCACGATTTATATCGGAGCGCAATTCCTTTTCCGTTCCCGCAACCACGGACAATCTTGGGACCGCATTTCGCCGGACCTCACGACGAATGACCCGGAGAAGCAGAAGCAGGAAGAATCGGGCGGCGTAACTGTCGACAATTCGTACGCCGAAATGCACACAACGATTTACTCCATCAGCGAATCGCCGCGGGACGGCAAGACAATCTGGGCGGGCACCGATGACGGAAATCTCCAGGTGACGCGCGACGGCGCGAAAACGTGGACAAATGTTGTAGCCAACGTCCCGAATCTGCCGAAAGGTTCGTGGGTTTCGTGGGTGGAAGCCAGCCTGTACGACGCGGGCACGGCTTACGCAGCGTTCGATCGCCACACGTTTGGAGATATGGATCCTCACGTTTTCAAGACGACGGACTACGGGAAGACCTGGACGCCGATCGTCGCGGCGGAGAGCGGAGTGCGCGGCTACGCGCATGTCATCAAAGAAGACACGGTGTTGCCCAGCCTGCTCTTCCTGGGCACGGAGTATGGTCTCTGGATCTCGCCGGATGGCGGGAAACACTGGGCGCAATACAAAGGCCACCAGTTCCCGATGGTGGCGGTGCGGGACATCGTGGTGCACCCGCGCGAGTCGGACTTGGTTATCGCCACGCATGGCCGCGGCATCTGGATTGTGGACGACATTACGCCGCTGCGGAAGCTGACTCCCGAAGTGATGGCGCAGGAAGCGGTATTCCTGCAGGCTAAGCCTTCGCAGCAGCGGTTGCCTGCAAACGGCGGCTGGGTCGAAGGAAGCGCGGTGTTCACCGGACCCAATCCTCCGGACGCGGCTTTGATTACGTACTACCAGAGCAAGCGCCACATTTTTGGAAAAATGAAGCTGGAAATTTTCGATTCACAGGGGAAGCTGGTGGACACGCTCCCTCCGAACAGCCGCCGCGGTATCAGCCGCGTGGAATGGCCGATGCGGTTGAAGGCTCCGCACGTTCCGCCCGCCGCTACGGCTGCGTTTGAAGCGGCTCAAGGGCCCAGAGTGATGCCCGGCACCTACACGGTGAAAATGACACGCGGCAAGGAAACTTACAGCACTCAGCT
>WNFO01000192.1_pt1 | contig 42581 bp, 42 predicted proteins | sample 5400251 | NCBI WGS metagenome assembly WNFO01 (sample SAMN13153354, study PRJNA577476) | soil metagenome | isolation source: 100 cm saprolite under Madrone tree | place: USA:California | collected 2016-06-14 | reverse complement strand
TTCCTGCCGCAAGGAAGACTTTCCCGGTTTTCGGGCAGTGAATTTCTTCAAGCAGCTTGTGAACAGCGAAGGCTGAAACCCGCTAGGAGTTTGGGCGGACGGCGGTGTGGAGAGCCACGGTGCCGAAGGTCCAGACGCGATAATCCACGGAGTGGAAGCCGACGGCACTCATGAGCGCGGCGAGTTCGGGCGGGCGGAAAAAGTGAGCGACGGACTTCGGAAGATATTTGTAAGCCGCCTGATCACCGGAGATAAGACCACCGATCTTCGGCAAAACATTACAAAAATACCAACGATAAAGATCGCCCAAGCGGCCTTCGGGCGGTTCGGCAAATTCCAGAATCGCGACTATGCCACCAGGCTTGAGCACGCGCCGAATTTCGCGTAGGCCCGCTTCGTAGTTGGCGAGATTGCGAAATCCGAAGGCAGTGGTGACAAGATCAAAAGAAGCGTCAGCAAACGGGAGCCGCAGCGCGTCCGCTTCGACGTATCTGATGGGGCGGAGCTGGACTAAATCAGGACTATGCAGGCGTGCGCTTTTCTTTCTGGCGCGCACGAGCATACTGTGGGCAAAGTCCACGCCGACCACGCGCGCCCAATATCTGCGGTTCAGCGCGATCGCCAGGTCTCCCGTTCCACAGCAAAGATCCAGCACAGCAGGCTCCCGTCTGACATGAACAGGTTTGCGATCCACTACATGAATCTCCGGCTTGGGAAAAATAGACCGGAGATGCTTTGCGGTGCGGGCGCGCCACAGACGATCGAGTTGCAGCGACAAAAGATGGTTGAGCAGATCGTACCGCGGAGCGATCTGCGTAAACATTTCGCGGAGTTTGTGGGAAGCGTCGGCTTCGCTGACGGCGCCTTCAGGGCGCGTTCCCTTGACCGGCGCAGGGGCCTCAGCCATGCCGGCCTCGCGAAAGCTTGTTGCTCGCAGCAATGAGGCGAGGCGTGAAATGGAGAACACGCTCTACAGCGTGAAGCGGGACGGTATCGTAGGAACGCGCTTCGCCAATGCGAGGTGAGAGGACGAAGCGAAGAATCCCGCTGCGCGTTTTCTTGTCGGAGTGCATAGCATTGAGCAAAGCCGAGGGCGGAACGTGCGGCCATGGCGGCAAAGGTCCCAGGCGGCGAATCAGCGCGACTATGCGGGAAACGTCGTCAGCACGCGTCAGGCCGAGCTCGTGTCCGAGAAAGGCGGCGGCGATCATGCCCCAGGCCACGGCTTCGCCGTGCTGATAACGGCGGTATTTCGTGACGCTTTCGAGAGCATGGGCGAAAGTGTGGCCGTAATTGAGGATTTCCCGCAGGCCCGATTCACGCTCGTCACGGCTCACGACACGGGCTTTGATTTCCACGTTGCGGGGAATCAGAAAACTGAGAACCTGGCGATCCCGCCGCAGCACCCTCTCCAGGTCTTTCTCAAGCATCGTGAACATTTCGGGGTCCGCAATAATCGCGTGCTTGATGACTTCCGCCAGGCCGCCGCGAAATTCTCGGTCGGAGAGGGTGCGCAGAAGCTCCGAATCGGTGAGCACTAGACGGGGCGGATAGAACGAACCCACCAAGTTCTTCCCCTCGGGAAGATTGACGCCCGTCTTGCCGCCGATGGAGCTGTCCACTTGGGCGACGAGGGTTGTTGGAATATGAACGAGTTTCACCCCGCGTAAGTAAGCGGCAGCCGCAAAACCGGCTACGTCACCGACCACGCCGCCACCAACCGCAACCACCAGCGATTTGCGATCGGCGCCCGCGCGACAAAGTGATCGCGCAATGTGTTCTACATTGCGGAGATTCTTGGCGGATTCGGCGTCATCGAATAAGTGAACGGCGCTGCCTTTCGAGAGCCGCAACGCGCGCTGCACCGTTTTCCCCACGGCGCGCCACACCTTGGGAGAGGAAACAACGTGGACGCTTGAAAGTCTTCCGAGCGCGGAAATTTCCCTCGCTGCACGGCGAATTATGCCTGCCCCGGAAACAATCGAGTAGGGACCGGCCGACGATTTCACGGAAATGCGTTTTATTTTCATGGGCGAGACATTTTCAATGTAACACACGCGCTGCGCGCATCGCAGGCCGGGGCCCGCACTATCATTGGCGCAATTTCTTCGTGCTACCATACGGAGGCGGCAGCCTTCCCGCTCCAATGACGAACTCCAACAAGAACCATCGTGCCGATTATGCCGTTGTGGGCAGCGGCATCGCGGGTTTGCGCGCGGCGATCGAGTTGAGCGCGGCGGGAAGTGTGCTGGTCTTGGCGAAATCCAATTTAAGCGATTCGGCGACGGCCTGGGCACAGGGAGGAATCGCCGTGGCCCTCTCCGACGAAGATCAAATCGGATTACACGAGCAGGACACCATCAAGGCCGGCGATGGCTTATGCCGCGCTGAAGCCGTGGCACTGTTGGTTGAAGAGGGTCCGAAGTACATCACGCAGCTCATTGAGTGGGGGACGGAATTTGATCGCGCGGGGACAAAACTGGCTTTTACGCGTGAAGCCGCGCATAGCCGCTCGCGGATCTTGCACGCGCATGGGGACTCGACTGGCAGAGAGATTAGCCGGGCGCTGCTCGCGCGGGCGCACACCATTCCGCACCTGCACCTGCGCGCGCACGCGTTCACGACGGAGTTGATTGTGGAGCGAGGATGCGTCACGGGGCTGCGCTTCATCGATGAAACCGACGGCTCGGAACATGAGTTGCGCGCTGGATCCGTGCTGCTGGCCACCGGTGGCGTAGGCCAAATCTATCGCGAGACAACGAATCCTGAAGTGGCCACTGGCGACGGCATGGCGATCGCCTACGAGGCGGGCGCGGTCCTGTCCGATATGGAATTCATGCAATTCCATCCGACGGCGCTGGCGGTGAAAGGCGCGCCGCGATTTTTGTTGTCCGAAGCGCTGCGCGGCGAGGGCGGAGTGCTGCGCAACATTGGGCTTGAACGATTCATGAAACGCTATAACGAAGCCCAAGAGCTGGCGCCCCGGGACATCGTAGCGCGCGCGATCGTCAGCGAGATGCACCGCACGCAGAGCAAACATGTATTTCTGGACATGACCAAAATGAGCGAGGAGTTCCTGAAGAAACGGTTCCCGCGAATATATGAGACTTGCGCGGGCTATGGTCTGGATTTGGCAACCGACATGGCCCCGGTTTGTCCAGCGGCGCATTACATGATGGGCGGAGTGAAGACGGACCTGTGGGGCCGCACTTCCCTACCGAGCCTGTATGCGGCGGGCGAGACGGCGGCGACGGGCGTGCACGGCGCCAACCGGCTGGCGAGTAATTCCCTGCTGGAAGGGTTGGTGTTTGGAGCCCGCGCGGGGCAAGCGATGATTAAGGATGCGCCTGTCGGGAAACGGAGCGGGGCGGCGCTGCCAGGCAGCCCGGCACCACTGCCGGGAAACTCTTCGGCGACACCCAGGGAAAGGACCAAAAACAGCGCAAAACCTTCGGTGGCGTGCGCGGCATTGACGAAGATTCGCGAAGTGATGTGGCGCGAAGTTGGGATTCTTCGTAGCGGGAAGGAATTGGCGGACGCGATCAAACAGCTGGAATCGCTGGAGCTCCCGAAATCCGAGAAGACTGCACGCGAGGCGCACGAGCTTAGAAATTTGCATGCACTGGCGTTGCTGATGGCGCGCTCGGGTCTAGCGCGGGAAGAAAGCCGGGGGAGCCATTACCGCTCGGATTTCCCTTTTCGGAATGATGAGAATTTTGCGAAGCACTCGGTGGTGCAAAAGGGCAAGGACGTGAAGTTCGAGCAGTAGAAAAAGGCGCCCGCCTCAGAAGGCGGCCGCTACATTACTTGGCTTGGAGCTGCTTGATGCTTTCCAGGAAGACGTGGCCGGTGATCGCGAGCGTCTTGGCGCTGATTTTGTCGAGAGAATCCTGCGGAGTATGCCAGTAACCGTTATCTGTAAAATCCCCGATGACATCCACCGATGGCACGCCTCGCTTTAGGAAGGAGTCATGATCATCTTGGGCGCCTGCACTCTCATTTATAAAAATGGCCGAGTAGCCCAGCCTGGCTGCGCTGTTCCAAATGAGATCGACCAGCGCCAGCGTGGAACTGGTCTCGCGCCGGAACTTGGCTTTGCGGCCGCCGACGATGTCCGCCAGCAGAAATGCCTTGATCTTCTTGAGGTCGCCGCCGGTGGATAAGCGCGCGGCCATCTGACGGCTGCCATAGCGGCTATCGGTGGCGCTCCATTGCTTCATGGCTTCCTCGCCATCGAAAAAAGCGATCCAGACGGCATACGTTCCCTTCTGAGAGCAAAGCAACCTCGCCAACTCCAACATGACTGCGGTTGAGGAGCCGGCGTCGTCGGCGCCTACGAAATTGTCCATTAATAGTGTGTCGTAGTGCGTGCCAAGGAGAATGATGCCGGGTTTTTCGCCAGTGATTTTCACCAGAATGTTTTTCATGGGCAGGCGCCCGATGGGCGTGTCGGCGCTGAAAACATCCGACTCGACAAAGCAACCGTAGCTCTTCAATTCGGCGAGCAGATACTCCTGCACGCGGGCGATTGCAGGCGAGCCGGATGGGTGAGGGCCAAAGCTGACTTGCTTGGCGACATGGGTGAAGGCACGCTTGCCATCAAAGCCGCCGGTCTTCTCGGGCGGTAGCGCGTCATCGGGAGTTTGCGGTGGAGCGGATGCTGCGGCGCTCATGAAGGGTGGCTGGCTCGCAGCGGCAGGTTCTTCTTTGCCACTGGCCTTGCAACCAGCGAGGCCGAGGGGAAGGATGCAAAGGATCGGGGTCATTCGCGAAAGCAGTTTGGAGAATGAAGTCATTTACTGAGCCTCCGCGGCGGCTAGCCGCCGATTCCGGCGACGTAGAACCAGCCAGGACAATCCCACACCGATGAAATAAAGACCTACAAGTACAGCCATGAAGACCAGCATGGTCAAGGCATCAGGCGTGGGGGTCAGTATGGCAGCAAGAATGGCGATGACCAGAAAAGCATAGCGGAAATTGTCCAACAAGAACTTCGGCGTGACAATTCCGAATAGTGAGAGTATGAAAATAAGAACCGGTAATTCGAAGACCAAACCAAGTCCCAGTAAGATCAAAAGAATAAAATCGAAATACTCATTGATGCTCATCAATGGCACGACCGGCCCTCTAAAACCAGTCAGGAATCGCAAGACATAAGGGAGGGAAACGAAATACCCAAATGCAATTCCTGCCAGAAACAGGAAAACCGTCGAGAAAAGAAAGCCAGTGATGGCTTTACGCTCGTGCTTGTAGAGCGCGGGGGCGACAAAGAGCCATATCTGATAGAGGATCCACGGGGATGCCAGGACGATCCCTAGATAAATGCTCAACGTAATCAGCATGTTCAAATAGGCCGCCGGACCAGTGTAGTAAAGCTTCTGTTCAAATCCCGCAGCCCTCAGGGCTTTCAACATCGGCTTTGTGATCCATTCCACAAAATGGGGAGCCGCAAACCAGCCGATAGCTGCGCCGATGACAACTGAGATGAGCGAGTTGATGATGCGCTTGCGAAGCTCGCTGAGATGCTCGAAAAAGGTCATTGCTCCGCCGGGCTCTTCCGGGGGCTTGGTGATTTGCGTATTGGATTCGGATTCGGGCACGGATTCAGGCCGGATGCTGATGGTCATGGGAAGTTTCTTGGGAATTTGCGACCGCCGCCGCTTCGGACTTCCTCTCGGCCGGTTCTTCCGGCGACCGTGGGACGGATTCGGCAACTGGCGCAATCACCGGGTCTTCGGTGCTGCGAGGTTCCGCCTGTGCCTCGTTCGGGGGCGCTTCAGCGCCAGCGGACCCACTCCCGGCAGGCGATGGCGCAGTCTCGGCAGCGGCCGCAGAAGAGGCGGCAGCTTCGGCAGCCTTCTTGCGCTCGGCCTGCAAGGCTTGGCGCTCCATCTCTCGCATTTCCTCTTCAAAAGCACTCCTAAAGTCCGTGGACGCTTTGCGGAACTCCGCCATAAGCTTACCCAGGCCGCGGGCCAACTCCGGCAGCTTATGTGGCCCGAATACAACCAGGACCACGATAAACAGCACAATCATGTGGGGCATGCTCAACATTGCGTTTTGGAGCCGTCTATAGGGTCCATGGGCATCATAGAAAGGGTGCCAGCCACTGTCAAACCGGAGTTTGCTTCGGATATGGTGTGCTATAATTTGAACTTAAGCTGTCGCGCGAGGGAACGATGAATTCAGAGCGTCGCGGACTTGTAGTTGTGGTAGCCGTACTGCTGGTATCCGCCGTATTGGGGGGCATTTACGGACCCAACGTGCGAGCCACGACCGCCTCGGCGGACGATTATCAAACGGCCGTGCGGGACTTTACCAAGGTCCTGAACGTGGTTCAGAACAACTATGCCGATACGGTCGATGTCGATAAGGCCGTGTATCAAGGTGCCATTCCGGGCATGCTACGCATGCTCGATCCCCATTCAAGTTTCTTTGACGCCAAGCAGTTTTCCTTGCTGCGTGAAGACCAGCGCGGAAAATACTACGGCGTCGGCATGATTGTAGCGCCGCGAGAGAACCACACCGTGGTGATGGCTCCGTATGCCGGCGCCCCTGCTTATAACGCGGGAATCCGGCCGGGCGACGTGATTGTTAAGGTGGATGACAAGTCAACGGACGGACTGACCACCACTGAAGTTGCCGACATGCTAAAAGGACCGAAGGGCACGGTCGTCAGGATTACAGTTTCACGGGAAGGCTATGCGGAACAGCTTGTCTTCACGGTGACGCGCGACGAGATTCCGCGGCATTCCGTGGACATAGCATTCATGCTGAAGCCCGGAGTTGGCTACATCCGGCTGTCGGGATTCAACGAAACCACCGACCGAGAAATTGCGGACGCGCTGAAGCAGCTCAATGCCGTTTCCCTGGATGGCCTGATTCTGGACATGCGAGGAAACCCCGGCGGTTTGCTGAATGAAGCGGTCGCGGTGGGCGACATGTTCCTGGACAAGAACCAGCTGATCGTTTCGCACCATGGTCGGACTTCCCCGGAGCGCCGGTATTACGCGGTGTACGGCAATCGGGGGATGACCACACCGCTCGTCATTCTGGTTAACAACAATTCCGCTTCCGCGACGGAAATTGTTTCCGGTGCGGTGCAGGACCACGATCGCGGTTTGATCGTGGGAGAGACGACGTTCGGCAAGGGCCTGGTGCAGACCGTCACGGGACTGAGCGAGAACACCGGGCTGGCGCTCACGACCGCGAGGTACTACACGCCAAGCGGACGGCTGATTCAGCGCGACTACAAATCCGTTTCGCTCTATGAATATCACTACGAACGCAAGGTCCCCGATCATCCGACGGAAGTGAAACTAACAGATAGCGGACGCCAGGTGACCGGTGGCGGCGGCATCACCCCGGATATCATCGTGCCCGCCCCAAAGCTGACCAAGTTTGAGCAGGTGCTCTACCGCGATGACGTATTCTGGCCAGCGGAGACGGGCGTAGGCGGGTTTACACGCTACTACCTCGGCAGCAAGCCGACCATTACCAAGGATTTTGAGGCTGACGACAATGTGATGCGCGTCTTCCGCGAGTATCTCAGCAAGCACAACGTCCGGTACACCGAACCTGACATGGCCGAGAGCCTCGACTGGATCAAGCGAAAGATCAAGCAGGAAGTTTTCATGTCCGCGTTCAACCAGCAGGAGGGCTTCAAGGTCTTGCTGGAAGCCGATCCGCAGGTGCAGAAGGCTGTGGAAGCCATCCCGCAGGCGCGTGCGCTGTATCAGAATGCCAAGAAGATCGTTGCCCAGCGCGCGGGCGGATCCCTCGACCAGCCATAAGGGCAGCTGGAATACTGCAATCTTTTTAGATCGGGCGCAGCATCCCGACGGGGTCGGGACAAATGCTGCGCCCTTTTTTGTTTGCGGTCCCGCGAACGCGTGTTGGCAAGCACCAACGCCTTTGCTAAAATCAATTTGCTGCTCGTGGGCGAGTAGCTCAGCTGGGAGAGCGCCTCGTTCGCAACGAGGAGGCCGAGGGTTCGAATCCCTTCTCGTCCACCAATTCCACCACACATTTTGGCAATCCTCCGATGCGCGTAAGAGCGTCCCGGTTTCACCGCGGAAGGCCAAGGGTTCGGGCGGCTCTTTCCCGAATGCCGGCTGGTAATTGCCACATTTGAATCGGGGAGAATCCGGGCGCCGCTTCAAGGTGGCCGGTCGATGTGCTTGTCGCGTCGAAGTTTCCAAGTCTGCTCTGCCAATTCATGCCTTCAGATGCGAGACGTGGCCGTTTCGCCATGCCAATCAAGGAGAGCCCACGGTTCGGCCTGCGAATACTGCTGGAGAGTTGGAAGAAGAGGAATCCTCCCCCGGTGCGGATTGTCTCGTAGTAATGGCTCGGCGGATCGCGGCTAGCGTCGCGCTATCGTCGAAACGGACACTGGCTCCATCCGATTGGACACCAAGTTGTGTCCATAAGCTATCCAGGTCCACGCTGACAGGCTTGTCCTTCATTCTTGCGTACAACGGCTGAAGAACACTTACCCCAACTGCGTGGTCACCGGCTCTGAACGCATCCTCAAGATTCCATTCCCTCCGGATGTCGCCGCCGGCGTCGAGAATTCCACGAAGGGCATTCTCCAAACCCTTCGCATTGTTTGTCAGGCGGCGAATCTCAACCTCAGCCAGGAGGCAAAAGAGCGCTCCTCCCCAGTAGGTTCTGCCCCACGTGTGCGTGTGATCGAGTCCGCGATCTCCAGGCTGAGGGAGACCTTGAGGCATGTCCCGAACCAGGTCAAACCACATCTGCTCCACTTTGAGATGTCCTGCTTGAATCCGAGCGATCGGTTCGACATGGGTGGCAATGCCCTCTTCGATCCAGTGGTGCTGGTCGTCGACGGAGGGAAAAGCCAGGTGAACCATTTCGTGTGTCAGCATCCAGTCCGACGCAAGCTCAGAAGGAGAAGTCTTGTCACCGACACGTATGGTGATTCTCCCTCCTCGTTCGCCAAATGTCATACCGTTGCGGACGCCTCTTCCATCGAAAGGAGTGATCCGAATCAAGACTCGAGGCACGGGAAAGCGGCCGTAATACGTCGTAACGCACTCGGCAGCCGATTTGACCCAGAGAAGAATGTCCTTCACCGGCACTTGCAGGTAGGTTCGCTCGATTAATATGTCGATGCGAGCGTTCCCGATCACCAGACTCGAAGTCATCTCATCCTTCGCAGATACAAAGAAGAAACAAACCAGAAAAGACAGTGCGGCCAAGGCCGCTCGCAGAAGGAAGCCCACCCTGAAAGTTCGAAGCATTTAATAACCATGAGAACTGCCGTGCTGAAGAAGCGGCCGATCAGGCTGGAACTGAATTCTCTTGCTTCATCTTCTCGGAACCAAAGAAAAACCCGATCGCCGCGTCCGCAGAGATCTTGCCCGCGCCGAAGATCAGAACGATCAGAGAAACCATCAGAAAGATGAACGGGGCAGCGGCCATGAACTTGTCCGGATCGGAGAAGAAGGAGAGCAAAGCCTGGCGGTCTCCGATAACGTAAGCCATGATTAAGTTCACTGTAAGTACGAGCCCCGTGATTCTAGAGGCCAAGCCCAGAGCGAGAAAAATGCCGCCGAAAAATTCGAGGCACGCAATGAAGACGGCCATTTGCGAAGGCATCGGCAAGCCCAGGCTGGTGAAATATTCGGTCACGTTGGGCAGATGATGGAGTTTGCCCCAGCCGCTCTGAGCAAGTTGCCATCCCCAATAAAGACGCACAAATAGGAGGAACGGCGACTGCAGGTACGAAACCAAACCGAAGAAACGGTCATGCCATTGCCTAACTTTCGCAAACAAGTTACCCATGTTTTCTATCTCTGCCCTTTTCTCGCGGACTTCTTCACCGCGTACGTCTTTCCTCTGGCTGGCAAAACCAGCCCAGAGTTGCCCAAGTCTGAAACGAGTGCTGAACAAATGCGGCGCGGTCGGCTGCGGGGACTGCACTCTTCCGGAAACCCAACTCGATGGCGCGCTCGATCGTCTTTCCGCTCCGCAGGGCGCTGAGGAGCGCAAAATCTTCCCGTTCGGTCCGGCGAAAATAGACGGAAAAATCCAGGCGATGAACGGCCAGAAAAATTTGCGCCGCTTCAAGCTTCGCGACGGCCCGGACCTTGCTGCGTTTTCTCCGTTCCTGAACGGCGTTGCTGGCAAAATCAGCTGTTTCGTCGCCGTCTTTCACTTCCAAAAGCAGGTCGTCCACTGGATAGTGCAACTCGAGGAGCTGTACATAAGGCTGAATGCCTAACCGGAGATTGGGTGCCTCAATCTCACGGAGATCCTCGGAGCGCAGAGCGGGCTTGGCCTGACCATCGAAGGCTTCGATGTCCGCCCATTCGAGACGAACCATATCCAGGGCCAGCAAGCGCCTATCGCGTATCCAGCTCGGGTTTCGGCGCAACCACGTTTCCAAGTGCGCGCCCAGATTTCTGAGCGTGAAAGAGCGTGAGTGGCACTCCGTGAGATAGGCTTTGCACATGGATTCGAACCGCTGACTGCCGAGAACAGCTCGCAAACCAGGAAAGTCCTCTGCCATGCCACCGAGGACGCGAAACCAGTATTGCCGGTTGTAAATCTCAAGGCGTTCGAAGGAACTCAGTCGGTCGTTTGGCTTGATGTACCGGGCGGCGTAAGCATGCATCTTCTCTCCGCCGAGCCCAACTCGCCGCATCCGTTCATTCCGCGTCAACGGTTGCATGACGGCCCGCGCCACAGCTTTCTGCAGGGCGGCGAGTTTCATACAGCAACTCCAAGCTGTGTCTCAGCGAGAAAGCGATTGGCTTTCAGTGCCTCATCGTGAACTTCTTGAAAGGAGGGGATGCTGTCATCCCATTCGAGCAGCGTCGCCGTGTGCCCCGCGCGCTGAATGGCCCTGTCGTAAAGCTTCCAGACCGGGTCGATCACCGGATGGTCGTGGGTGTCCAAGATGTACTTTTGGAATTTTGAATGGCCGGCGATATGAATCTGCGCCACCCGTTCCGTGGGGACGCTGTTGATATACGTCAGCGGATCGAAACTGTGATTTCGAGATGAAACATAGATGTTGTTCACATCCAAAAGAATTCCGCAGTCGGCGCGTTCCACGACTTCATTCAGAAACTCCCATTCGGTCATCTCGGAAACATGATATTCAGCATAACTGCTGACGTTTTCCACCGCTATCGGCACTTCGAGGAAATCCCGGACCTCTCGAATTTTCTGTGCCGTGAGTTTGGCTGCTTCAAACGTGTAGGGCATCGGAAGCAAGTCATGGGTGTATCTTCCGTCCACGCTGCCCCAGCAGAGATGGTCAGAAACCCAGGGCGTGCCGGTTCGTTTGACGAGATCCTTGAGGCGGCGAAGATGTTCCCTGTCGGGTCGGCCGGCGGAACCGAAATACATCGAAACTCCGTGTTGCACGACTCGGTACTGCTCCAGTATTTGATCGAGGATGTGAAGCGGGCGCCCCCCGTCAATCATGAAGTTCTCGGAAATGATTTCAAACCAGTCCACGACCGGCTTGCGAGTCAGTATGTGATCGTAGTGGGGCGCGCGCAACCCGATTCCGATCCCGTAGTCGGTGAAATTGTTGAATCGATTTGCAGGCATTTCTCTCTCCAGGCCGAAGGGAAGAACGAGGGCCAGTGATCTTCACCGGCCCCCGAACAGGACAGAATCGTAAGTGGAGCGTCCGTGTTAGGACGGCTTCTTTTCGTCGGGCATCTTGGAGCCGTCTGTTGCGCAGCCGCCCTTGCCCTTGCAGGAGTTCTTGCCTTTGCAGCCGTTGTCGCTCGACTTGCAACCGCCCTTACCCTTGCAGGAGTTCTGGCCTTTGCAAGCGTGCTTTTCCTTGACCTTCTTGTCGGCCTTCTTATCGGCTTTCTTGTCTTGGTCCTGATCCAAGGCGCTGAGAGAAGTCTTCAGCGAAGGAAGCAGGGTCGAAGCCTTGATTGCTGAAGCGGTCCCGGCGAACAACCCCGCGAACGCCGCACCAGCTAGCAAAGCTTTTGTCGTCTTCGTCATATGGGTAGTCTCCTGTCGATCAGAATGAGGTGCCAAATACCATCCAGACGCTGGATCCGCCTCGGGGATCGCGAAGCTTGGTGCCGGGTTTGATTGCTCTTGCTGCCATTTCAAGGCGGACTAAACGCCGTGACAAACGTATTTGGTACTCTTAATAGGAGTCAAGTGCAATCAAAAAGTTTCTGAGAATCTCGACCCCGGCTAGCTAGGTCGCGAGATCCCCGTAAAGAGAGGCCAATGAGTGGCAAACGTGCCCGAAAATGGGATTGCAACTCGACCGTTCGAGAGTTAGGCTGGTGATGGGGCCGACTTTCACGCGGCCTCGGGTCCATCGAACAGCCTGCAAAGCCGTGAGAGCGATCCGCAGGCTGACTGATTCCATCTTCTAGGCCGAAGTAAAGAGGGCTAGGGACAATAGGCCCAGCCCTCCACCCAAAGTAACAACAGATTCGGTGCGGTTACTGGGGCTTTTTGGAACCATCGGTCGCGCAGCCGCCCTTGCCCTTGCAAGAGTTTTCGCCTTTGCAACCGTTGTCTCCCGCCTTACAACCGCCTTTGCCCTTGCAGGAGTTCTGGCCCTTGCAAGCGTGCTTTTCTTTGACTTGCTTGTCGTCCTTCTTGTCCTTGCCCTGGTCCTGGCTTTGCTCCTGAGCGCTGAAAGAAGTCTTCAGCGAAGGAAGCAGAGTCGAAGCCTTGACTGCCGCGCCAGTGCCAGCGAATAGTCCCGCGAACGCCGCACCTGCGAGCATAGCTTTTGTGGTCTTCGTCATTTTTTCAAACTCTCCCGTCTATTTGGAATGAGATGCGAAACACCGTCCGGACGCTCTTCCCTGCCTCGTAGATCGCGCATCTCGCCGCCCGGTTTGGCCAAACTAACTTGTGTTGCAATTTCGTCCGGCCTTGAACGCCCTGACAGTGTGTTCCGTCCATTGAATGAGAGTCACGGGTTGCATAAAGGTTTCCGACGTGTTCAACATGAATTGGATTCGAAACTTTCAAACCGCAGGGCTGCCTGAAGAGGAGAGCAACCAGAGCTTTGACACTCCTAACGGCTGGACGCGTAATAGCCTGTCTTCGCGTGCGCAGTTAGAGGAGGAAGTCCCTTGGGTGCGCGCAATTCGTGCGGCCCTTCGCGGACACTGGGAGCAACGGCCCTGCAAGTCTCGGGCCTCAGAACCGGATCAATAATCCCCCGGTGAACGCCAGATTATTCTGAAGATTGCCGGTGACTTTTTGATTGTAGTTGGGCAGCCTCGAATAGAAGTCACGCACTTCGACCCGGAAGCCGATTGGTATTTTGAGCAAGCGGATAACGGTGCGGGTGTCAACCCCGCCACCAAATACAAAAGTCCCGGTATTTCTACCTGGCTTAAACGACGGCACAGCAGTAGGTGCCTTCTCCAGGAAGCGCGCGTATCCGCCTCCAAACGACAGCCAGGGAGAAAACACACCGTCCGGATGGAACTTCACTCGGACGTGGGGAGTCAGAAAAATAAAGGCGTATTGACCGATCGCATTCTGGGACTGCTGACTGAGCTTCACATCAAATGGAGATGCCAGAAAATCAATGCCGCCGGCAATGGCGAATTTCTGCTTAACGACCAAAGTTCGATCGTACTCGGCCCCCAACGTCAAGCTTGAGTCCAACGTTATGTCCCGGTTGGGTAGCGCTGTCCCACCAGGTCCTATGAGGCTCGCCCCAGGGGACAGAGTTTGGCTTGGCGTTACAATCCCTCCAATCACAAGCCCAACTTCATTCTTTTCCTGTGCCAGGGCTGGAACAGACGAGAAAGAGATTGCTGCGACGAGTGCAATCAACCATTTGATCTTGCTTTTCTGTGCTCTCGCCGCTGAAACGGCACCAGCCGGCGCAGTAACGAAGAGCTTGAGTGCTTGCATGATAGGTTGTCCAACAACGATGGAATTCACAGGAAGTGTCTCCTTAAGATAAAAAGGCTTCTTGATTACCGACAGTAAGATGGGCTTGTCGCCGCAAAGTTTCCGGAATTCGACGTAAAGACCGCGCCGGTCGCCACCAGGCGTCTGAGAAGTCCTGGTAGCGCCATGGCGGAACCGAGATGGAGCGACTTTCGTGATTTCGAAATCAGCGTGAAACCTTTTGGCCGCTCGAAAATCTCATTGAACGGCGAATCCTCGGCGGCAAGAGCCGTACGGGCACTGCGATCGTCTTCTTGGAGGGGTTTAGCCCCCCCTTGCAGTGCGCCCTAATTCAAGGCACCCAGATAGGAGCATCGAATGGCAGATGTAAAGCTTGTGGTCATATACCCACAGCCGAAAGATATTGAGGCCTTCGAGAAGGTTTATCAGGACGAGCACGTACCGCTGGCGGTAGCGAAACTAGCTGGCAAGAACAAGATTGTCGCAACGAGGATATTGGGTTCACCGCAAGGCGCTTCTCCTTTCTACCGCATCGCAGAAGTTCACTTTCCGTCGATGCAAGTTCTGCTGGAGTGCGCCGCGTCGGACGGCTGCAAAGAAGCACTCGCGCACGCCGTGACGATCTCTTCCGGGGGAACACCGATTTTCTTGGTAGCCGAGGAAGAGACTTTCACCTTCACCCAAACGGCAAGCGCTTAGTCTTCACGACGGGCAGGCTAGCTGTGGATTGAGGGAGTTGCGATAGCAGGCCAGAGTGGGAAGAAATTGAATTCGGAGCAAGTATGAAAATTGGGGTTGCCATCCTTTTCCTTGTTGGATTATTTGCTGTTCCAAGCGGGCAAGAAAATTCGTCCACTAATCACGCCATTGCTCCGTCTGTTGGCCTGGAAATCGGCCAGCAGGCGCCGGCATTCACGCTCCCCGATCAGTTCGGTCATGAACAGTCCAACGAGACGCTCAAGGGGTCGAAGGGCACTGTCCTCCTTTTCTTCCGTTCTGCCGATTGGTGACCCTTTTGCAAGGCGCAGCTCGTGCAGCTGCAAAGCGCAAAACAAAGATTCGAGGCCCAGGGACTTAAACTGGCCGCGATAAGTTACGACAGTCCGGCCATTCTGAAAGACTTCGCCGAGCGGCACAAAATCGAGTTTCCTCTATTGGCTGACTCCAGCTCCGAAATCATTCGCAACTTCAACGTGCTCAACACGGAAGCGAAGGGAATGACCAAAGGGATGGCTTACCCCGGATTCTTCTACGTCGACTCAAGCGGCGTTATTCGCGAAAAGTATTTCACAGCGAAGTACACGGATCGATTGACGGCGAATAATGTTATCGCAAAGCTTTTCCCAGAGTTGAGCGCGGAAGTGAATCAGAATATCGATGCGCCTCATCTCCGGCTTACCCTCGCACAATCGGATCGCAGCGTCATACCCGGTGGCAGGGTCAGCCTAATAGCCGAAATCGAGCTTCCTCCGGATGTACACGTCTATTCTCCCGGAGTGCAAGGGTACAAGCCGATTCAACTCGTGTTGCAGGAGATTCCAAGAATCGAGCTCCAGCCTGTCATTTACCCCAGCTCCAAAACACTCTACTTGGAAGCCATCCACGAACATGTCCCGGTCTTCGAGGGAAGGTTCCGCATCACTCAGGATCTCACGGTAATTCCGTCTCGAACTTCGGATGCAGTCCGATCTTTGTTTTCCCGTAAGAGGACCATTCCCATTACCGGGGAGCTAAAGTATCAGGCTTGTGACAAGACAGTTTGCTACCCTCCAACGTCGGTGCCATTAAGATGGGAATTGCAAGTGCTGCCCCTTGACCTCAAGCGATCTCCGGAGGCAATTCAGCACAAGTAGCCCATCGAACGATGGATCTGAGCCGATTTCTAAGGAGAAAGCCATGAGTGATGTCGTTTATATCTCGAAGTCGCGTATCGAAAGAAAGCAGGGACCTCTCCGCATCGCCCATCTGCCTGGCGAGTCACAGCCAGTTACTTTCAGCGTCCACGGAGCCATTGCCAAACACTACAAAGTTGACGCGGCAAAGCTGAAAGAGTCGCACTCCTCGACCATTGACTACGTGATTTCCGCAACCGCTGGTTGAATGATGGGTACCTTCGGAGGTGCGCTGGAAGCGCGCCAAATCGATGCCAGCAATGGAAAGTTGACCGCCGATGTAACCGGAGAGGTGGAAACCGAGGATGATGTGCTGGTCATTCGCCGCATTCACGTAGCGATGCTCCTGGTGGCGCCTGAAGCGGCAAGGAAAACAGCCGAGCGTATGCACAGCATTTACGCCATGCGCTGCCCCCTGTACCGTACGCTGCACAAGGCCATCCAACTCACTTCTTCTTTCCAGTTGGTGACTCCGCCAGCCGCCTCTTGAAGTCCAGAATCCTGCCTTACGGAACTCAAGTCAGGCAACGCCACGAATCGAGGCGAACCACGGCTTCCCTCTCGCGAATACGAAAAGCGTCTTCATTAAGATTGAAACCTTTTGACGGCCTCCGAATCACATAGCCGAGGAATGCTAGCTCGTGTGGTCTATCCCCACGCACCATTCTGAAGGAATACCTGCAATGAACTCGCTTGTCCGCCGGTGCTCAATCGGCATTTTGAGTGGAGCGGCCGCTAGTGCGGTCTTGAGAGCGACGCTGCACCATGGCCTTTGGAGTTTGATTCTGGGCGTCGTCACAGGGGCCGCTTATTCCGCAGCTCTGCGGCCCAAACGCCGGGCCTATGTCGACGGCCTCATGACAGGTGGCGCGCTGGGCATTCCCTTGTGGAGTCTCATCAGCGTCATAGCGCTTCCGCTGCTTTCCGGCCAGATGCCGGAGTGGACTGCGGAACAGATACGCCAGCATTTTCCCGCCTTGGTCGGCTGGGTTGTGTATGGTGCCATACTCGGCATCATTAAGCAGGCTTTAGATGACTTCGCTGTGCGCACCTTCGGTCCAGAGATAGAGCCCCAAGTGCTTCAACCTTCAGTGAGGAATCGCATTGTTATCTTGGGTGGGGGATTTGCTGGCATGCGTACTGCGGAATGTCTGGAAGAAAAACTCCGCACGGACTTCTCGACCAGCTTGACCCTGATCAATGAAACGAATGCGCTCCTATTTACCCCTATGCTTGCCGAAGTGGCAGGAAGCAGCCTTGAACCCAGTCACATCAGCACGCCGTTGCGGACCGCGCTGCGCCGTACCGATTTCATTCGGGGCCTTGTCGCGGGAGTGGATCTGGAAAAGCGCTTGGTAATTCTGCATGGGGATGCGAGTGGGGAGGGAGCGGCCTGCCGGCAGGAAATTCCTTACGACCATTTAATTTTTGCGCTTGGCTCAACCTCAAACTACCTCGGCATGACGAACCTTGAAAAGTTCGCATTCAATTTCAAGAGTCTTCTCGATGCCATTCGCATCAGGAATCATGTCATCGAGATGTTCGAACGTGCCGATCTTGAGTCCGATCCCGCCCTTAAATCTTCGCTTCTTACCTTTGTCATTGCCGGCGGCGGCTTCGCAGGTGTGGAGCTTGCCGGCGCTCTCAACGATTTCGCTCACGGCATTTTGGCCGATTATCCCAAGCTTCATCCGGAGCAGTTAAATATCGTGCTGGTTCACGCCCGCGACCGCATCTTGCCTGAACTGAGCGAGTCTTTAGCCCGGTATGCTCAAGAGAAGATGCAATCGCGCGGGGTCAGCTTTCGCTTGAACACACGCATCGTAGACGCGCATCCCGGCGTGGTCCTCCTCAGTGACGGCGAGATTCGCGCCGAGACTCTTGTTTGGACCGCGGGCACTGCTCCGAGCCCTTCGTTGAAGTCGTTATCCCTGGATAAAGATAAGCGTGGTGCGCTGCTTGTTGATCGCACTCTCGCCGTGGGGGGGCGTCCCGGCTTGTGGGCAATCGGTGATTGCGCCGCGGTGACCGACGCAGGGACCGGGCACCCGTGCCCTCCAACAGCCCAGTTTGCCCTGCGTGAGGCGGAAGTTCTTGCAAGCAACATCCATGCGCAAATGGAGGGGCGGCCTGCGCGCGGGTTTCATTTCGATTCACTCGGTGCGCTCTGCGTGGTGGGCCACCAGACGGCCTGTGCTGAATTGAGCGTTCCTTTTGCTCGAAACAGGTCCTTGCGCTTTTCTGGTCTGTTCGCTTGGCTCCTGTGGCGGGGAATCTACCTTGCTAAATTGCCCGGTTTGGAACGCAAAATTCGAGTGCTCATGGACTGGACGATCGAACTCTTTTTCCCGCGAGACATCGTTCAAACGATTGTTCTGAAGTAAGGCGCCAATCCGTGTCAGAAACTCAAACAGCTTTGCATGCGCAGTTCGACTTGGCTCTTTCCCGTTCGCCCAGAATTGCCCCTCTTCTGGGTTTAGCCCTGGGGGTCTCAGGCGGTTTGCTCGAAAGCGCTGTCCTGAAAAGTTCCCTCCTCTCGGGTGGACTGTTAGGTGCGGGCTTCGGACTTTTCTTCGGATTGTTTTTTGCCAGACGCGCCACGAGTCCCGGTGCAGGACTGATCTGGGGTTTGGGTTCATCGTTTTTACTCTGGATACTCACCGCGGGGGGCTCCTTTCACCTGTCGGCTATTACCGGGCGTTCCGCCATGATGCTTCAGGACGCACAGTCGCGCTTCCCCGAACTCGTCGGGGATTTGCTTTGCATTGGAATGCCTGTTGGCGTGGGCCTGGGTATCTCGGGAGCATTCCGCGCGTCCATGTCGGGCAATAGATTTGCCTGGGGCCGCGCCATAGTAGCCGGTGGTTTCGCAGGCGCCCTGGGAGGCTTCATCTTCGGTCGCTGGGTGTCTTCGGGAGACTACTTTCCTCTCCTGGCGGGCTTTGGCGAACTCAGCTCTCGAAGCATGAGCATTTTCCTGCATTTTGCCATCGCTCTATTGATCGGCGTAACCTTTGGCCTGCTCTTCCAGCGGGACGTTCGCGGCTACGGTTCTTGCATGGGATGGGGGCTGGGATTCGGAATCTTCTGGTGGTTTTTCGGGCCGTTAACAATCTTGCGGCTTGCTTCTGGGGTGCCCCTGGACTGGTCGGCGGAGCAAGGGAGCGCTGTCTTCGGCTCTCTGGTGGGACACATTTTGTATGGACTAATTCTCGGTGTGGCGTACGCCACCATTGACAAGATTTGGATTCGTTTGTTCATCCAGTCTGACCCGCTTAACCGTCAAATCGAAGGTCCCGGCCTGCACATCTTGCGCTCATTGGGTTGGGGCGCGGTGGCAGGACTTATCGGCGGCTTGATTTCCATGCCGGTCATGATTGCCACTGGTGTCTTGCCGAAAGTCGCGGGCGTCGACAGTACTCTCATAGGATTTCGCGGTGTATTGATTCATTTATCAGTCAGCGCGGCAATCGGCATGACCTATGGCCTGTTGTTTCGGGACGAGACCTCGACTCCTGCTGATGCCATTTCATGGGGGTGGTTGTTCGGTTTGATCTGGTGGTATTTGGGGCCCATGACCATTCTGCCCTTGTTGCTCACCGGTGTTTGCGATTGGAGCACCAGCGCCGCCTCCGCTTTACTTCCTTCTCTTTTTGCGCACTTGATTTATGGCGCCGTGACCGCATTGATCTTTTTTCTGTTTGATCGCCGCTACACGCGTTCCCTGCTTCTTGATCCCCGAACCGTAGCGCGGGAATTGCGCCGGCTTCGTCCACGGGAGAGCCCAGCGCCCGCACTCTGGCTTTTTGCACTCAGTCTTGGCGTGCTTCTCCCAATCCTACTTGGCTAACGGCCTGTCCATTACTCTGAATCCGCATATCTCCTATGTAGCTCATCAGTTACCCCCAGAAACCTCTAAATCACATTCCTGAAACATGTCTGTAATCTGCTCTGCTTGACACTTGAGGCATGCCAAAAACCGCTGTCCTCGTTCACGATTGCGGAAATCCCATCGCCGCAACGGAACGTTTCCGGGTTAGCATGGCCCAGACGCTGGAAGACGTTATCGAGTGCCAGCGGCTGCGTTATCTGGTTTTTAATTGCGAGTTGGAGGAGGGATTGGACACCTCCGCCAAAATAGGATTGGACCGCGACCGCTTCGATTTCATCTGCGACCATTTGATGGTGCAGGACGCGGGCACCGGAAGGCTGGCCGGAACCTACCGCATGCAAAGCGGATACCGCGCCAAGGGCAACCTCGGCTACTACGGTGAGGAATTCTTCGACTTCCTGCCATTCGAGGCAATTCGCAGTGAGGTTCTTGAACTGGGCAGGGCTTGTGTCCACGGGGAATACAGGAACACCAACGTCCTGCACATGCTCTGGAAAGGGATCGCCAGATATGCGCTAAGCTGCGGAGCGCGCTACTTGCTCGGCTGCAGTTCCTTGTCGTCTCAGGACGAAAACGAAGGCATGGCGCTCTATGAAGCGTTACGGGAAAAGTATCTCGCGGAGCCGTCGCTAAGGACCAATCCAGTTGAGGGTCATCGGTGCAGGTCTAGCAATTTGGCCGTAAACCCTCCGCAGACGCCTCGGTTGTTCCGCGCCTATCTCGATATTTCCGCCCGCATCTGTGGACCGCCCGCGATTGACTGGGAATTCAAGACCATCGATTTCCTGACGTTAGTAGATTTGAAAACGCTTCCGGATCGCGTGCGCACGCGCTTCTTCTGATTCGCCAACTGCTCCCGGAGCCGCACTAAACAATGGCCGGGCGGCGCTTCCCAACGTTCGTCGCCTGTTCAAAGGCGTAAGCCAACTGCAAAACGCTCCAATCGTCGTTGTGGCGGCCAACAATCTGGATTCCGATGGGCAGGCCGCCGCCGGAGAACGCGCAGGGGACGGAAATAGCGGGATTTCCCACCGTCGAGATGTAATAAGCGGACTTCATCCAAGCAATGTAGTTCTCCATCTTCACGCCGGCAATTTCCGTTGGGTAATGCGTCTCCACGTCGAACGGCAAGACCTGATTCACCGGCAAAATGAAAAACTCGTACTTTTCCATGAACGCTCGCATGCGCTGGTAAAGCCCTGTCCGTTTGGCATCCAGCCGCGCCAAGTAGGGGCCAGTTAGTTTGCGTCCTTCCTCCACGTGCTAGTGAACGTACTCATTTAGCTTGCTCGAATTGGCTTCCAGAATATCGCCAAACTGAGCCTCAACCCACCAGTGCCGCCAGCCGAGAAAACATTCGTTGGCGTCGGAAAAGTCCGGTTCAGCTTCCTCGACGATGCAGCTCACGCTCTCAAATACTTTGCGTTGCGCCTTCACCGCATCCTTCACTTCCGGTTCCCAGGGCAAACCCATATCCTTAAACATCGCGACACGCACGCCCTTGAAACTCCGGTCTGCCAAGGATCGGGAAAATTGGCCGCTAGTTTGATCAATGGAAATGGGAGAGCGTCGGTCGAAGCCCGCAAGAACGCTCAGGAAAAACGCGCAATCGCTGACGCTTCGCGCCACGGGCCCCGCGACGCTCACAGTGAACCAACCGTGCGCGCTGGGAGGATTAGGGACGCGTCCAGGGGAAGTTCGAAGGCCGACCACGTTGCAAAAATTGGGTGGATTTCGGAGTGAGCCGGCCATGTCGCTGCCATCGGCCAGCGGCACCATGCCGCACGCGAGGGCTACCGCTCCTCCGCCCGTGCTCCCTCCACAAGTCTTCGTCAAATCGTAGGGATTGTGGGTCGCTCCGAAAACTGGGTTGAAAGTCTGCGAGCCGAGCCCCCATTCCGGTACGTTGGTCTTGCCCACGACTATCGCTCCGGCATTTTTCTCGCGCTCGACCACCAGACAATCGAAATTCGGAATGTTTTCCGCATAAAGCGGCGATCCAAAAGTAGTTCGTATGCCTTTCGTCGGATGCAAATCCTTTGCGCCCACCGGCAGTCCATGCAATGGCCCTCTGCTATTGCCCTTCGCCGTCGCTTCGTCAGCAGCAAGAGCCTGCGCCATCAACTGATCTTCTGGGACCAGCGTGACGATCGCGTTGACCATGGGATTCACGCGCTGGATCTGCTTCAAGTGCGCTTCCATCACTTCGCGCGCAGAAAGTTTCTTCTGCCGGATGAAATCCGCCATCTGGCGTGCCGACAGGAAGCAGATTTCCGAATCCGCTGTCGCTGCGGGAGCCGCATCCGCGGCAGTCCCCGTGAGAGAATCATCCGGTCTTAGAGAATCTGGATGCGTTGTCGCCGGCACATGTGGCGCAATCGCTGCGCTGAAAGCGGCAGTAGTACCCATCTTGAGGGCGTTGCGCCGTGTGATTTTTTCAATCATGAGACTGGCCAACCTTATAGCTCAGCATCTAGTCAGCCGCCAGCATTTCTTTGGCGAGAGATAGCGCGCGGTCAGCCAGTGTCGCGTCGTTCAGCCGGCCTCGGGCGAAATCGCGCGTCCCTCCGCCCTTCCCGCCAACTTTTTCCAGGACTTCTCTAAGAAGTGCATTCATGTCCTTGCCGGCAGAAGAATGCTGAGCAAAGAGCAGGTGGCCGCCGTCGACAGCAGCCAAGAGTGCAATCGCCTTTTCGGATTTTGCGAATGCCGTCGCAAAGAAGCCCAAGTAATCCGCTGGAACTCCATCGAAGATTCGCGAGACGACGCGGAATCCGCCTTTGCCGGCAGATATGGATTGCAGCGCCAGTGTGGCCTCCGCCTCTGCAAGTCGTTCTTGCAAGACCCGCAGCGTTTTAAAGTTGGCATCGCGTTCCGTAAGAGCGCGCGCGGCGACTGCGGCAATATCTTCGGGAGCGCAACTCAATTTTTCCGCGGTCTGGCGCAGCAATTGGAAATCGTGGCGCGCGACGCGCTCCGTTCGGCCGCCGCAGACAAATTCGACGCGCCAATCCTGGCGAACTTTGCTGCACCGTCGCACTAGCACGACGCCGATCTGGCTGGTGCGCTTGACGTGCGTGCCGCCGCAGGGTTGCAAATCTGCGCCCTCGATTTCAATGGCGCGGAGGATGCCTTTGCGGTCCACTTCTTTTCGTACTCCCAGTTGCGCGAATTCGTCCGCGGTTCCGTAGCGCACGTTGACAGGACGATCCTCGAACACAACTTGATTCGCGGCGCGCTCGGCGCCTTCCAGCATTGCTTCTGTTGGTTCGGGGCCGCGCAAGTCAATGGTCGAGAGTTCGGCGCCAAGATGGAAGGATACCGTCGGCAAACCGAAGCGTTCCTGGAACATGGCGGACAGCAGATGCTGTCCGGTGTGCTGCTGCATGTGGTCGAAGCGCCGCAGCCAGTTGACGCAGCCGTTCACGTCCGGATCAGCGGGTTTGCGGTCAACGAGGTGAAGAATTTCATCGCCTTCATCTCGGACGTCGAGCACATTCGCGTCGCCAATTTTCCCCAAATCGTTGGGCTGGCCCCCGGACGTCGGATAGAACGCCGTGCGGTCCAGAATCAGTCCCCAGACGGTTCCAGTGATTCCCGCGCTCACATCTGGTGGGAGCACTTCGCAGTGCATCACCCGCGCGGTGAATTCCTTTTCATAGGCATCGTCGTGATAGAGTCTGCGCGTGGTCACGCTGCTCCTCCATCGGAGGACTGCAGCGCGCGCTGCCAGGCTTCGGCATATTTGTAGCCGGTGCCCGTATTAAAAAGCACGACGGTTTCTTCCGGTTTGATCCACCCAGACGCCGCAAGTTTTCTTGCAGCGATCACGGTTGCAGCGCCTTCGGGAGCAGCAAACATGCCCTCAAGCGACGCGAGTTCCCTTCCCGCATGAAGCATCTCCTCGTCGGTCACCGTCAGCGCGGTCCCTTTCGTTTGGCCAAGCATTCTCAAGATCAACTGATCGCCCAGCGGCCCGGGAACGCGCAGCCCGGATGCCACTGTCGCGGCATTCGGGAAAAATTGCGCCGAAGTTTGGTGCGCTTCCCAGGCCCGCACGATTGGTGCGCATCCTTCGGCCTGCACGGCGACCATTCGCGGCCGTTCCGCGCCGATCCACCCCATTTCCTGCATCTCGTCAAATGCTTTGCACATGCCGATCAACCCGACCCCGCCTCCGGTCGGATGAAAAATCACGTCCGGCAGCTTTCCTCCGAACTGCTCCCACAGTTCGTAGCCCATCGTTTTTTTGCCCTCGACGCGGTACGGCTCTTTAAGCGTCGAAACGTCGTACCAGCCTTCGCGGTCTTTGTGTTCGGCAACATATTTGCCGCAATCGGAGATCAAGCCGTTCAGCTTCACGACCTTGGCGCCGAACGCCTGGCACTCCATCACGTTGGCCGAGGGCGTGTCCGCAGGCATTACGATGACCGCCGGAATCCCCGCCGCCGCGGCATATGCTGCAAGCGCGCCGCCTGCATTTCCCGCCGTAGGAGCCGCCAAGGCCTTCGCGCCGAGCTTCTTCGCGCGCGATACGGCCGCCGTCATTCCACGCGCTTTGAACGACCCTGTAGGATTCAGCCCCTCATCCTTGATGAACAGTCGCCGCAAGCCCTCGCTTCCACAACGTATGGATGCGCCAAGCCGCTCCGCGTGCACCAGCGGCGTCATCCCTTCCCCGAGCGAAATCGGCGGATCGTTGGGCAATACTTCCGCGTAGCGCCACAGCGTGCGCGGCCGAGTCTTCAGATTTTCAAGGGTCAGCGTGGCCGCCGCCCGCCGCAGATCATACCTCGCGAGCAGCGGCTTCCCGCACGTGCACAGGTGCTGCTCTACGTTCGCATCGTATTTCTTTCCACACGCCGAGCACTCCAATTCAACAACGTTCAACGCTTTTGTCATCACCGTGAAAGTCTAGCACACGCCTTTTTCCCTACCGCCAATATGGCCCCTAACACGCATAAGTCGCATTCGACGCGCGCGACGCATCCGAACCACAACCGCTACAATCAGAATCTCCTCAAGATTGCCGCCCGCGAATTGGAGGCCATGATGGAACACAGCTTGCCGCACACAATTTCGCTTCTCGCTCGCACTCCAGCCGCTCTCAATGCGTTTCTCCGCGATCTGCCGGAAACCTGGACCCTCCGGAATGAAGGGGAAAACACTTGGAGCGCGTTCGACGTCGTCGGCCATCTGATTTTTTGCGACCGCACTGATTGGATGCCGCGAGCGACGATAATCATGCAATTTGGCGAGACCAAGGCTTTTGAGCCACTCGATCGTTGGGGACAGGAACGCGAGAGCAAGGGTAGGTCCCTCGCGCAACTGCTCGATGAATTTGCTCGCGTACGCTCGGAAAGCCTGGACCAGCTGCGCGCTTTGAATCTGCGCCAAGAAGACCTCCAGCGGCGTGGACGTCATCCCGACATCGGACCAGTGACTGTGTCACAGCTCCTGGCAACTTGGGCAACTCATGACCTAACTCATCTCCACCAAATCTCAAGAGTTATGGCCCACCAATACCGCGAAGCCGTCGGCCCGTGGAGCGCCTACCTTGGCGTGCTCCAGTGCGCCGGCCATAGCGCTCCCTAAGCCGCAACATAAAGACCATCACGCCTCTTCGACATCCTGGTTCTGGAGCGCGCAAAAACAAGAAGCTAATCGAAATAGAATGTACAGTTCCCCCCTGATACAACCGCACCCCAAAATAAACGATGCACATTTTTCCACAGTCTTACTACTTACGAGCACCGCTTCGCCGTTTGTAGAATAGGCGAGATGTTACCTCCTTGGGGGAAAAGCCATGCTGGTTGCTAAAGTATCTCGGGGCAAAAAGCGCGGCACCCGTTTGCTTCCCCATCGCTTCAAAGACGAACGCTACCGCGTCCAACTGGGAAAACGAGGCCCCTATATTCCGATCACCGATTATCGCGATATCTCCTCTTACCTTGCCAATGGCTATTCTCTCCACATGAGCGACAGAGCCGAGACCCAAACTCCAAAGCTGATAAAGCCTGAATTCATCCGAGGATGGAGTAGGACTTCCAAGGATCTCTACTTCATCACTCGCTAAAGACTCACTACTCGTCCAATCGCACTGGTTTGCTTACACAAGTGGACATTCCCGCTAGTAGTCTTTGATTTCTATTTTCTATTCCACAGCGAGCGGATAATCCGGGCGCACTCCTCCAGTAGCTTCTCCGTTTCAGCAGAAAACGCATCGAGCGCCTCGCTCTCCACGTCGATCGTTCCCACCACAACCGATCCTTCCGGGTCAATGATGGGCACGATGATCTAGTTTTCCCTCTCTTCCCCGCCCATCCCTATTCTTCAACATTTACTAGTACTAAATTTTACTTGACAAGATTTCCGCGCAAGAGTACAAATCGCCGCACGTAAACTCTCCCTCAATTGGCGACGCGCGCTAGTCGCTCGTGGGAATAGTTCCCCGCTCACCAGTTGACGTGAAGTACATCCAGCCCCAGCCGATGCTGGTATTTGTGTTCCCGGCATTCGCGTGCCCCGCACTTTAGCGGAATAGCACTTTCTCTCGCGGGAGGTCTCAATCAAATGAAAATTCTCTCCTTCTTATCCGCACTCCTTCTTACCTTTTCAAATTCGGGAGCCGCCCAGCAGTCCAGCGCTCCAGCATCTAGCAGCTCCAGCCAGGCGGCCGCAATCCTGCGACAGTCAATCGCCGCGATGGGTAGCAATGCCCCCACAGATTCCTCGGCAAGCGGGAATGTGACGCTTGTGGAAGGCTCGACCACGCAAAGCGGCACCATACAGATTCTTACGCGTGGCACCGCGCAAACAATGGAAACGCTGAACCTTCCGGGCGGTCAGAGAAGTGTCACATTCTCTAACGGAGACGCCAAGGAAATTTACGGCAACCAGACTACCAACCTGCCTCTGGAACTCATCGTCACCGACCAATGCCCGGACTTTCCTCTTCCACTCCTCCTGTCGGCGCTGAACAACTCCGATGAGGCCTTGCTTTATATAGGCTCGGAAACCATTAACGGTATCTCCGTCCAGCACGTCCAGGCGTGGGATACCTTCGCGTCGAAGCCTCAGCTCCAGAAACTTGCGCCGTTCTCAACGAAAGACATTTGGTTCGATCCCTCATCCGGCCTGCCAGTCAAAATCGCCTATTCTCGCCGTGTAGGCGGTGGCGCTGTTCCAAGCATCCCGGTCGAAGTCTTCTTCTCGAACTACACTTATGTCGCCGGGGTGCTGTACCCCTTTCATATCAACAAGTCCTACAACGGCACTCCGTGGCAAACGATCACCATTCAGAGTGTGTCCTTCAACACCGGCTTGACAGACGCACAATTTCAAGTCGAATAGGGGAAAACGATGCGCTTGAAGATCTTATTGTTCGTAACATCGCTTTCCTTTGCCATCGCTGCGAGGGCGCAGAATTCCACTACTGGGTTTCCTTCCTATGGCTCGTTTGGCTTCAACGGATTCGACGGTGTCAATCTCTCGAATTTGAATGTCAATTTTTCGATCCCGATCGTTTCGTCGCCGGGACGAGGGATCGGCTTGTCTCACGCAGTGGTGTATGACTCCCTCATTTGGCAAAAGAACGGGAACGCTTGGAGCCCCGTCGCGGATGCTTACGGCAACCTCACGTTCGGCTGGAAGACCACGCAGGTTGCAGGTTCAATTCCCTTTGTCTTTACAACATGGATGTGTTCTGACATCAACACAGGGAATCCCGTAGTTGTGGACGAATGGAATGAATACAGCTATGTGGACACCCAGGGGACGAGCCACATCTTCCCTGTGGACGTCGTTAGGCAGATTGGGGGTGATTGCGGGCTGTCCAGCGGACCAACAGGTTACGCGGTAGATGCGAGTGGATACTATATTGATGCGACACTTCCGCAAACGCCGATCGTTTACGGCCGTGGGGGAGTGAAGATCAATTCCAGCGGTGCTATGAATGACCGGAACGGGAACAAAATCACTCCTGTTGTCGTCAACTCCACAGAAACGGATTGGACCGATAGTGCGGGGCGCACGGCACTAAAGATCGTCACTGGGTCTTCCTCCATCCAATACAAATTCCTCGACCCCACCGGCGCTTATCAAACCACCACGCTCAATCTTCAAAACCTCAGCGTGAAAACAAACTTCGGCTGCTCCGGCGTGGTGGAGTACACGGGCACGGCTAGCGTGCCCCAATCAATTGTCTTTCCGAATAATCAGCAATATTCATTCACGTATGAGTCCTACGTCCAGAATTCAACGACCTATTACACGGGCCGTTTGCAGAGGGTTACCTTGCCCACGGGCGGCTACTATGAGTACGACTATACGGGATCGAACGGCGGCCTCAACTGCGCGGATGGTACCACGCTAAGCATGAACAAAGTCGTGAGCGACGGCACAAATTCAGCCACGTGGAGTTATGTTCGCAACACGTCAAATCTCACCACGACGGTCACCACTCCCAAGTTGGTCGACACACCGAATGCCAACGACACAGTAATCTCTTTCAACAGTGCTGGGCACGAGACTTCCCGGACAGTCTTTCAGGACTCACCTGGGACTATTGTGCTCCGCACCATCAACACGACATGGGCCGCGAACGGCACACCCGCAACACGAACCACCGTTCTGGAGGCCAACACAGTAGAGTCTGAAATAGACACTACCTACGATTCAAACGGACTGTTAGATTCAGTCGCTGAGTATGATTGGGGCACAGGAACGCGCGGCAGCCTTCTGCGCACAACCACACTCACCTATCAGACCTCAACGAATTACACGAGCAGGAATATCCTGGACCTCGTCACCTCAAAGCAAATCAAAGACGGAAGCGGCGTGGTTCAGTACCGCCAAGATGTCACCTACGACGGGGTCGCGCTCCTCAGCAGCAACTGCGAGACCGGTGCCGCACAACATGACGACGCCGGTTACCCGTGTACGTTTAACTACCGAGGAAATCCGACACAAATCAAGACTTACTTGGCGCCCGCTACACAAGGCAATCCCATTACCAAGAACTTCACATTCGATTGGTTCGGCAACGTGATTACCGCACAATTGAATTGCTGCCAGAATAAGACCTGGGCCTATTCCGCAGCAACGCAGTACTCCCAGCCCGATTCTGTTGTCAGTGGGACGTCGCCGACTTTAACTATTTCTAATACATACAACCAATATACAGGCCTACTCCTCACTTCGACCGATCCCAATAATCTCAAGACAACTGCCACTTACGATTTTCTGCGCCGTCCCCTGACGATTTCGCAGGCCAATGGCTCGACAGGCGGCGCAAGCATTTCTTATGCTTACGACGACACGCACTTTACTTCGACCACGAAGGCGACCATCGACTCCACGAAGTCTGTTCAGCAGATTACCACGCTGGACACCGTGGGCCGCCCCGTCCTATCAACGACCGAAGATGCCAGCAACAACATCGTCTCCAAGGTCAGTGCCCTATATGACCTCGTCGGTCGCACTTACCAATCGAGCAATCCGTACACAGGGTCGACCACCTCCTACTGGTCGACCACGCAATTTGATGTCCTTGGTCGACCTACTTCAGTGACGCGCCCGTCTCCGGATAGCTCGGTCACAACCTATTCCTATGCCACGACTACCACAACCGTGACAGATCCCACGGGCAAGCAGCGCAAATCTCAGTCCGACGCCGTCGGTCGTTTGTCTAGCGTCTGGGAGCCGGATCCCACGACTAATAACAGCCTGACCCTGCAGACTTCTTATACCTACAATGTGCTGAACCAGCTGGCGCAGGTCACGCAGGGAGTACAGACGCGCACTTATGTACACGATGCGTTCGGCCGCCTGCTAAGTGCCACCACTCCGGAGGCTGGCCGAGTCTGTTTTGGTTCCGTGACGGGGAGCACTTGCAACGCGGATGGCTACGATTCTTTTGATAATCTCTTGAAGAGGACGGATGCCCGCGGCGTACTGACCACTTACGGCTATGACGGTCTTAATCGCCTCAACAGTGTCAGCTATAACGTGAGCGGCGCCACAGGTGTTCCCGCCACGCCCACGGTTTCCCTCACTTACGGGCTCGACTCCTCCTGCACCAGCGCGCACGGTGCTGGATGCATTGGGCTGCGCATCACCATGACCGATGGCGTCGGCTCGGAGAATTACACCTATAATTCGCTTGAGCAGATGACCCAGCTTCAAAAAGTCATCGGCACTGCCGCGTACCCTACCAGCTATGTGTACAACCTCGCTGGAAAGCTTACGCAGATCACCTATCCCTCAGGCCGCGCGGTCCAGCAGAGCGTCGACGCCATCGGCCGCCTGTGCGAGATTGCTACCTCAACCACCGGCTGCGGCACTGCCTCCAGCCCCTACGCCACCGGATACGGTTACAACGCGGCGCAACAGGTTACCGGGTTCAGCTACGGCAACGGCGTAACCGCGAGTCTTAGCTATTCCGCTGACCGGCTACAGCTGGCGTCGCTGACCTATCACACCTCAGGAGGGTCGAATCTCTTTCAGCTGAACTACGGTTATACTCAAAACGGTGGCAATAATGGCCAGATCACGAGCGTCGCAAACCCCGGTGAATCAGGTCAAAGCGTCAACTACACCTACGATGCGCTGGGTCGGCTGGGCACTGCGTTATCGGTCGGGTCATCAGGTTACCCGCAGTGGGGCCTCTCCTGGACCTACGATCGCTACGGCAATCGCACAGACCAGAATCACACAGCAGGCAATCCGCCAACCAACCATCTCCTAATCGACGCGGCAACAAATCGCATCTCTGGCGACTGCTATGACGCAAACGGAAACCTCTTGGCCGAATCAGCTCCGCCCTGTCCTTCGCCCACTTATACCTACGACGCCGAAAACCGTATGGTCAGCTATTTAAGTGCGGCGTATACCTATGATGGAAGCGGCCTGCGCGTGAAAAGAATCTCTGGCAGCACCACTACCGTCTACGTCTTCTCTGGCAGCAGAGTCATCGCCGAGTACGATAACGGCGCCCCCGTCAGCTCGCCTTCCCGCGAATACGTCGTTTCGGGCGGCGCCACCATCGCCAAGATCGAAGCTGGTGCCACAACTTACATTCACACGGACCATTTGTCCCAGCGCTTCTCCACAGACTCGAATCAGAACTACTCGGCACACCTCGGACAATATCCGTTCGGAGAAATTTGGTACGACAACGGTGCTGTCACCACCAAGAACAAATTCACCACCTATGAGCGCGATTCCGAGTCCGGCAACGATTACGCCATGGCCCGCTACTACGTCAACCGGCTTGGCCGCTTCTCGTCTCCAGATCGCCTATCCGGGTCCATCGCCAACCCCCAATCCCTGAATCACTACACTTACGTCACCAATTATCCAATTGGCCTGCTCGACCCAATAGGGCTTGGTAGTGATCCAACCCTGGTCTGTATCTTGGGCCTCAGCGACAATTGCGCCGGTCCTAGCGGTGGAGGCGGAGGCGGAGGCAGTTGCACCTTGAATGATGAGGAGACCGCGTGTAGTTTGGTCGCAGGCGTTTTGCAGTCTGGGGCCGGTGCAATCTGCCCAAACAACGACTGCAATGGTGTGACCCTCGGGGGCGATGGCAAATTCTATATAGAGATGCAAGTCATCATCTCCCTCTCGTTTTCTAGGCCGACGTACTGTGATGACACTGGGTGCATTGGCACCACCCTCGAAAGCATGGGATGGCAAGGATTGATGAACGTGCCAATCGCCACCGCATCCGACGGCATGCCATTCTTCGGCATGCCATTCTTTGCGTTCGCAGCACCGCCGTATTTCAATCCCAAAGGCATGAGACCCCCGTATCCGCCAAATGAGGGCCCTACGTTCCAAAAGCCACCTATAAACCCGACGGACCCCCCGCCCCAGCTTCAGTGGATAGACGAAAAATGGAGAGAGATTCTTGGGTTGATCGCTAAAGGGACATTCGAACGAACTGAAGTTAGTCCCTTTATATTCCTTAATCCCTGTGAATCAGGAGCGATGCCGCAGTTAGGACCAGGGGGTATATCCTGTCCCCAAATGTATTAACACTGTAGGGGCAACCAGTTAGAATAAACAGTTACCATGGATGAACAAAGGCTCCTGAATGCGTGCCAACTGCAGGACGAAGGGAAGTTCATGGAAGCCTACAACGAATTCATCCAAATCGCAGAAAACTCGCCAGATCCATTGGACAAAGCAAGAGGGTTGCTTTACGCCGCTAAGTCGCTGGAATTTTCGGGGCAGCGCGAAGCCGCTACGACAAAATTGAGCGCTGTGCGTGCCCTGCTGGAAGACTACCCTAAGTCGGAGAGAGACGAAGAGTTTGCGGCCTTGGAACGCTTCCTCGATTTTGAGGACGCAAACCTGTTCTGGCTACGAGGTGAAAATCCGGAAGCCGCCCTAAATAGATTTGAGGTAGCGCTCAAGAAACACAGACTGCCACTGAAGGACCCTCGTTCTGGCGACTTTTACACGGCTATTCAAACGCGCCGCGCCTTTGTCCTTGCCGATCTTGGCCGATGGAAAGAGGCCCTGCCCCTCTTGGAAGGAATAAAGTCTCCTCAGGAATACGAGGAAGGCATTGCTTTCTACTTGGGTCACTGCTACGCAGAGGCAGGCGACTACCATAGAGCCGAGGAAAAACTGACTGAAGCCCTGAACCTTGGCTTACCCGGCCATCTAGAGTATCGCGCTCACTGCCAATTAGGCACGACTTACTACCACCTTGAAAGCTATTCCAAAGCAAAAGAGGAATTCGAGAAAGGCGTGCAGAAAGCAGATCCTAGCTATATCAAGGAGTCCCAAATCTGGAGGTGGCTGGAAATGACGTGCCGCGCCTTGGGGCTAAGCGCCGAGGCCGACCAGTATGCCCGTATGGCAAGACCTTCCTGAATGCCATCATCTGATTCGCCCAGGGGCTGATTGCTGGACGACGTCGGCCGACATCCAACCACCCTAATAGCCGTTCGGCCCTCAATTTCGACCATCCACTGCAAAACGCTTAACATCCTGATTACTTCGTGCTATCCTTACCCATGTGATTCGCGCTCATCATCCGCGCCGCTCCCTTGCCTCTTTCTTTGCCCTATCCCCCTGCTCCGCTATACCCCTAAGCCTTTTAGAATCCGCACTTGCTGACAAACACCGTGTTTTGTCGGTTTTTAGCCGCAACCGTCCCCCCTCAAGTCCTTTAGATGCAACACTTATGAGGACGCTCCTAAGTGTTGATTTTAAAGCAGTTACATTTGGAGATAAACCCTTTAGATGCAACACTTACAAAAAACATAGGGGGTGGGGGTGCATGGTCATACCCACATTACCGGTACGTTGCTTCGACTTATCTCCTTTATTTGCCACTCATTTCGGAACTCGAGCGCGGAAAGATCACAGCAGGGTTTTGCCTGCTCTTACATTTCAATCGCACATCCCGCCTCGGGCGGGACTTTCAATCGTGGATCCCACCTCGGTCCGGACTGTCGATCCAAGATCCCGATTTGGCGAGGACTACGGACAGAATCTTCAGTCCAGTGTGGGAACTTCCTTCCGTTCCTGCCGCCGCCGATGCAGATAGCGCATGGCAATGTTCAAATGGACGTTGCCGCACGGCGTCTCGATGCAAATCACCAGCGCTTCCGTATCCGCGCTTCCCGCCAGCCCCGTTTCGTCCATGTGAATTTCAGGCGGAAACACTTTGAAGTGAAATCCCTGGTCGTTCAGCAGCGTCACCGAATTTCCGATGACCATGTTGGCCATCTCGCAAACCGTTTCCCGCACCACTTGGTCGCTCGCCTCCACTTCCGTCCCTGCAAGGGTGGTCGCCACCTTCATCGCCACTTCCGGCGACAAATCGAGAATCACGCGCCCTTCAATGTCTCCCTTAATGACGATCAGCGCCGCAACGCCCTTGCGGCGATACGCTTCTTGGTCCATTTCCAGGTCCACGATTTTCGTCGGCGCCTGCAGCGACTCCGCGAAAACCGCATCCGCGGCGCTGATGAACGGCTGGATCAGTTCCATTCTCATGAGCGGTGTTCTCCTGCGAGCGCCACCGGCGCGCCAACGGCGCTGGGATCGTCGCTGAGCACATACCGGAGAATTTCGTATAGCACTTCCGGCTTCACCGGCTTCTGCACGAAGTGCTTCGCGCCTTTCTGCAAGGCCGCCAGGATATTTTCCTGGTACCCCACCGACGAGACCATGACGATGCGCGCGTTGGCGTGCTGCCGCACGATCCGCTCCACCGCCTCGATCCCTTCCATCTGCGGCATAGTGATGTCCATGAGCACGATGTCCGGAGTAATGCGGTTGAATTCCGCGATGGCTGTCAGGCCGTCGCCGGCTTCGCCGGCCACTTCGCCGCCAAACATCTCGATCATTTTGATGAGATTCTTGCGCGCGAAGACGGAGTCGTCCACCACGAGGTAGCGAACCGGCTGATTATCTTTTCGAAGTAGAGCGGCAAACTGTTTCATGGCCTTCTCCTATATCCCCGCACCCGCTTTCACGAGCGCTGGGAAGAAACTGGGGTCCTTTCGATCTTTTCGTTCTTTTCAAACTTATCGGCGGAATTTCGCTCCGAGCCGTAATTGCTCACCAGGTACGCCGCGATTCCATCGAGCGGAATAATTTTGTTGGCATGTCCCTTGAGAATCGCGGCCCGCGGCATGCCGCTGACGACGCAAGTATCTTCGCTCTGCGCGATGGTCATTCCGCCGGCTGCCCTGATCGCGCCGAGTCCTTCGGCGCCGTCATCTCCCATGCCGGTCATCAAAACTCCTACCGCGGTGAGCCCAAACTCTTGCGACACGGAATGAAAAAGCACGTCCGCGGACGGACGATGCCCGTTGACGGGCGGACTGTCAGACAGAACTACCATGTCACCGCGAGGCATGCGCCGAACCATGATGTGGCGATTTCCCGGGCAAATGAGTACGCGCCCTGCAAGCAATAGATCGCCGGAGCGGGCTTCCTGAACTTCCAGGCCGCAGCATTCGTCGAGGCGCTTCGCAAACATTTCCGTAAAGCCTTCCGGCATGTGCTGGACAATTAGAATTGTGGATTGAAAATCCGCGGGGATTTGCGACAAAACAAACTGCAATGCGTTTGGACCGCCGGTTGAAATTCCGATGGCAATGACGCGGCGAGGGGGCAACGCGCCGTGGGTTGCTTTTTTCGGCGCGGGCTTTTCGTCGATAACAACGGGGGGAAGCTTGCGGCCCGCGGCGCGCTTGGCGACTTTTATTTTTGCAATCAGCTGATCGGCGATTTCTTCGAGATGGCCGGCGGCGGCGTCCTTGGGCTTGGCAAGAAAATCGACGGCGCCGAGCGCGAGAGCTTTGAGCGTGGCGTAGCCGCCCTCTTTCGAATGAGTGCTGAACAGAACGACCGGCAAGGGAGCGCGCCGCATGATGAGGCGCAACGTCTCCATGCCGTCCATGCGAGGCATATCCAGATCAAGGGTAACCACGTCCGGCTGCAGTTCTTCAATTTTCTTCAAAGCGAATGCGCCATCCATGGCGGTGCCAACAACCTCGATAGAGGATTCGCGGGCCAGGATGGCAGGAATCAGTTTCCGCATGAGGGCGGAATCATCAACGACGAGGACTCGGATGCGTTCGTTCATGCGATCGCTCCGAGAGGGGTAGCACGAGAGAGCCGCGAAAGAACCGCGGGAACATTCAGGATGAGGACGACGGTTCCGTCGCCAAGGATGGAAGCGCCGCTAACCAGGTCGCTGGAAACGATTTCGCCGGGCAGCGCCTTGATCACCAGTTCTTCTTCTCCGACCAGGCTATCCACGAGGAGACCAAAACGTTTTTCAGCAGCGCCAATGACAATGACGAAATGTTTCTTTCGAACCGGCTGCGTGTCGATGCTGCGCAAACGGCTAAGGTGATCCAGCCGAACGAGAGTGAGAATTTGCTCGCGAAGGCGCAGAACTTCCCGCTGGTCGATACGGTGAATCTCCGGATCGGTGATGCGAGTGATCTCGACAACCGAGGAGAGCGGAACAGCGAAAAGACGGCCGCCCACGCGGAAGAGCAAAGTCTGAATACTCGCAAGGGTGAGCGGCACGCGAAGTTGAATGGTGGTGCCATGGCCGTCTTTAGAAGAAACGTGAACGGTTCCTTTGAGGCGGTCGAGGACGGTTCGAACGACATCCATGCCGATGCCGCGACCGGAGACTTCGGTTACCGCGGAAGCGGTACTGAATCCCGACTCGAAAATAAGATTGAGAGTTTCCTGATCGGAGAGGCGCTTGGCCTCTTCCGGTTTAAGAATTCCTTTTTCAACAGCGCGGGCGCGTAACTCAGCAGGGTCCATGCCGCGGCCGTCGTCGCGGATTTCAATAACGACCTGGGTGCCCTGGTGATAGGCATTGAGATAAACGGTGCCGCGAGCAGGCTTGCCGGCAGGCAGACGTTCATCGGCAGGCTCAATGCCGTGATCCACGGCGTTGCGAACCAGATGCATGAGTGGTTCAGCAAGAGCGTCGAGAATGCCCTTATCGAGATCAGTGTTCTGGCCGGAAAGTTCGAGCGCGACATCCTTGCCGCATTGCTTGGCAACATCGCGGACAACGCGGGGGAAGCGCCGGAAGAGCTGCTCGACAGGTACCATGCGTATTTTCAAAACGCATTTGTGAAGCTCATCGAGGATGCGGGCTTGAAAAGCCATGGCGTCAGCAAGTTTTGCGCGCAAGGGATCGCGGGCGTGCTTCTGGTCGAATTCCGTAAGCGAGCGATTGAGCATGGACTTTCCGATGATCAATTCGCCGACAAGATTCATAACGGCATCGATACGGGCAGCATCGACGCGAAGGGTGCTTTCGGCAACGGCGGTTACTGCAGAACCGGAAGTACCGGCATTCGTTCGGGCTCCGCCTTCGGCAGTTTCGGAGGCTCCGGCGGCAAGTTTCGCGGCTTGCGCCTCCAACAAATCACCGAGCAATTCATGTTCGGGTGTTTCCGCAGTCGCGGCATGTTCGAGACGCACATCGGTGACTATTGAGGGAATCCGGCAGCGGTGGAGCAGCTTCTCTTCCGGCTGGGAGCTCGCCAAGGCAGCTTCGACGATTTCCACGGTTGCGGCAGTCAGATTATCTTCCGGCCGCAAGGCGATGAGGGTGCCACTGCCGTGAAGAACGTTTCGAATGAGCTGGAAGGCCGCGGCACGCATCAAACTGTTTGGATCGATACGAAGGGCGACGTTGTAAACGGTTTCGCCACGATGTACCGCTTCCGAAATCATGAGCTGTTCGTATTCGGTCCAGGCAAATTGGGCGGGCAGGTGGTGCACGGGAGCGGCACCGCCAGTGCTCTCCGGAGAAGCAGGCTCCGCGAGCAATTTCCGAATCATAGCGTGGAGCGCATCCACTGCGGGCGGTTCCTTGCGGCGCTGATACGAGGTGAGCATCGCGCCAAAACTGTCCGCGGCGGTGAGAACCAGTTCGGCGAGGTCGGCGCCGCGCGCTTGAGCAATCTGCGGAGTGAGAACATCCTCGAGTTCGTGGGCCAGTTCACTGAGCTTGTTAAATCCACAAGCCGCGGAATCACCCTTCAGGGTATGCACAGCTCTACGGACACGACGAATCACTTCTTCGTCGGCGGGGCGGGACTCGAGCTCGAGGCCAGCCTCGTTGAGCGATTGAAGGAGTTCGTTGGCGCTCTCAAAGAAGAGAGCGCGCAACTCGCCGCCGCGATCTTCGGGAAGACGACTCACGAATTAGCCTCATTCCGCTGATAGGCGGTGCCGTTGTTTTCATGAACCATGCGGAACTTCTGTGTCAGCCCAAACAGACTTTCCGCGTGTCCAACGAAAAGATATCCGGCGGGATTCAAGCAGTGCCAAAACTTTTCAATCAAACGCTTCTGCTCGGCCTCATCAAAGTAAATCATCACGTTGCGGCAGAGGATCATGTCGTTGCGACGAGGCAAGAATTCCGTTTTCAAGTTGTGAAAGTCGAAGGAGACAAGCTCTTTCAGCTGCGGCTTGACCTTGTACTTATCACCTGTTTTTTCGAAATAGCGGAGCCGGCAGGTGTAATCGACGGGTTCCATCTGCTGCTCGGTGTAGATGCCTTCCTGGCCGACACGAAGGCTGGCATAGCTGATGTCCGAAGCAACGATTTCAACTTTCCAGGGAGGAGGAATGAGCGGCTTCGGCGAGGGCATTTCGAAAGGGAGCGGATTCCGCAGGTAGTAGTAAGCGAGGGCATCGCCGATCAGAATGGCGACGGTATACGGCTCCTGGCCCGCGGAGCAACCGGCACTCCATACGCGGAGACTGTAATCGCGGCGCTCCTGCTTGCGGCGGAGAATGTCCTCGAGGACAGACTTTTGCAGCAGATCGAGTTGCGGACGGTTGCGAAAGAAACTAGTTTCGTTGACGGTGAGATTTTCAAGCAGGAGAGCAAGCTCAGGGCGTCCCTCCCTGCTGGTCAACAAACGATAATAAGCGTAGAAAGAGTCCACCTGGCAGACTTTAATCCGGCGCTGCAAGCGATCTTTCAGAAAGTGCGAGCGGCGCTCATCGAAGAACATGCCACATTCCTGATAGACGAGCGTTTGGAGCAGCTTCAGTTCCGCTTCGGTAAGTTGGATCTGGGCAGTAATCGTTCCCATTGTGTGTTGGTGAGGCGGACCCGCAATTCGGCTCAATCATTCGCAAGCCGGACAAAACATTACCTTGCGGTAGCGACGGGTTCCGCAGCCTCCTCGAGTCGTTTGTATTCCGGGCGATGCAAGAGTTTAGAAATGTCCAACAGAATGATGAGACGCCCCTTCAATTTGCCCACACCAGTGACGTATCCGGATTCGCCTTCGGCGAAGACACTGCCCGGGGCTTCGATGTCGGAGGGTGGGATTTTGAGCACTTCCGAAGCCGCGTTTACGATGAGCCCGATCAACTTGTTGTCCAACTCGACGACGAGAATACGATTTTTCTTATCAGGTTGAATCTCGACCTGGCCGAAACGTTTGCGAAGGTCCATCACCGGAATGATTTTCCCGCGCAGGTTGATGACACCTTCAATCAGGTCGGGTGCGCTGGGAACCGAGGTGATTTCCGGAACGCGCACAATTTCGCGCACGGCAGCAATACGAACGCCGTACGTTTCATTGCCGATGCGAAAGCCGACGACTTGAAGTTCTTTTTCCATCGAGAGGTCTCCGGGCCTCTAGGAACGCGACATTCCCGCGTATTCAGCTTCCTGCTCACGATCCGACTCCGCATGGCGCCGCTTGCCGAAGGAGGCGTCGCCACGACGCTGACGCTGCTGGCTAGCGCGGTCGAGAACGAAGCGGTCCATGCTATCGAGCAAGTTGCGGGAAAGCTTCAGCATCTGCTCGGCAGCTGCGGAAAGCTCAGTAGAACTGGAAGCGGACTGCTGCACCAGTTCGCGCATCTTGTCCATGGCGCGGACAACGGCCTGCGCACCGGAAGCTTGTTCCTCGACGGCGGAATTAATTTCCTGGGTAATTTCAGTAAGACGGCTGGTGGCTTTGGCGATTTGCGAAGAGCCAACGGATTGCTCGTTGGTGGCGGCGCCAATTTCCTGGGAGAACTTGTACACCTCCGTGACGACGTTGGAAATCTTGTGGAGAGCCGAGCCGAGATCGTTGCCGAGGGTCAGACCTTCCTCGACGATGCGCGTGCTGCGTTCCATGTTCTCGACGGCTTGGCGAGCTTCGCGCTGGATGCTTTGGATGAGGTCGGCGATTTCCTTGGTGGATTGCGTGGACTTTTCGGCTAGCTTACGGACTTCATCAGCGACGACGGCAAAACCAAGGCCGTGTTCACCGGCGCGAGCCGCTTCGATGGCCGCGTTCAGCGCAAGCAGATTGGTCTGTTCGGCGAGGTCATCGATGACTTCGATGATCTTTCCGATGTCATCGGCGCGGTGACCGAGAATGTTGATGATTTCGGCGGAAGACTGGATGGCCTGATTGGTGCGGTTGAGGCCATCGGTGGCCTTTTCCATGGTCTGAATGCCGGTGACGACTTCCTCGCGAGAGCGGTTGGCGATATCGAGCAAGACCTTGGCGGTATCGGCGACGCGCTGAATGGAAGTAACCATCTGATCGATCGAAGCGGAGGTTTCCGCGACGCTGGAGGCTTGAACTTGAGTGTTCTTGACGACGTTCTGCACGTTGATGCTCATCTCGTGCATGGTGCTGGTGACTTCTTCAATCGCGGAGGAGGCCTGGACGCTGACCTTTGCGGATTCGTCTGCGGCGCCGGCAACTTGATTCGAACCCGCGGAAACCTGACCCGCGGAATCGCGCGTGGTGCGGACAAGATCCTGCAAGCCGTGGGACATGCGCAGGAATGCATTGCCGAGAGTGTCCCGCTTGGAACGCGGCACGACTTCGACGGACAGATCGCCTTCGGCCACGGCCATGGAGACGCTGGCCATTTCCTTCAGATAAGCGACCATATTGTTGAAGGTGGTGGCCAAGGCGCCAATTTCGTCGTTGCGGTGAATATCAATGTTCTGGTCGAGGTCGCCGGAGTCGCCGATTTCGCGCGCAACGGTGATGAGGTGCGTCAACGGTTCGGTGATGGATTTCGCGGTCAAGAAGGCGATGATTCCGCCGGCGAGGAGCGCTAGGAATGTGCCGCCTACAGTGACCCAGAAGCTAACTGTACTGGCTCGATTTGCCGATTTTGTGGTTTCATCCTGGAACTTCCGGACATCCTCATTGCTTTGGTCGAGAACGACGGATGATTTGCTTAACCAGGAAGAGGGATCCTTTTGGAGGTAAAAAATCTGAAGGTCGGAAACAGTAGCGTCTCCCGAATCGACTTGGTGGCGTTTGGCGATGAGAGGCTTGGCAAAGTTGTCGGCCCAACTGGCTTCGGTGCTCTCCACCTGGATGAGGGCCGTTCGGACGGCATCGCTGGAAGCATTAGATTCGCCGCGCTTGATCTGGTCGCTGATATCGGTTAGGCCCTTGTTCACTTTTTCTTCATCGCGGGGATCACCGCTAAGGAGAAAATTATTCATGTTGAGGCGATTCGACATAATCTGATTGCGCACGGATTCGACCGTGCGAAGAGCTTCAAGGGCAGAGCTGGAATCCTTGCTGGCGGAGCTTTGCTTCCAGCCGGCGAAGATATTTACGATAAACAGCACAAACAGAATGGCTAGGATCAGGCCGAATCCGCCGTATAGTTTTTTTCCGATGGTCATTGCAAAATGCCTCCACTCACCTCAGCAGTGCAGCGATGGCCGCATCTGCCGGAACTAACCTTGCCCAACGTCCCACTTAGTTATTGGCGTGGAACTCGAATTCGACAACCTGCGTGGTTTCTTCCGGCGCAGGCATAAACTTCCACTCTTTGACGGCGTCCTGGCAAGCCTGAACGAGCAATGGGTGTCCACCCACGACCCGCGTGGTTTTCACACGTCCGTCCGGCGTGATGACCACTTCAATTTTGACCTTGCCCGCAACGTTCATCCGTTTGGCGAGTTCCGGATACATAGGTGCCGTCTTGGTCTTGACCTTGCGTTTGGTTTCGTCCGTCGAACCAGACTGAGCAAACCCCGAAGCGCCCGAAAACAGCAGGGCCGCAGTTGTCGCGACAGCCCACTTCTTCCACCGACTAGTTCTCATCGACACAACTCCTTATAGGATTGGAAGATGCCCCGCGTAAGAGAAGGCACGTGGGATGCCATGGTCATGAGCAGCAGAATTAACCGAATTGGAATCCACGGAGTATTGGTAAGTAATAGAGGAGCAGTAAGTTATAGAAAATTTAGGGGGCGATAGTAGCGATGCTTTGGAGTACGATCTGTCTCAGGCAGGCGGGACTCCACAGGTTAAGGTCTCAGGCTGAGACGAAGAGAGAATGGGGAGCACCTGTTGATGTAGGCGATTTCGCAACACCATACTCCCGAGCAATTGACTCATATTGAGACTCCCCGGTAGGGTAAGGGAGAAGCTGAGGCTCGCAAATTGAGACGCACGCTTCCCCTTTGTCAATGCGGAGAATAAAAGCAAGAACGTCGCAACGTCCCACCCCGCAGCGTGCGAGGACGGAGTCTGCGCTGCCGATGTCCCGGCACGGCGAAGAGTTAATGGAATTGGCCGTTGAAGCAGCGCAGTCGCGGCATTTGCCGGATTTTCTGGAACAGTTTGCGCTGCGAGCGACGCGAATGCTCGATGCCATTTGGGGAGGCGTGGCGGTTTACCGCGGACGCGAAACAGACCTTCACGCCATGCCTGGACCAGCCGCGACAACGGAAATCGCCATGAGTTGGCTGATCGCATGCGCCCGGGAAAGTCAGGGCGAAGTGGAAACTCAAGCGATACCCAAGGAGATTGGCGCATCCTGGTCGCTCCCCGAAGAGCCAGGGACGGTGGCGTTCGTGCGTATCGCCGCAAGTGACAATGAGCGGCTCGGAACACTCTGCCTGATCCGGAATCGAAAGACACTGAGCGCGGATGAGAAACGCTTGGTGCATGCGCTGGCGAGTCATGCGGCGCTTTCGCTCGAGAATTTCAGGAGATTTTCACAACTCGAGCGGTCAAAACGGCAGTGGGTGGAAGATATCGACGCAATCAGCGATTACATCGTGGTGCATGACCGCGCCTGGAGAATCGTTCGAACGAACCGATCGCTTGCCACTCATCTTGGCGTGCCGCCAGTGGCGCTGGTTGGCGAGGCGATGAGCACGTTAAGACAAATCGCGGAAACGGGGAGCGATCTCCCCTGCCCGTTCTGCCGGGATACGCAGCGGTCGAAGGAAGAGTACGTGGCGGCGTCGGTGGAGCGCATTTTTCTTGTATCCACTTCGCGGACGCCGGGCGTTTCCGATGACGATACTCGGACGATCCATGTTCTGAAGGACATCACCGACCGAAGAGAGGCGGAACGAAGGTACCGCGAGCTGTTTG
>WNFO01000190.1_pt1 | contig 42717 bp, 48 predicted proteins | sample 5400251 | NCBI WGS metagenome assembly WNFO01 (sample SAMN13153354, study PRJNA577476) | soil metagenome | isolation source: 100 cm saprolite under Madrone tree | place: USA:California | collected 2016-06-14 | reverse complement strand
GATCTGGGCCAGCGGCGAGAAAAAACTCGATGCTCCGCTGTTGCAGGAGCAGATCATCGGCAGCGCAGTGCGGGTACGCGACCCCCATCTGCATTTCCACGATAACTGGGTGATTCGGCGGCTGGCGCCGGATTGCTGCCGCATCGAACTTGCTTCCCTGCCCGATGAACGCGACGAAGAGCGGCTGCTCTACGCCATGGGCTGGGAAACGGCGAACATCCATCTAGGCAGCGGCAAGAAGATTGGCGCGGTAAAGAGGGATTTGGGCACGCGGCGCGGGCGTTGGCTGCATAAGGCCGCGAAGGCGATGGCTGCGGCGACGCGAAAAGACTGGAAGGTATGGCGAAATGCGTGGCAGGAACGGCACGACGAAAATTGAGTGCCCGTAAGAGCGATGCGCGCTGCACTACTGTCCGGCTGTCCCAAGACTGGCCATCGGTTCAGTAGATTTCAGAGCAACTTTCTTCTACCGTGAGGCATGTCGGCAATGAGAAAACTTCTCGCAGCGCTCCTCACAAAAACAGGCATCCGGTGGTTTTTCAGCGGGGTGCCGGTCGAAATTCCGGCGTACTTCCTGCCAAACTTTCGAGTGGTGGAAATACCAAGTGTGACGAGCGCCGCGCGAAGGAAATTCTGAACGCCGGCAATTAACTCCGCGAGCAGGCGGATGAGGTGGATATGACCGAGACCGAAGCATTCAAGGAATTCAAGCAGGGACTGGCACTGCTGCGAGATAACTTCGCGGACAAAGCGCTGACGCACATGCAGAAAGCGGCACAGCTGGAGAAAAATAATCCATATTACATGTCGTACCTGGGAGTGGTGCTGGCGCGGTCTGAAGAGAAGTGGGCGGAAGCGGAAAAACTCTGCGACAACGCAGTGCGCCTGAAGCGCAATCAAGCGCAACTTTATCTGAATCTGGCGGAAGTGTACGCGACGGCGGGCCGCAAGGACGATGCGGTGGAAACTTTGCAAGCAGGATTGAAGTATGCGCGCCGCGATGTGCGTTTGAATCTAGCGATCAATCGGCTGGTGGAGCGGCGGCCTCCGGTGTTTTCGTTCTTGTCGCGCAGGCATCCGCTGAACCGGCAAATCGGGCGGCTGCGTCACCGGACATTGGGAATGTTCGGAAATTCATAAAAAGACTTTCCACCCCCCCAACACGAAAAAGGGCGCTCGGGAGAAATCCTGGCGCCTTTTTTCGCTTTGCAATTTGGAAAGCAAACTTTGCAATCTAAAAGAGATCCCTCGCTATGCTCGGGATGATGCGCGTGGAACTACAACTTCCCCGCGGTCACTTGCGCTGCGTAGGCGGCGCGAAAGAGTAGGAATGCTGCATGCCCATTTCCATCAGCAGCTTGATTCCGATGCCGTTGAGGCCGTTGGGCAGCGCGTCAACGCGCACCACCTCCGCGAGATATTCGCGATTGGTGGCGGCAGGGTCGCGCGAGTACGGCATGGTGACGAAGAGGCGCATGCCTAGTTCGTAGCCTGGTTCGCTGGTTTGGAAGAAGACGCCACTGCGGGAAACGCTAGCGGATCCGCGCAGATCTTCGAAGTGCTCTTTTTCTGGGTCGGACGGGCGAATGCGCATCAGCTGATTAATTTTGCAACGGCGGCTGCCGCGGCGTTCCGCCTGGGATGAACTGCGGGGAACCGGTGAGTTGCCAGTTGTCTTGGTCATAATGTCTTGCGTGGCCATCAAGGACCGCCCTTTCACTCTACAGCTTTTACTACGTGAAGTGTACGGAGGCGGATGGTGTGTTCCTATAGATGAGAAGTACCTAAAATAAGGGAAATGCGTTTTGGAATTTGGCGTTACGGAAGTACCAGTGGGAATTGGTACTTTTGTCGAAATGTGCGATTCTCTTGCATCAAGTTGGTTCGAAACGAGGCAAAGGATGGAGCTGGATGCAGAAGCGATTTAAGGAATTAACGGAACGCGAAATTTTGGCGTTGGCGATTCAGAACGAAGAAGAAGATGGGAGAATTTACGGGGAATTTGCGGATGCGTTGCGGGAAAGCTATCCGGCGACGGCGGATATGTTCGAAGAGATGCGGAAGGAGGAGGCGGGGCACCGGGACCGTTTGTTCGAAGAGTTTCGGGGACGATTTGGCGAGCAGATTCCGCCGATACGCCGCGAAGACGTAAAGGGATTTCTACAGCGACGACCGTTGTGGTTGGTCCGCCCATTGGGCGTGAATGCCGCCCGGAAACACGCGCAAGTGATGGAGATGGAGGCAGTGCGTTTTTACCAGCGGGCGGCCGGGCGAGTAACGCACGCAGGGACAAGAGAACTACTGAATAAGCTGGCCGATGAGGAACGAAAGCATACGGAGACTGCCGGGAATCTGGAAGAAAAGCACCTTACAGAACACGCGCGAGCGGCGGAAGACGAATCGCACAAGAAATTGTTTCTGTTGCAAGTGATACAGCCGGGCCTTGCGGGGTTGATGGACGGATCGGTCTCCACGCTGGCACCGCTCTTTGCGGCGGCATACGCTTCGCACAAAACGTGGGAAGCCTTCCTGGTAGGGATGGCAGCCTCGTTGGGTGCAGGAATTTCGATGGGATTCGCGGAAGCGCTTTCGGATGACGGTTCACTGACGGGCAGAGGTTCACCCTGGATTCGCGGAGGCGTTACCGGAGCGATGACCACGGCGGGCGGACTTGGCCATACGCTTCCCTTCCTGATTCATACGTTTCACGTGGCGATTACCGTGGCGGTTTTTGTGGTGGCGGTGGAACTGGGAACTATCAGCTGGATCCGTCACAAATACATGGACACGCCATTTTTGCAGGCGGCGTTTCAGGTGGTGGTGGGCGGAGTGCTCGTGTTTCTGACAGGGATATTGATTGGGAGTTCGTGAGGAAAAGAGTGCAAAGGTACAAGAGTACAAGGCGCAAGCGGAGAGTGTGGCTGTGGCAGGAATGCCGGTTCGCGTGGGGAAAAAGCTAGAAGCGGAAGGAAGACCAAGCGAGTTTGAATCGGAAGGCCGGGCAAGCTAGGGCGCAGTATCTGCGGCTACCAGGGAATAAGAGAGAACGACAGGACAAATAAGTTAGGTCCAGTTGTTTTGGGGTTCTTCGAAGATTAGTTCTTTGTCCATTGGGAGCATGTTTTTGCGGTAGTGATGCAACCCAAGAAGAATGAGTGCGAATGGTACGAAGAGCAGGGGCGTGGCCGCAGGCGTGGCGGCTACTTGCGTTTCGTATTCCGGGATGTATGTGGCGAGGATGATGGCTGCAAAAAAATAGGCCAGGACAATTAGAGGAGAGTGGCTCTGGAAGGGCGGGTAGCTACAGGTGAAAGGAATCTTGCGAAGCCTGAGAATGGCAATTTCAACGATGAGGATTGAACACACAATGAGCACGGAAGTGTGCAGGACCGCGATAAAAAGTCCCCAGAGGTAGAGCGTCGAGAAGAAAGTGAGCGGGGCAAGCCAAGAGAGCGATAAAGCGAGGAGAAGCCTGCGAGCGGTGGAGCGGGTCTCGACGACCGCAGGATCAATCCAGAAACGGAAGATCCAATTGGCTTGAAGATTCAGGGGGATTTCGAAGCAGAAGCGCATGCCGACGATGACGCAAAACGCGAGGATCAACGGGATGGAAAGCGCGTCGGCAGATAAAGGCGAGGCGTTCGTCTGGTAGAAGCGATGAGAGCCGGGTTGGAAATGGATAGGGACGCCAGCCAACATTCCTGCCGAAGCTACGAGGCCGATGGCCAGAGAAAATAGCAACACCTGTTGGTGGATTTCGCTGCGCCAAAGAGTCGGAAGAATAAAACGCCCAAGTGTCCGTTGAGTTGGAGTTTTGAATACCGATCGATAGAAGATTCTGCTGAGACTCGCCCAGCGAAATTTGCCAAGTTTTGGGATCAGAGGAAGATCGGCGGATTCTGGAATTTTCTGGAATGATCTGCGGAAACCTACGATGTAGGTAAACGTGGCGATGGCGGGAGTTGCTACCAGAGCGGCGACCGCGCGGAAAGCCATGTGAGAAAAGAAGGGATCGGCGCCGCGGCCCCAAAGCTTTTGACACAATCCAAGGAACCAGACCGGCGGCAGGACGCTAATGAAGCGCTGCGTTCGTTCCACCCCATTAGAGAGAAAGTCCGGGACCGAAAGACTGCTGGCTACAAGAGCAAGGAGAAAGACGATCACGACGAAGCGCACGACGGTTGAAATCCGCCGCGAAATGCCATAAGGAAAAAGCGCCAACAGGATGCCGGTTAGCGCAAAGACCAGGCAGAAAGAAAAAAAGCCGGCGGCGATTACGGTGAGAGAGTGACCAAGAAAAAAGCGCATGAAGACCGCGAGACTGCCCTGCGAACCGACCACGACAATAGGAAATAGGATGATGGAAGCAGCGTTGACCACGATGGCGTAAAGAGAAGCGAGCGCGGCGATGGCCGCAAAGTTGGCGACAAAGATGTTGCGGAGCGAGATCGGAAGGTGAACGAGATTCGCGAAATCACGGCGATCGGGAAAAATGGCGGTCCACTTCCATAAGGTAGCGATTCCAGTGATAGCCATCGAGAGAACGATGAAAAAATATTCGTCGGGTATGGTGGCTTCGAATGGATCGAATGACCCATCACCGCGCAAGAAGCGAATCAGCGAACCATATTTTTCAAAGAGCAGGAGGGAGACGAAAAGGCCGGGGAGTGCCAGGAGAATTGCGGTGATGCCAATTCCGAGGTCGAGGTCGTCGGCGCCTAGTTCGCCACCGCCTTGGAACATTTTTCCGACGAAAAGACCGAGAAGGCGCCGGAATGACCTTTTTGAAGAGGCAATGCCAGTAGCAGGGCGAGAATCGAGGCGATCGTTCAACGAGGCGCCACCATTACGCTCACGATATCGCTGGCGATTTGGCTGGCGTCTTTGTCTTCCACTAACTGGACGAAAGCTTGCTCTAGTGTGGATTGACCGATCTGGCGGCGAACTTCATCAGTGGAGCCACAGGCAATCATGTGGCCTTTGCGAATGACGATGAGCTGGGTGCAGACTTTTTCAACAACTTCCAGGACGTGCGAGCAGTAAAAGATAAATTTGCCCCTGGTTCTTAGAATTTGAATGAGATTTTTAACGACCATTGCGGAAGTGACATCGAGGCCGGAGAGCGGCTCGTCCAGAACCAAGACGTCCGGATTATCCATCAGCGCGGCGATCAAAAGAATTCTTTGCCGCATGCCCTTGGAATAGGCACTCATCTGGACGTGCTTGTAGGCGCTTAGCGCGAGTAAGTCGAGAAGCTGGTCAGCTTTTGTTGAGAGAGAAGCATCGGACATTTCGCGGAGCGTTCCAACCATTTCGAGGTATTCCCAACCGGTAAGGTGCGGATAGAGATTCGGTTCTTCCGGCACGTAACCCAAGTGCCTGCGATACGCGACGAGATCGTGCTGGATGTTGCAACCAGCAAAGAGGACTTCTCCGTGAGTTGGGTGGAGTAAGCCGATCAGCATTTTAACGGTGGTGCTTTTGCCGGAGCCATTTGGACCGAGGTAGCCAAGGACGCTGCCTGGAGCGATTTGGAAAGTGATGTCTTGTACAGCGGGAACTGAGCCGTAGAATTTTGTGAGTTGTCGGGCCTCAAGCATCAATTCTCCACAGCTTCGTGATCCCCACGGCTCGTGATCTCTAACGGCTCTGGGCACACCCGTGTCTGACCGCACGACAAATTATTAGACCCCGGTTGCAGGAAGAATGTGCCCGAGATCGAAGTTCTGCAGGGCCGCCACGGAAGTTGAACAATGACGAACGAATGTACATCGGGCGGCATAAGGCCACGGCCTTGTGTTCGGTGATCGATTGGCGACGGGGTCGGCTTAATCGTAAGACTGGGCAAGCTCGGGCGCAGCCTGGCTCGGCAGGCAGGATGCGCCCGTCGGGAATGTGTTTGTAATGGTCTAGCTGGTTGCGGTTTCGTAGCGGTCGTGGTGGCGGACCCAGGCCATGGGCTGAGGAAAGCTGGATTCGTCGCGGCCTTTGGGCGTGAGGTCGAGGAAGTTGTAGGTGCCGAGGAGCATGTCCAGGCCGCGGGCGTAGGTGGAGTAGGTGTGGAAGATTCCGCCGGTTTCGTTTTTGTAGAAAACGCTGAGGCCGGGATTTTCTTCGCTCAAGGACTCGCGTTGGACATAGTTGTATTCGCCTTTGCTCTTGGCGTTTTTGTCTTTGGGGAAGGAAACGTGGTAGTCGAAGTTGAAATCGTTTTGATTGGATGAGACCCACGGGAAACGCCAACCCATGCGGTTTTTGAAAGCGGTGATTTCGGGCAGGGTGGCGCGGGAAACGGCGGTGTAGGCGGCGTCGCGGGCGTTAAGATGGGCGAGCGCGCCGTCCACGTGATCGCTGACGAAGGAGCAACCTGGGCAGCCCTGTTCCCAGCCGGGGCCGAACATGAAGTGATAGACGATGAGTTGAGACTTGTCGCGAAATAGATCGGATAGCGATACTTTGCCGTTGGGACCGTCGAAGAGGTAATTCTTTTCGACTTTTACCCACGGCATTTCGCGGCGTTTTGCGCTGAGGGCATCGCGCTGGCGAGTGAACTCCTTTTCTGCGGCGAGGAGTTCTTTGCGGGCGGCGAGCCATTCCTGCTGCGAAACGACTTTGTGTTTTGGTGATGCGGCAGGCCGTGCAGTGCTCATTTCCCTTTCTCCTTTAGATCACTCGCTCTGGAAATTCGTATTAGGGCGTTCTTGTAACGAAGAAACCGTACGGTTGCGGCCGTCGCGCCGCCGGCGGAAATCGCGCCGGTCACGAGCAACGCGACGATGGCGAAACATTCAGGGCACATTTGCGACCTCCAATCGTTGAGCCGGAAGAAAGGGCGCAGCAGTACTGCGCCCCTACAACGTACAATCAGGCGGCCTGGGCTTTTTGAACGAAGAGGGGCGGCTCGTCGGCGCTGGGACCCCAACTGGCGGGGACGGGAACACCGAGGATGCGCAGGTACACGCTGAACTGGCCGCGATGCTGATACCAGTGACTGAGCATGACGTCACGCAGGAACTGGCCGCGCGGTTGAGCGAGGACCTCGCGTCCGCCGATGGTCAGTCGCCAGGTTTCGTTCATGCTGGCGTCGTCCGCTTTCGAGAGGCACTCACGAACGGTGGCGATGCTCTCCGCAAAGGTCTTGAGGATTTCGTCGCGGCTAGCGGGTGACGGGAAGTTGAAGCTGGGTTCAGGAGTGGGGTTGGCGTTTACTAAACGAATCACGCCGCCGGGGACGAAGGCCAGGTGGTAGGCGAGCTGGCCGGCGGACATGGATTTTTCGTGCGGTTTCCAGGTGAGCTTGTCTTCCGGCAGACGCTCCAGAAACCGGCGGGTAATCGGCGCCTGGAGTTCGAATTCAGCAAGCAGTGATTGTGCGATCGACATTTCATTTCTCCTTCTTGAATGAACTGAACTTCGAGGAAATCTTGTGGTTGTTGGTCACGAAGGGCGCAGCAATGCTGCGCTCCTACACGGAGGAGCACGATATAAAGTGGCCCTACTGCACGGCGGACTTGGAGCGGCCAGATTCGGCGCGCTTGCGAAGGCCTTCATGGATGTAAGACCAGCCAGTGACAACGCCCTTCCTGTGTTCCTCCTGAATGAGGCCGAAGCCGCAGTGACGGAACTTGATGACGGTCACGCCGTTCTCTTCGCTGAGGCGGTACTGGACGTTGTTGGCGACCGGGTAAGACATCATCAGCGGGCCGGCGAGTTCGAGGAGCGTGGGCCTCTTGATGGCTTGAACGTTGGCCCAGAAATGGCCATTGCCTTCGCCCAGATCGCGGTACCAGCGACCACCGGGCCACGGTTCGAGCACCATGGACATGGGAGTGCCGTCCGGCTTTTCGCTGTAAGGGCCGAGATGCTCGATGAGGACCGTATAGGTGACGTCGATCGGCGCATTAACGCGGATCTCCTGGGTGATGGACAGAGTCAGATCGTCGAGGATGGAAGCAGAAGCGGTTGCGGTCATGATTTCTCCTTTTGAGTTGGATCGGAATTGGAAATTGTCTTGGCTTCGGCGCGCTCTTTGATGCGCTGCAATTGATGACGCCAGAAACGCGCGAATGTTTCGGTCCATTCGTGCAGCGGGCGGAGGGCTTCGGCTTCGGTGCGGTAGAGCATGTTGCGGCCGTCTCGGCGGGCGGTGACCAGGCCAACGTCCTTGAGGACGCGGAGGTGTTTGGAGACGCTAGGTTGTTCGAAGCCGAGCGCGGTGACGATGTCGCCCACGGGGCGCTCCTGCGGGGCCAGGAAGGAGAGGATAGCGCGACGACGCGGTTCTGCAACAGCGTTGAAGGCGTCGGAGGTGGTGGAAGCGCGAGGCATGGGAACAATATATACCCATATAGGAATATGTCAAGGGATTTCTTGAGGAGAATCTGAGGAGCGGTGGCAATTGGTGGAGCGAGGTAAGCTGTGAAGGATGAAGAGAGCTTCTCCTCGCATAAGAGGCTCGGAGAGGCAGCGGTCTTCACTGCGCGAGCCGACCGACCCGCACGAGCGGGACGGGAAGAAAGAATCGGCTCGCTTCATTCAGAATGGCGGCAAACTGAACACGAGGCACGGACCGTACAAGGACTGCTTGTCGAATACAGGAGCCTTACTGGTGCTGGATAGCGGGCTGCCGGCTGGCTTGTTCCAGGATTTTGTCCAGCTGATCCAACTGGTCCTGGAGCCCGGCGAGTCTTGCCTGCTCAGACCTGAGTTCTTGAATTGTCTCCGCTTCTTTCGTTTCCCATTCTTGTTCAGCGGCTTTTTGCGACTCCAACTGCCGCTTCGAGGCGGCGAGCACCACTTCCACCTGTTTGCGTTCGGCGGAGTTCTGGGAATCGTTCAATTCGGCTTCAGCACGTTCGACCTCAGAGGTAGAGTGCGCAACACCCGACCGAACTTCGGCAAGCTTGGAATGAACTGCATCCAAGCGCTGCTGCGCGCCAGCGACGACCGACTCCTGAAGCTGCGCGCGATAGACAAGAATCTGAACTCTCTGCGAGGCAACGGTGGTGGCCTGGAGATCCTTCCGGAGCTGGCGCACTTCACCGAGCAGCGCCTGGAGAGTTTGCGAGTCTGTTGAGGCGGTTTGTCCGACAGTGACGGTTGATGCCAACAGAAGTCCGAGGGCAAGAAGGAATAGGCGATGCATTGAGAGCCTCCCGATCGAGAACTGGCCATTGATTCTAATCGGGATTCTAGTCGGAGTGGGCGGGAGCTGGGTATTGGGAGCGACGCGGGAGAGCGGCGTGGCGGATGCGGGACTGGAAGCGGTCAAGATAGAGGTAAACGACGGGAGTGGTGAAGAGAGTTAGAAGCTGGCTGACGATCAGGCCACCGACGATAGCGATGCCGAGTGGGCGGCGGAGTTCGGAGCCGACGCCGTGGCCGAGAGCCAGCGGGAGGGCGCCCAAAAGGGCGGCCATGGTGGTCATTAAAATGGGGCGGAAGCGAAGCAGGCAGGCCTGATAAATGGCGGCTTCGGGGGACTTCCCTTCCTGCATTTCGGCCTGGACGGCGAAATCGATCATGAGGATGGCGTTCTTTTTAACGATGCCGATGAGAAGAATGATGCCGATGATGGCGATCATGGAAAGTTCGGTGCCGGTGAGTCGTAGAGCGAGCAGAGCGCCGATGCCGGCGGAAGGAATCGTGGAAAGAATGGTGATGGGGTGGATGTAGCTCTCGTAGAGGATTCCGAGAACGATGTAGACGGCGCCGAGAGCGGTGAGCAGGAGAATCAGGTAATTCGCGATGGATTCCTTGAAGGCTTGAGCAGTTCCTTGGAAGCCGCCGTGAACGGTGGGCGGCACGCGAAGCTCGCGTTGCGCTGCTTCGATTTCACCGACGGCCGTGCTGAGGGCCATGCCGGGCGCGATGTTGAAAGAAAGCGTGATGGAAGGATAAAGCCCCTGGTGATTGACGGAGAGCGACGTGTTCGAAGGCTCGTAGTGAGCGAAGGAACTGAGCGGGACTACTTTGCCGGTGCTGGAAGGCACGTAAACGTGACTGAGCGCTTCGGGGCCTTGCGTGTAATTCTCGGAAACTTCTAGGACTACGTGATATTGGTTGAGACCTTTGTAGATATTGGAGACCTGGCGCTGGCCAAAGGCATCGCCAAGGGTGTTGTCTACGTCGGTCATGTTTACACCGAGGCGAGAGGCGGTGTCGCGGTCAACGACCAGGGAACTTTGCAGGCCGCGAACCTGCTGATCGGTGTTGACGTCGTAGACGCCGGGAATTTTCTGAAAACGCTGCATGAGAATGGGCGCCCAGTGGTTGAGTTCGGCCACGCTTTCGGCTTGAAGCGTGTACTGATACTGCGCCCCGCCGAAACGTCCGCCGATGCTGAGGTCTTGAACGGATTGCAGGAACAGTTGAGCGCCAGGAATGCTGGCGGTTTTTCCGCGCAGGCGGGCGATGACCTGGTCGGCACTGATTTTGCGCTCTTCGAGCGGCTTGAGCTGCGCGAACATGCGGGAGGTGCTGGTGCCGTTGCCGCCGCCGGTGAAGGCGGTGACGGTGTCTACGGCAGGATCGGCCATGACGATAGCGTTAAATTGCTTGAGCTTTTCGGACATGGCAGCGAAGGAAATGTCCTGATCGCCCTGAATGTAGCCGTTGATGCGGCCGGTGTCCTGTTGAGGAAAGAGGCTCATAGGAGCCGCGTAATAAAGATATCCGGTGAGAACGACTGTTCCGATGGTGAGCAGAAGAATCGCGAACTGATGGCGCAGAACGACGCGAAGTGAGCGGTCGTAGACGCGCACAAGCGAATTGAAAATATTTTCCGCCAGGCGGTAGGCGGGGCCGTGGCGGCGGTTACGGTCGATACGCAGAAAATGCGCGCAGAGCATGGGCGTGGCGGTGAGAGAAACGAACAGCGAGACGATGATGGCTACGCTGAGGGTGACAGCGAATTCGCGCAGCAAGCGGCCGATGATGGTGGGAAAAAATAAAATGGGGATGAAGACGGCGATGAGCGAAGCGCTCATGGAAAGAACGGTGAAGCCGATTTCTTTTGCGCCTAGCATCGTGGCGGCGAAGGGCTTCATGCCGCCTTCCATGTGGCGGGCAATATTTTCAATGACCACGATGGCGTCGTCGACGACAAAGCCGGTGGAGATGGTGAGCGCCATTAACGAAAGGTTGTCCAGGCTGTAGCCGAAGAGATACATTACGCCGAAAGTGCCGACCAGGGAGAGAGGCACGGCGATGCTAGGAATGATAGTGGCCCAGACGTTGCGCAGGAAAACGAAGACTACGAGGATGACCAAGGTGATGGAGATCAGCAGGCTGACTTCGACGTCGTGAATGGAAGCGCGAATGGTGGTGGTGCGGTCGATGGCGATGTTGAGATGCAACGACGGAGAAATCGAGGCGCGCAACTGGGGAATGATGGCCTTGATGCGGTCGGCGGTTTCGATCATATTCGCGCCGGGTTGCCGGAATATGGCTAAGAGTACGGAAGGTTCGCCATTGGACAAGCCGAGATTGCGGATATCTTCGACCGAGTCAGTGACATCGGCAATGTCGCGGACGCGAACAGGAGCGCCTGCGTGGCCGGCAACGATTAGCGGCTGGTATTCGTAGGCTTTGAAGAGTTGATCGGTGTCGGTGATGGTCCAGGCGTGCGTCGGATCGGCGACGGCGCCTTTGGCGAGATTAGCGTTGGCTGATTGCAGGCCTTTGCGCACCTGCTCAAGGCTGATGCCGTAACTGTTGACGAGATTTGGATTTACAGCGACACGGACCGCGGGACGCGAGCTGCCCCAACTGAAAACCTGTCCGACGCCTTCTACTTGGGCAAGTTTTTGCGCCAGGATGGAATCGGCAGCGTCGAAAATTTGTGGCGGCGGGATGTTCGTTGAAGTCAGCGAGAGCAGCATGATTGGCGCGTCGGCGGGATTTACTTTGCGATAGCCGGGCTGGCCGGGAAGGTCAGCGGGAAGCTGGCTGCGGGCCGCGTTGATGGCGGCTTGAACGTCGCGTGCGGCGGCGTTGATGTCGCGATTCAAATCAAATTGCAGAACGATGCCGGTGTTGCCAAAGCTACTGGAAGAAGTCATCTGCGTGACGCCGGCGATGCGACCGAATTGGCGTTCGAGCGGAGTGGCCACGGAAGAGGCCATGGTTTCCGGACTGGCGCCGGGAAGGCCTGCGCCTACGGCGATGGTCGGAAAATCAATTGACGGAAGCGGCGCGACCGGAAGAAAACGGAAAGCGACTACGCCAGAAAGAAAGATGGCCATGGTGATCAGCGTGGTGGCGACGGGACGTTTGATAAAGGGAGCGGAGAAATTGGAGGAAAAATTCACGCCCTAGTCTCCGGAGTGCTCGATGGCAGGATCGTCGATCGGATTGCCAAAGCCAAATGAAAAGCGGCGGGAGAGCCAATCGAAAGCGAGATAGACGACGGGCGTAGTGTAGAGGGTAAGAATCTGACTGAGGATGAGGCCGCCGACGATGGTGATGCCGAGAGGGCGACGAAGTTCAGAACCGACTCCGGTGCCAAGGGCGAGGGGAAGTCCGGCGAGGAGCGCGGCCATGGTGGTCATCATGATGGGACGGAAGCGGAGCAAGCAGGCCTCGTAGATGGAATCGAGAGGAGACTTGCCTTCGTTGCGCTCTGCGTCGAGGGCGAAGTCAATCATCATGATGGCGTTTTTCTTGACGATGCCGATGAGGAGAATAATGCCGATCAGCGCGATGATGCTGAATTCCGTTTTGCACAATAAGAGAGCGAGAATTGCTCCAACGCCGGCGGAAGGCAGGGTGGAGAGAATGGTGATGGGATGAATGAAGCTTTCGTACAGGACGCCAAGGACGATGTAGACGGTGACGAGAGCGGCGAGAATGAGGATCGGTTCATTGCCGAGGGAACGCAGGAACGCAGCAGCGGTTCCTTGAAACGTTGCCTGGATGCTAGGCGGCATACCGAGGTCGGATTTGGTGCTATTGATGGCGTTGACGGCGTCGCCGAGCGAAGCGCCGGGAGCCAGGTTAAAGGAAAGCGTGACGACGGGAAATTGGCCTTGATGATTGAGCGCGAGAGCGGAAGGCGCCGTGGTGACGGAAGTGAAGGCGCTGAGCGGAACTTGCGTGCCGTTGGAAGAATGGACGTAGATATTTTTCAGCGAGTCGGGAGCCTGCTGAAATTGCGGATCGGCTTCCAGAACGACGTGATACTGGTTGAGCTGGGTGTAAATGGTTGAGACCTGGCGCTGGCCAAAGGCGTCGTAGAGCGTGTTGTCAATATCGGCAGGAAGAATGCCGAGGCGCGAAGCGGAATCGCGATCAATGGTGAGGTTCACGAGCAGGCCACCGTTGAGCTGGTCGCTGGCAACGTCGCGCAATTCGGGAAGTTTTTTCAGGCGATCGATGAAGCGCGGAACCCAATAGGAAAGTTCTTTCGAGTCCACATCCTCCAGGCTGTATTGAAATTGCGTGCGGCTCACGCGGTCTTCGACGGTGAGATCCTGCACGGGCTGCATGAAAAGAGTGATGCCATCGATTTTATCGAGCGTCGGCTGCAGGCGGCGAATGACATCGGGGGCGCTGATCTTGCGATCGGCCAAGGGCTTGAGGTTGATTTGAATGCGTCCACTGTTGAGCGTGGTGTTGGTGCCGTCAATGCCGATGAAAGAGGAGAGACTCTCGACGGCGGGATCCTTGAGGATGGCTTCGGTAAGAGATTGTTGACGTTCGCTCATGGAACGGAAAGAAACGCTTTGTGGCGCTTCGGAAACGCCGAGAATTACCCCGGTGTCCTGCACCGGGAAAAAACCCTTGGGGACGTAGATATAGAGAAGAATGGTGCCGACGAGAGTGGCGACGGTGATGAGAAGAGTGATGGTGCGAAAGCGCAAAACGAATTTAAGAGTGCGGCCATAAAAAGCGATGACGGCGTTGAAGGCGTCTTCGGACTTGCGATAGAACCAGGTTTCTTCCTCTTTTTTCTGATGGCGAAGAAGTTTGGCGCACATCATAGGAGTGAGTGTTAAAGAGACAAACGCGGAAACGAGGATGGTGACCGCCAGGGTGATGGCAAATTCGCGGAAGAGACGGCCGACAATGTCGCCCATGAAGAGCAGCGGAATCAGAACGGCAATCAGCGAAACGGTGAGCGAGAGAATGGTGAAACCGATCTGCTCGGAGCCTTTGAGCGCAGCCTGGAGAGGAGATTCACCTTCCTCAATGTAGCGGCTGATGTTTTCAATCATGACGATGGCATCGTCCACGACGAAACCAGTGGAGATGGTGAGCGCCATAAGGGAAAGATTGTTGAGGCTATAGCCAAGCAAATACATGACGCCGAAAGTGCCAATGAGAGAGAGCGGAACGGCGACGCTGGGAATGATCGTGGCGCGGATACTGCGTAAGAAAAGAAAAATCACCATGACAACCAGGCCGACGGTGAGCATCAATTCAAACTGAACGTCTTCGACCGACGCGCGGATGGTGCCGGTGCGATCGGTGAGGATAGAAACGTTGACGGCGGCTGGAAGCCCGGCCTGCAGCTGCGGAAGAAGCTTTTTGATGCGGTCAACGACGCCGATGATATTCGCGCCGGGCTGGCGCTGGATGTTCATCAATACGGCGGGTTGTTGATTAGCCCAGGCCGCTTGCAGAGCGTTCTCGACGCCGTCCGTGACGGTCGCGACATCAGCGACTCGAACAGGACCGCCATTGCGATAGGCGATGATAATCGGGCGATAGGTGTCGCCGTTCAGAAGCTGGTCGTTTGCGCCGATGGTGTAGGACTGTTGCGGCCCGTCAAAAGTGCCTTTGGCTTGATTGACGTTGGCGCTGTTCAGAGCATTGCGAAGATCTTCCAAACTCAGGCCGTAGGAAGCCAGTGCAGTGGGGTTGGCTTGAATGCGGACGGCCGGGCGCTGACCACCACTAATGCTGACCAGACCGACTCCGGGTAACTGGGAAATTTTCTGCGCGAGCATGGTGTCGGCGAGATCTTCGACTTTAGAGAGCGGAAGCGATTTTGAAGTCAGCGCGAGCGTAAGGATCGGCGCGTCGGCCGGATTGACTTTGCTGTAGATTGGAGGATTCGGGAGTCCCAGGGGCAAGAGATTCGAGGCACCGTTGATGGACGCCTGAACTTCCTGCTCGGCGACGTCAATATTCAGATCGAGAACGAATTGCAGCGTGATGACGGAGCTGCCAAAGGAGCTCGTCGAGGTCATCTGATTGAGACCGGGAATTTCGCCGAATTGGCGTTCGAGAGGAGCGGTAACGGAAGAAGCCATCACCTCCGGGCTGGCGCCCGGATAAAACGTTTGAATTTGAATGGTCGGGTAGTCCACCTGGGGAAGCGCGGAAACCGGTAACTGGCGATATGCGACGAAGCCGACAAGGAGCACGCCAACCATCAGGAGTGTGGTGGCTACTGGCCGCAGAATAAACGGCCGTGACGGACTCATGGCTTGGCGCCTCGACCGCGACGTGTTTGCGCGGCGGCTGGGGGAGTTGTCTTAGGTGCGGAAGATTTTGAGTAGGTCGGGGATGCCGGCTGGGCGTCGGATGCAGAAACCGGAGCAGCCGGCGCCTGATTCGGAATGACCTTAGTGCCGTCCTGCAATTTGTCCTGGCCGTCGGTCACGACCAGATCGCCGGGCTGGAGTCCGGCACTGACGCCAATGATGCCACCGTTGGTTTGCGCGACAGTGATGTTGTGGATTTTGACGGTATTGCCGTCGCCAACGACATAAACGTAAGTGCCTTGAGGACCGCGCTGCAACGCAGCGAGTGGAATGAGGCTGAGGTTGTGCCTGGTATCCACGAGAAGATGGGTGTTGACGAACTGATTAGGAAACAGGCTGCTGTCTTCGTTGTTGAAGATGGCTTTTAGCTTGTAGGTGCCGGTAGTGACGTCAATCTGATTGTCGATGGTGAGAAGCTTGCCGCTGGCGATTTTATCGGTGTTGTCGCGGTCAAACGCTTCCACGGCCAGATTGGCGGCACCTTTGCGCAGTTTATCGAAGACTTGGGGCAGCTGATCCTGCGGGAGCGTGAAGATCACAGCTATCGGCTGGATTTCGGTGATGATCAGCAGTCCATTCGTGTCCGTAGCGTGGACGATGTTACCAGGATCAACGAGGCGAAGACCGACCCGTCCGGAAATCGGGGCAGTGATGCGTGAATACGTCAGCTGAAGCTTCGCATTATCGATTTGCGCTTGATCGGACTTGATCGCGCCGTCGAACTGGCTGACGGAAGCGCCCTGCGTGTCGAGCTGCTGCTTAGGGATGACGCCCTCCTGATACAGGAGCTTGAAGCGTTCCAGGTTCACTTCGGCGTCTTGGCGTTGGGCGACGTCTTTTGCAAGCTGGCCCTGAGCCTGCTCGAGTTGAACCTGAAAGGGGCGCGGATCGATTTCGGCGAGCAGGTCGCCGGCTTTTACGAACTGGCCTTCCTTAAAAGCGACATTGATGAGCTGGCCATCCACACGGCTGCGAATGGTGACGGTGTTGAGCGGCGTAACTGTGCCAAGACCATTAAGATAAACGGGAAGATCGCCTTTGGTGGTGGTAGCGACAACGACGGGAACGCTGAAATTTCCTGGGCCGGATGGTCCACCGGGCCGGGGTTGACCAGGAGCACCAGCAGCGGCGGGATTTTGCGTAGTCTTCGAATGCGAAGAACGGTAATACCAGAAACCGGCAATCGCCAAAACTGCGATCACCAGCCAAATCCAGACACGACTTCCAGTAGAGCGCGACCGCGGCGCGTCACTCGCCGAACTGCGTTGCGGTACCGAAGTGCGTTCAGGGTCAGATAATTCCAGCGATTTCAGTTGGCCCATCCTTTAACTCCTCAATGTGTAGCGGTTACGCGGAGAGCCAGCCAGGTGATAGCAATCGCTTAAAGGCGACAGCAGAGGCTCCATTCTCTAGACGCAGTCCGACCGTATCCGTATGGTACGCAATCATTAAGACGAATTGGGAGACAAAATGGTTACCAAGAACTCGGCCGGGCTGGCGTCCCATAGGATCGCAAGCTGATGATTTTATTGTGGTTAGAGGAGAAAGCAGTCGGATGGCGGAGTTCTACTCGAAAAAAGCGGCAATTCCGGTAGACTACGCGGGCACGCCACAGTCTGGTTGGCGGAATTCTGTACTTGAAGAGGCAGGAAAGTCGGGGGAACCGATGCTTAAAGGAATCTTCGTGGGAATTGTTCTGGGAGTCGCGGGGATAGCGCTTTCTGTATATCTATACTTTGCAAGGGGTCACGCACCGGTGGCTGTTACGGCGGGGGAGATGCCGTTTGAGCGGACGTTTGCAAGACTTGGGCTGCATTCCTATCTGGACAAACTGCCGCATCCAGAACCTCAAGTACCGGCGGACGAGAAAAATCTGGTCGAGGGGGCGAAGGTTTATAAAGAGCATTGCGCGGTATGCCACGGTTTGCCGGAAGCGCAAAAGACGATGATTGCGCAGGGCATGTCGCCCAAGCCGCCACAACTGTTTAAAGGGACGGGCGTTACAGATGACGAGCCATGGGAGAGTTACTGGAAGGTGGAAGGTGGGATTCGTATGACGGGGATGCCCGGCTTCAAGGATCAGCTGACTGAAACGCGAATCTGGCAGGTGGTACAGCTGGTGAAGAATGCAGACAAAGTTCCTCCAACAGTGAAGACGGAACTTGTAAAGCAGGAACTAACCGGAGCGCCGGCAGCGATCACAACGCCGAGTGCGCCAGCCGCAGCGGTGAAGAAATGAGGATGGCCCTTAGACTGAACTAACGAGACTGAACTAAATGAAATGCATACAAAGCCGCGCGCCAATCATCTAACTTCATCATGCGAAAAGGAATTGTGGTCTTACTGGCGGTGGTTCAGACCGTTCTGCTGGCCGCGCATTTTTTTGTTTACGAAACCTGGATCTATTTCTGGGAACCGGCAGGCGCTGGATGGATGGCCGGTCGCGCCGTGGCGGTGTTGTTACTGGCGTTGAGTTTTGTTGCGGCTTCCCTGCTCTCGTTCAAATACTGGAATAGCGTGACGAGAGTTTTCTATCGAGCTGCGGCGATCTGGCTAGGCTTATTTAATTTTTTGTTTTTGGCGGCGGTGGGGACGTGGCTTACGGCGCTGGTAAGACTAGCGTTGCGCGCTCATTGGAATAACCGTGTGATGTTCGGAGCGTGGTTCGCAGCGGCCGTGGCGGCGGCAATCTGGGGAATAATCAACGCCAGCGTGACGCGGATCCGTCGAGTGAAAGTGAGCTTGCCGAATTTGCCGGAAGCGTGGCAGGGGCGCACCGCGGCGATGATCAGCGATTTGCATCTGGGACACGTGCGAGGAGCAAACTTTGCGCGAAATCTTGTCGCCCGAATTCGCCAGTTGCGGCCGGCGATTGTGTTCATGGCAGGCGATCTTTACGACGGAAGCTATGCTGATCTGGACGCGCTGGCGCGTCCACTGCGCGGGTTGAACGCGCCGTTGGGCAATTTTTTTGTGGCGGGAAATCACGAAGAGATGAGGAATTCCGGCGCGCACCTGCAAGCGGCAAAAGATGCAGGATTGCGCTTATTGAACAACGAAAAAGTGGTTGTGGATGGGATGCAGATTATCGGTGTGCACTATCACGAAGCTTCGCATCCGGAGCGGTTGAATGCGGTGCTGGAAGGCGCTTTGATCGACCGCGAGCAGGCAAGTGTACTGCTGGTGCACGCGCCGGATCAGCTAGCGGTGGCGGAACGTGCTGGGATCTCACTGCAGTTATCGGGGCACACGCATCGCGGACAATTTTTTCCGTGGACCTGGCTTACTAAGCGAATGTACAAGCAGTTTACGTACGGGCTGCAGAAATTTGGCGCAATGCTGGTGTACACATCGAGCGGGGCGGGAACCTGGGGACCACCATTGCGCGTATGCTCGCATCCGGAAATCGTGCTGATTCAATTTGTGTGACGGTGGGGCCGCAGAATCTGCGGCTCGATTACGCAGCTGGTGTAGTGCGTTGGGAACTGCGTGGTGCGCAGACGTGAATTAGATCTTTTTTCAAAGTGCATGGAATGTGGTATTTCCCAAACAAATCACGTTTGGAACGCTAAGGTACATACGGCGCCTGGTTGTTTTTCAGAGTTTGCCGCGGCACCCGGAATTCAGCTGCGTATTGGCGAAATCGATTTTGGTTGTCGATAACAGCGACATGGTTCGCGCGAGTCTCCGCAAATTTCTGGAGCGGGAGATGGGATTCAAGGTGTGCGGCGAGGCATCCGACGGACTGGATGCTTTGGAAAAGGTGCCGCAGCTTGAGCCGGATCTCGTAATTCTAGACTTGGCAATGCCGCCAATGAACGGACTGCAGGCCGCGCGCAAACTGAGGACCCCTCCCGGTAAATATCCCATCATCTTGTTTACGATGTATTCGGATGCGCTGCAGTTCCGCGACGTTGAAGATGCCGGCGTTGATGCCTTAGTGGCTAAGACGAATCTGGTGGGCCTGAAGCAGAACATCGAGAACTTACTGGCTGAATGAGGCCGGAAGTGTAGCGGAGATTAGTTGGACTCAGATGACGGCGAGGCTAACTGTAAGATGGCGGGAATCAGATGAGTGCCGAGACTGGCCTTGTCGAGACAATTTGCCGCGCCGTAGCTGCCTGCCAAAGCTTGCGTTTCCGGATCGTTCCAAACCGAGATTGCCATAAGCTGGGCTTTTCCAAGGTTCAACCGCGAGCGGAACTCACCGGGAGTGATCCGCTTGCTGTCAGACATGTGCAAATCCAAAATAACGATTTGCGGCCGCAACTCCTGAATCATGCGCATGGTCTCGGTGAAGTCCGTAGCTTCACCCACGAGATTAATTTCAGGGTGATCCATAAGCAGACGGCGAATCGCGCGTCGCACTAGCACCGAATCGTCCGCCAGAAGTACTGTTATCGGCATAAACCGTTCCTCGATCCTGTGTAGCGCCACACGTAACGCGACAAAGTGCGGTAACGTGTCGTACGTACGCACGAACAATTACTCTTGCCTGAAGCTAGCGGCGGACTTAGACAATGATACCGCAGATTCCCCGAGCCGAAGTCAGCGGCGGGGCGACTGAGTTCCGTAGGCTTGTGTTATCACCGCGACTATCTTTTTTTGGGCAGGGTATCGGCCGAGGTCACCGTGGATAGCCGAGGCCGATGGTTGCTGGCGGGAAATAATGCGCGGTAACGGCCGCCGCAGACGCGCGGCGGAGTAAGGCTCCGCGAGTGCTGAATTCTTCGGAACGCCTGAATGACTGCGAGAGAAGATCGAGACAAGTTATTCCGAACGCAGGGAGGAATTCCCCTATGCGTAAATCCAAGAAGAAGAGAGATTCCTCGCTGCGCTCGGAATGACGAGTGTTCAGTGCCAGCTAGACACACAAACTGATTTAGCATCTAGCCTAGCTTAGTAAACGAAGTGGCTTTTTGGTTCTTGACTTGTAGTTCGTTCACCACCTGTTGAACGTTGGGGACCTTTGGTGGCCATTTTTTCAACCTCAGCGCGCTTCGCTGGAGAGTTGACGGTGCCGCTTAATGTCACTACTCCGTTCTTGACATCATATTTCACAGTGTGATCCAGCCGGTTCTTTACCAGAACGGCGTGCAAGTTCTTGTCAATCGCGTTGTCCGTGTCGGAATCAACTTTTTTTGCCGTACTGGCGTCGTTTGCTGGACGAACGGCGATCTCGTTGGAAACGACCTGCGAACCAGCGAGACTTGGCAATGGACTCAGCCTGAGCCTTGTCGGAGTCAGAACCGGTAGTGCCGGTGAGCGTGACCACGCCCTTGTCGCGATCCTGGCTGACGCTTACGTCTTTCAGGTTTGCCTGATCGAGAGACTTGCGGATGTTATCCGCTACGTCGGGCGACTTGGTGGGCGTATTCGAGCAGGCCGATAAACATCCGGCGATTAAAAGCACCATCATCGAATTGAATAATTTCAGCGATTTCATTTTTCTCTGCTCCCTTCGCCAAACACGAATTTTGATTGCCGAGCGCACGGCACACATAAAAATGCCGAACCACTCACTTTACACAAGTGTGTAGCGCATGGAAGAGACGGGAAATCGATGTTAGTTCGTAAATCAATAGTAAAATAATAGTAACTTGCGCCGGAGGATTTCTCCGATTGGTGCGCCAAATGGCGTTGGATCGAAGACGGGCATATTGATATCGAGAATCACCAGGTCGGGATGCAATTCCCGTGCCTTGTCAACAGCCTCCTGGCCATCAACGGCTTCACCGCATATTTCAAGGTCAGGCTCAGTCTGAAGCGTGTTGCGAACGCCGCGACGAAGCATCTCGTGGTCGGTGGCAGTCAGTCTTTGCTGCCGTTGGTGGGATGGGCCGCAATCGAACTAGCAGTGGAAGTAGCCGACGCGGATGCGGCTGAGGCCACAGAGACTTCTGACGCTACAACCTGGCTGGCGCAAAGAGGAATCGTCGCGGTGACCAGCGTGCCGCGCCTTGGGCGGGAGGTAATTTCCAGACGGCCCCCAAGCTGGCGGATACGTTCTATCATACCCTGTATGCCAACGCCGAGACGTGCGACGGATTTCTGCGGAGATTTGGATCTCGCCGGTTGCATGCCCTTACCGTAATCCTCGATCTCGACTCTAATGTTGTCCGCGGTAGTGGAGAGGCGGAGCCGCGCTTTTGCAGTATTCGCGTAACGATCAACGTTGGTGAGGCTCTCCTGAAGCACGCGGAAAATGGCAACTTCGGCGTCAGGAGAGAGCCTTTTGATTTCCTGCGGCACATCAATATCAATGGGAATGCCGGTGCGTTTGGTGAAACCGGCGGCATACCAGCGGGCCGCGGAAGAAAGGCCGAGCTCATCAAGCAGCGGAGGATGGAGTAGATAAGAAAGAGTGCGAATTTCCGCGGAAACTTCTTTATTCAGGACGAGTGCATCCGAAAGAACTTGTTGGGCTTCAGCATCAAGATTCGAAGCCTGCCTGGTTTGGAGCGCGGACAAGGCCATAGACTGGAAGGCCAGCTTCTGGCCGGTGATGTCGTGCAGATCGCGAGCAATATGGCGGCGTTCTTCATCCTGAAGCTGCAAGAGTCGCGCGGAAAGCTGGCGCAAAGATTCTTCGTTGGACCTTACGGCTTCATTTCCAGACAATTTGGAGCGAACGATAGAGACACGGGCGCGTCGTTTTGAGCCTTGTTTCGTTAGCGATTTTTTCTTACCCGAAATCAAGCTATCCCTGGATCCTCCTTGGCATAGTCAAACGGAACGAAAAAGACTGACATCGGGGAAATCGTGTATAAATTTACTGATTCCCCGTACTTATTTTTCCTGGGATCAATTCGAGTAAATATCTCCGCAATTGCAGGCTCCGCGCTTTGGCTTCGTGCGCGATTTACGCAAGTCTAACCCAAACGGTTTTCGTTCGAGCCGCTGACTGCCACAGTGCGGTCGGTGTCCCTCATGCTACCGGTCGGCTCAAGTCTTACAGCCTAATCCCCTGCCGCGTGCGTACTGCGGTGTATGGTTGCGACGGAGCGAAGTCCTTAGGTTGGAAATTGCCCGGTCGTGATTTGAAAGCGAGTGATCAATGGCGTCAAGGGGTAGTGCCGGCGGGCAGCAAGGAGAGCAAAGATGAAATTCATTTCGGAGGGAAACAAAACCGGACACGAAAAATGGTTGAGAAAGATCCGAACAGCGGTGCTGGTGGGCGGACTCGGTACGTTGATTCCATGGTCAGCCGTACTCGCGCAATCCCCTGACAACAGCAAGACCAATCAACAAGACGGAGGATCCGCAACCGCCGATCAACAAGCTGAAAATCAAAGCGACCGCGACTTGGCGCGAAAAATCCGGAAATCAATTATGGACGACAAAAACCTTTCGACGTACGCGCACAACGTCAAGATCATCACGCGCGACGGAACCGTGACGCTCAAGGGGCCAGTACGGACTAATGACGAAAAATCGGCGATCGAAGCGAAAGCCGTGGAAATCGCGGGCGCAGCAAACGTGAAGAGCGAAATCACTGTGAAGTCAAAGAACGAGAATTGAGCCGCAAAAAACCAAGGGAGAAAGTTATGACAAAAAACAAAGCAGTCTTCGGAATCTACAGCACGCAGGCAGGAGTTGAAAACGCGGTCGGGATGCTGAGAGACGAAAGGTTTTCGAGTTCGGACGTGGCGGCACTGCTTCCGGAATCCGCAAGCATCCGTGACCTCGGAACGGTGAAGGCGAACAAGGCCCCTGAGGGCGCGGCGGCTGGTGCAGGGTCGGGAGCGGTGGTTGGCGGCGTCCTGGGATGGCTGGTAGGAATCGGTTCGCTGGCAATTCCAGGTGTGGGCCCCTTCATCGCTGCGGGTCCAATCGTAGCGGCTCTGGCTGGCGTCGGTGTGGGCGGCACAGTCGGAGGCCTTGCCGGCGCATTAGTAGGCATGGGAATCCCCGAATATGAAGCCAAGAGATACGAAGGCCGGATCACAAAAGGGGGAATCCTGCTTTCTGTGCATTGTTATACATCGGAAGAAATCGATCGTGCGAAGAGGGTTCTGGAGCGCACAGGAGCCGAAGACATTGCATACACAATGGAATCGTCCGCCAAAGGAACAACGAGGAGTGCAACACCAGGCCGAAGATAAAGCATGACAAGCGATTGATGCCGGCTTCCGAGCCGCTGAAACGAACCTCGGAAGCCGGGTCTTTTATTTGCGGGCTTTTTATTTGTGGACTTTGTTTGTTGCTGGGGAAATTCTGTAAAGCCATCCTCGCTTTTGCGCGGCTGAACCCCCTTCTAACGGGTGTGGTCATAGAAGCTGCATTGAGTACGGTATGTCTTTCGAAGCGAGCACAAGTCAACATCACTGGAACTTCTTGGGCTCTAGGAAGAGAAAATAATTTGGACCAGGAGCTCGTCATTTCCGCACCGAATGCGCCGGACACGGTGCCATTCTGCGGAGAGGCGCGCGCCTCCTGGCTGGAATTCTTGCTCTGCTCATACTAGCGTTCTGTTTCTTTGCCAGTTCGATCTGCATCACGGTGATTCTTGCGGCGTTTCTGTCGATACTGGTCGATTCAGTGGTCCGCGCTCTGGAAAAGCTACGAATTCCACGATTCTTCGCGGCAGGCGTGATTGTCTTGACGTGGGTGCTCGCATGTGGATTTATTAATTTACAAGTCATACGATAAGCTGACGGACTTTTCCGATGAGTTTCCGTCCTAAACATGTCGCAAATCGCGGACGCGATTTCTCCCATCAGCCGCAAAATTGAGCGGGTACAAGACTCCGCAGGAAAGCTGGAGCATGAGGCTTCGCCGAAGAAGGCTCCGGAAATCCAGGTACGACAGACTACTTCGTGGACCAGCTATCTTGTTCGCGGAGTGGGTTCAGTCTGGGGCGCAATCATCATCGCTGGCGTCGTGCCGTTTCTGGTGTTTTTCATGCTACTAGCTGGCGACAAAATCTTTTTCTGCCTGAAAACAATTTTGGGCAAAAAACTAGACGTCGATCGGATTGACGCCAGCCGTAACGCTGGGTTTGATCAGCGGGGCGCTAAACCTGATTCCATTTCTAGGAATTATCGTCGAGCTGGCGGTTCCATTGATGGCCGGCGTTTTCCAGTTTCATAGCGCGGGACCGTTCGTCGTGATCGGTGTGACGGTGATCGCGCTTCATCTGATCGCCGCGAATTTTTTGATTCCGCGATTCGTCGGATCGCGGCTGGATGTCGGACCGGTTGCCGCGGCGATTGGTTTTCTTTTTTGGGGCTGGCTGTGGGGAGTGGCAGGACTTCTGCTGGCCGTACCGCTAACCGCGTTCATCAAACTGCTTGCCGACGCGAATCCTTCGTTGGCGCATTTGTCGACACTGCTGGCGCGTGATCCACAACGATTTCTTTTTGGAAAAAGACAGCACAGGAGTCCGGAAACAACGGTTTCCTCTAATCCTTTGTGATTGCCAATCCGTTTGCATTCGCATCACGGACCAGCGAGCTCTCACCGTGCAAGTCTCTTGGTAAGATTCGCCCGTTCGATAAATTTCACAACAGTTTCGAGGCGAGAGCGGGGAAGGTCTGACATTTCAACGGGCGTCAATGGGCGGGATCTGGAGTGAGCCTGAGCGCAGGGCTGGCAAGCTGATTGCTCCGGCCAGCACATTCGATACACGTCCTGGTCCAGGGAATGGCCTTAAGGCGCGCATCCGGGATGCGCGATTTACAGCCAACACAAGTCGCGTACTGTCCTTCATCCAAGCGCCGTAGCGCTCGTTCAATCTCGACAATAGTCTGCAGGTCGCGCTCCAGCTTGCCCATGGTGACTTCGCGATAGGCGCTTCGGGACGCCACGCCGGCGTCGTCGTCGGGATCGCAATCCACCGGCAATTCATTGCGAGCCCGGTCCACGCGCTGCTGGTGGGACTGCAACTCTGCAAGCAGGCGCTTACGAAAACCTTCGAAGTCGCGCTTGCTTTCGCTCTTGTGGGAATGCGTTTCGGGTTTCATTGGAGTCGTTCCTTTCAAAGGCACCGGCTATGCAGTGCGCCGGCCGGCAATGAAATGAAAAATAAAAGACAGTAGGGCGAGGACGAGCAAGACGTGAATTAAGACGCTAGCGATGTGAAACATGAGGAATCCGGCGACCCACGCAAGAAGAAGCAAAATCGCGATCAGAAGAAACGGTCCGAAACTCATCGTGTCTCCCTCAGCGGCCGTAAGGATTTCTGGCTTGTGACCAGCCGCGCACAATATGTAGCTCTTGTTCGGGGGAACAGTCCATACTCGTGTTCGCGTAGGGAGAGTACAAATATCTGGTAATGCTATCGAGCAAGAAGAACAAGTTGAGTTGTGCAGGAAAACGGAAGGGGGGCGGGCCGGGACTTCCCCTGCGTGTAGTCTTAGCTGGCTAGACCTGTGCGTTAGTCTATGCTTTAGCGCTACGAGACTTGCCTCGGGGACGAGGTATTTCAGCCTCGTCTTCTTCTTGCATGGCCGATTTCTCGCCTGCACTCCTTACCGCCTCGACATTGATCCCCTGGGAGAGTTCGGTAAGCTTTTGATCGGTTTCTTTCTCTTCGTCTAAAGTCTGTTGCAGAAGATTTTCCGCTTCCCTTTCCCCTAATAAGCCGGCCCAGGTCCTAACGCAGCCGTAAGCAGCGATTTCGTAGTGTTCGACCCGTTGCGCCGCGGAAATAAGAGCAGCATCTTTAACTCCAGGTTCGAAGTCCTCATCCATCATTTCTTCGCCTTCCTGGATGAGCCCGACCATTGCCGCGCAGCGCTTGCCGCCGGGCTTTTCGTCCATGGCCTCGAAAATCTCACGCAGGCGATCTACGTGCCCCTTCGTCTGTTCGAGGTGCTCTTCGATTCCAGCGCTGAGGTTTTCCGATTCCGCTTCTTTCGCAAGTTTCGGCAACGCTTTTACCAGGCGATTTTCGGCGTCGTACAAATCCCTTAGCTCGTCTAAATACAATTCTCTTAGTGCCAATTTTGACATTGAAATCCTCCAGCGAGATTAGGCCGGGCGCAAATTAGACTCTACGAGCGGAGAAATCAAAGAGTCGATACAGGCTTTTTCGGAGAATTTCGCTGAGCGGGCTGCAGATATGCCGCGCCTTTCCGGAAACGCGGAAATTCGAGCCGTTATTACAAGAAATTAGATGCTCGGCTACGAGATAGAATCTGCGAGATAGAATCGTGGATAACGCGCTGCCCTAGTTCGTTGCCGCATGTAGAACCTGCTGTCGCAACCCCGGCAGCGAAAAGGCACTAATCGCAGCACTCCCAAAAATATCTTTATCCAAAGGCCGGCGGCGCGAACGAGCGATGGAATCAAAGCCACACCGGGGGCAAAGTTTTTTGTCATTTTTCATGCCTGGCATTGGAAGGCTTTTATCCAGGAGAAGAAAATAAGGTTGTTCGGGTATGCCGCCAGCTTAGGGTTGCTTCGAAGACGTTAATAGTTCGCACAAATACACAATGAACCGTATTCCTTAACCGCGCCGGGCAGCTTATTTTACGCTCACTTTGTGGCAGCGCTGCTACGTTGTGGCCCATTCGGCTGATGAACGGCCCGGCCAGTATACGAATTGGGACCTAAAGTGCGTATCTTGGTTGCTGATGACCACGCGGTTGTCCGTTCCGGACTTAAGACCATACTAGGCGCTCGTGAAGGCTGGGAAGTGTGCGCCGAAGCGGAGACCGGTGACCAGGCCGTTGCGCTCGCGCGGGTGTATCGTCCCGACGTGGCAATCCTTGATTTGAATATGCCTGGAATTACAGGTCTTGAAGCCTCCGCGGAAATCAAGAAATCACAGCCCGAAATTGAACTGGTTATCTTGACGTGCCACTACTCCGGGCCGCTGTTGCACGCGATCATCAAAACAGGAGCATTGGGATTCGTACTGAAATCGGACGCGGATCGTAATTTGGTGGCTGCTGTTGAAGCTGTCTGGCGCGGAGAACCCTACGTCAGTCGGCACGTAGATGCGATGCTTCGTGCCTCTTCGCGGACCACTCCATTATTCATGCCGCTCGCCGAAAGCGACCTGTTGACGGCACAGGAACATGAGCGGGTGCGTTTGGTCGCCAGGCAGATGCGGCATTTGCTCTAACGGGCGCATTGAGCCCCGCCGTTTTTGGAATTTTCCCCGCGGCCCCGGAAAGTCTCAGTCGAATCTAGTATTCGGACCTAGCAATTCCCTGTGAGTTAAGTAATTGGCTCCCGCGTTGCAAGGAGTCGCGGGTATGGCCACCAATGGAGAGTTGGCGTATCTCTACAACAGGAAATAACGCCATCGCCTTCGAAGGACAGAGCCGAGATGCCACAAAATTCATTCCACTCCGAAGCAGACCTGCTACACCGCGCCAAGCGAGGAGACCACGAAGCATTCGAGCGCCTGGCGCGACGCTATTCAGCTCGCCTCTTGGCGACGTCGCGCAGAATTCTGCGTAACTCTGCCGACGCCGAAGATAACGTTCAGAATGTTCTGGTGAAGGCTTACACAAATCTGTGCCAGTTCCACGAAAACGCTTTGCTCTCCACCTGGCTGACGCGCATTACGATTAACGAAGCCTTGATGAAATTGCGCTCCTCGGCGGCGGAGAGACATCGCGCCCACTCCGCGTCTGAGTCAGTTATGAAAAAAAGGACGGAGACGTACACAAGGCGGATCAATCCGGAAGCACAATGCATCGCCCGGGAGCTGGCTTTTAAGGCCGTCAAGTCGATTTCGCCAACGCTGCGCGATGTTTTTGTGCTGTACGCAGTAGAGGGATGGACCCAAAAAGAACTGTCGAGCACGCAGGGAATCGCGCTGCAAACCGTCAAAACGAGAATCTTCAGGGCGCGGAAAAAAATGAAGGCGCACCTGGAGGGCCAGGCCGCATAGGTTCATGCACAAATTTATGTATTTATACTTCGATGATCTGATTCTTCACAGCGTATCGAACCAACTCACTGACAGAATGTAGTTCCAATTTTCGCATGATGTTGGCCCGATGTGTCTCGGCGGTCTTCACACTGATATTGAGGGCCACGGCCACCTCTTTGCTGCTCTTTCCTTCGGCAAGAAGTTGTACGATTTCTCTTTGCCGGCTTGTCAGGCGATCGCGAACGGTGCCGTTCTGCCCAGCCCGAGGCTTGCGGTTGCAAAAACCGTCCAGCATCATTTCGGAGACTTTCGCGGTGAAAAACGTGCGGTGCATGGACAAAGCTTCCACGGCGTTCACCAGATCGCGGTTCGCATCGGATTTAAGAACGTATCCACGCACCCCGGCTTGCACTATTTCGTACACCAGTTCGTCTGAAAGGTGCAGACTGAGTATTACAATTTCCGTATTTGGCAGCACCTTGCGAATCTGTCGGGCTGCTTCAAGACCGTTGAGTTCGGGCATCCCGATGTCCATTACAACCACATCGGGCTTAGAACTGAGAGCCAATGCAACAGCTTCGCGGCCGGTCTTAGCTTCGCCGCAGACTTCCCAGCCCCGGCGTTCGAGCAGAAGCTGACGCAAACCGGTCCGAACGACATCATGGTCGTCCGCAATCAATATCCGCATAAGCCGTGGCTCTCCCTAAGCCGCCGTATAGATTTTCATATTTAGCTGTGACAGGACGGATAAAGACATACCCTGAAAGCTGTATTTTGGCTCGCCTTCAAGAGGCTGTCGCATTTCCTTCGCCCGCAACCTGCCGCGCGGCAGGTACACAGTGTACGGCGTTGCAAACAGTTGCGCCTCGCGATCAAGACCGTGATTCGTCTTCCTTGCCCAGGCATGATTGATCGGAACATCGGTTCTGCGCAGAAAGAGTTCATGGCTTTTGACTGATCCAAGCAATTCTGAGCTAAAGACAAATTTTGATCAGTTTGGACCGGAACTTGTTTATTTCTCAAATTGCATCCTGCAGGATATTGCGCCTGAGCCCAAGCGGCAAGGAAGGCTTGGCCGACGTCCGGATCATTCAGGCGTTGCTCGAGTCGCAAGACAGGAAGCGACCCATGCGCATCGCGGTTGTGGAAGAGATCGAGCGGCCTACCGAGGAACAAGAAATTCACAGGCCTCCAGTTGGCAAATCACAACTTGTGAAGGCTGCGGCTGCCACGAAGCAGGGCTAAGGTATATGCCAATTGCAGCCTCTGCCTCGGTGAACTGCGCAGCCTACTTGCTGGCGTAAAGATGCCGAGCAATATTCCGAGGCTTGAGGTCAGTCAGAGCCCCGACTTTGGTTCTGGCGACAGGTGCCATCATGCAATACGTGTTGCGTTTTTTGATTGGGGCTCGGTCGTCCGCCTGTTTACCGTGTTGGGAGACGCCTTAAGGAAAAGCCATGCCCGCAGGCAGTACCTTCTTCAAAACGAAGACATTTTGCTTTTCGTCGAACGCGTACTTATCTCGGCTACCCTTCAGTGTTTCGATAACCACTTGTAGGCTGTCTTTTTTCTTATTGAAGGGGGATAAGCGAGACAGGCTATCCCGCCGCCTCGATTTTGCGCTCTTGGACAAATGTGTAAGCTCTCGCTTTGTGGGTTGTTACTGGATACTTCGGCCGTGACAACTGCGGTCTTTCATCGCGGATTCGATCGTTCCCACCAAGTCCAGGACTCGGTGCTTGGAGACGGTGGCATAAACACCGGCTCGGCGGGCGACGGGCATAATCTCTTCCATATCGCACAGCGTAAAGAGAATCAGCGGCACGCTCGGATCGAGATTTGACATACGATGGGCAGCTTCGAGCCCATCAATATCGGGCATCGTCAGATCGAGAACTACAACGTCGGGCCGCAACGACTGAAACTGCTTCACTCCCGCAAGTCCGTTTTCGGCTTCTCCGCAGATAGTCCAATCACGCGTCTCCAACACCGCGCGAATCATGCGGCGCGTTATCTCTGAATCCTCCACTACCAGGATCCGAACGTCCACCTCAACTCTCCCCGCACGTTTATAAACGTTTGTTAAGTGAATCGAAATACATACTTTCCGTTAAATTTTTCGCGAACGGGCATGAGAAGCAATGCGCGCAGCGAGATCATCAAAACGGATTTCACAACTTCGATGTCTCCCTCGCGTCGCAATACTTCAAGGCCAACGCCTTCCGGGTGGCGGCGAATCAGCAAGTCAAGAGCGGCATTCGCGACCTGGAGGTCTTCGATGGTCAAAGCTCGTATTTTCTTGTTTTTTTCCTTCGGACTTTGCCGGGAAATATCCTTGGAGAGCTTCTAGTTTCCTACCGGATTAGCCGCATTGTGACGCCTGCCCAATTCCTTCAACTTATGAATGGGAGTGCACCTTGAGATTGCCGCGAAATTTTCTAGAAGCCGGGTTTGGATTTCCGCCCTCGCCGAATCCCGATCCGCAACCTCCCATACCACAGCCGCCAGAACCTCGATTGCCTCCCGATCGCAGAGATCCGAAGTTACCGCCGTCTGATCCGGAGCCGGACTTCCCTGGCATACCGGAGCCCGCGGACTGGCGATGATCGCCTCTCCCCCATCAAGCATTTCATGAGGGAACAATTGGATCACTGCATGTCAGCAAACCCATCGGGAGCGGCGGGCGGTCACCATACCCATATGCGCCTTCGCGAATATTAAATCCTGTTACGCCTTGCCGATTGCTCGGGCGGCAGAGACATGCCGCGCAAAAATGAGTTTGACACAGGTTCTGTATTTCTAGTATTGTAGAAATATGACGAGTACGCATTCCTCTCAAGTCACGCGTTACGCGGATATGTTCGCCGCGATGGGTACCGAGGCCCGGCTCCGGATCATGCAACTGCTGATGACCGCCGAACCGCACGGACTGGTGGTAGGGGACATTCAGTCGGACTTGGAGATTCCCAATTCCACGCTTTCACACCACCTGGAGAAGCTCAAGCACGAGGGCCTGGTGAAGGTACGCCGCGAAGGGACGTTCCTCTGGTATCGCGCGAACACCGACGCGCTGAAGGATCTTCTTGGCTTTTTGTACGCGGAGTGCTGCACCCGGAACCGCGTGATCTCTCCCAAAGACATCGTTTCGATTTTCAAGTAAAAAGGAGAACTCAATGAGCACCCAGAACATCAAGGACGTTGTGCAAGAAAAATACGGGGCGGCGGCCAAGCGGGCTGCTTCGGGGCAGGGTTCGGCATGTTGCGGGACCAGTGCCGCTTCCAGTATCGAGGGCTGCGATCCCATCACGTCGAATCTTTATGGAGAAGGCGAGACATCGGCCGTCCCGGAGCTGGCCCTTCGCGCTTCGCTCGGTTGCGGCAATCCTACGGCTCTCGCAAAACTCGAACCCGGCGAAACCGTTCTCGATCTGGGCTCTGGCGGCGGAATCGATGTTCTTCTCTCCGCACGGCGCGTCGGCCCCACAGGCAAAGCTTACGGCCTCGACATGACCGACGAGATGCTGGCGCTAGCCGAACAGAACAAACGGAAATCCGGACTCACGAACGTGGAATTTCTCAAAGGCGAAATCGAGAATATTCCGCTACCAGACAACACCGTGGACGTAATCGTCTCGAACTGCGTGATCAATCTCTCGAAGGACAAGGACCGTGTCCTGCGCGAAGCGTTCCGCGTCCTGAAGCCGGGAGGTCGGTTCGCGATCTCGGATGTAGTCGTTCGCGGAGAAGTACCCGAAGAAATCCGCAAGAGCATGGAGCTTTGGGTGGGCTGTGTCGCCGGAGCGCTCTCTGACACGGAGTATCAGCAAAAATTGGCCGCAGCTGGTTTTGAGGCAATCCATATCGAACCGACGCGAGTGTACAACGTAGACGATGCACGCGAGTTTCTGAATGCAGCCGGAATTGACGCCGATCAAATCGCTCCAAAAGTGCAGGACAAATTCATCAGCGCATTCGTGCGGGCAACGAAACCATCGGCTCCTCAAGCGTGCTGCGGCCCGGCTTGCTGCGCGGCGAACTAGCGGAGCAAGCTAAATGCCCACCGTCGAACTCCTTCGCAGCTACGCCAGATGGCGCGACGCGATTGGCTGGGGCACACGGAGGACGTTCACAAGATCGCCGACGCAGAGTTCTCCTTCGGAGAGCAAATGGAGGATGCGGAGACGCGTGCGATCGGAAAATGCTCGAAACATCAAATTCACTTGCGTTCCAGGCATGGCTCAGTATATTCGCTTACACGATTGCAATGCGCGGAAAAATTCTAATCTTAGGGATTTCTCTTGACGCAAACGGAAATCGCGGTCGAACAAAATCAACCCGTGTCTCGCCCGCGGCGGCTGGCCGCGGAAGCAGTCGGAACGGCACTGCTGCTGGCGACCGTCGTCGGCTCGGGCATTATGGCGGAGCAACTCTCTGGTGGAAACGCCGCAATCGCTCTTCTCGCGAATACACTCGCTACAGGCGCGGCGCTCGTCGCGCTGATCCTAACCTTTGGCCCGATTTCGGGCGCTCACTTTAATCCTGCCGTCACCATCGCGGATGCTCTCGAGGGCGGAATCGCCTGGCCGGACACTCCTTACTATGTGGTCGCACAAGTCGCGGGAGCTCTCGCCGGGACCATGGCGGCGCACTTGATGTTTCGTCTGCCTATTCTTTCTTTGTCTCACCACGTGCGCGGCGGTCCATCGCAGCTCTTCAGCGAGTTTGTGGCTACGTTCGGCCTGCTTTCCGTCATTTGGGGATGTTCGCGCTTGCGCTCGAACGCGGTTGCCTTTGCTGTCGGGTCTTACATCACCGCCGCGTATTGGTTCACCGCCTCCACTTCATTTGCCAACCCGGCTGTCACGCTAGCCCGGTCACTCACAGACACCTTTTCAGGCATCCGTCCCTCCGACGCCCCCGGATTCATGGCCGCTCAACTTGCGGGAGCCTTAGCGGCGACTTTCCTCCTTCGCTGGCTAGTACCCGGATTGAAAAAAACTGCTCCGGAAGTCGTTGTGCCGCACGGCGAACCCCGAAAGGACTTCTAGGATGGAGATCGTGCTGTTCGCCTGCGTGCACAATGCCGGCAGGTCGCAGATGGCCGCAGCCTGGTTCAACAAGCTCTGCGATCGAACCAAGACGACGGCTGTTTCTGCCGGCACGGAACCCGAGGAACGCGTTCATCCCGAGGTCGTCCAAGTAATGAAGGAAGAGGGAATCGACTTGGCGAACGTCAAACCACAATTGCTCTCGACGGAATTGGCGCAAACAGCAACGCTGCTCGTCACGATGGGCTGCGGTTATGCGTGTCCGTATGTGCCGGGTCTCACGAAACTGGATTGGCCCCTAGTGGACCCGAACGGCCAACGGATCGAAATCGTCCGTAAGATCCGTGACGAAATCCGCGAGCGCGTTGTCACTCTCGCCTCGGAGCGAAACTGGCTCTAACGCCGACCTCGTTATTTCGGCGGCACATGGAACTCGGCCAGGATAAACAGTTTGATTCCGTCCTCGCCGGTCAGCCGGAGGCAGAGCAACCTGCCCTCACGTTCTAAGTCAATATGAAAATCGAAAAAGGGATTTCTGCCAAACTCGCAAAGCATTGCAAGTCGTTGAAAAAAAGCGGGTGAGCCTGTAAGCTTCGTGCGCCGTCGCCTAAGTAGAGGTCAGGGTTTTATTTCTCTAGGCTGACCAGATTAGGATCGTGCTCTAGTACAGGAGAGGATTGATGGCCATCACTGTGCAGTCACACCTCTTTGAAGGCGTCCCACGATGAGCGGATTCAAACAGTTTGTTCTGCGTGGCAACGTAGTTGATATGGCGGTTGGTGTGGTAGTCGGTGGCGCATTCGCGGCGGTAGTGGCTGCGCTCACGAAAGATCTACTGACGCCCCTGATCGCAGCACTCGTGGGTAAACCCGACTTTTCGGCGATCCGATTTACGGTGCACGGGAGCGTCTTCCTTCTGGGCGATTTCCTCAATGCTCTGGTCTCGTTCCTCTTGGTTGCTGTTGTTGTCTACTTCTTCGTAATTGTGCCGATCAATGCGCTGACGACGGAAGGATCAAAGCTAATCCACAAGGTGTTTGCCGATCACGCGCACGGCATAGAGGACGCGTTATCCTGTCTCGACGACTCCGAGAAAGAGACCCTAAAGAACCTCCTGCGAAAGGTGAGTCATGGGGCAGAGAACCGCGCCACCGTCAATAGCAGCATTGGTCAGAACGAACAAGCAAACGGAGAAAGAAGTTAATTCCGCCACAGCTTCCCAAACGTGCACGCGGTCGTACCTTGTTGGTAAAAGAGTGAGGGATTCCGGCCAGCTTAAGGTTTGCAACGGAGCTCCTTTCATGCCACAAATCGCGACTTGCTTGGAGTTTAGATAGCGCCCATGCTGTGCCTCTTCAGGAGGCTGAGATCTGGCCGTGTGGCAGATTCATCGGCGGATAGGAATGACTTGCGGCTTGTTGCCGCAGGCGCTTGCGCGGGAGAATGAATCAACATCCTGTATCAGATACGGGTCAACTAGCCGGAGACAATCGAGAGGAGCGGACTCGGTCGTCACGAACGTGAAATCGACCTCGAACTGATTTTGTGAATGGGGCGCCAAGATTTGCAGGTACCCCGGGGAATGCGATACTCGGATGGCTGGCAATCATCGCGGATTGGGATCGAGATAAATGGACGCACCCAAGGAACTAAACGAGATCGTTCTTCCGCAGACTGTGGTCGGCCCACTCACACGCTCGGCGATTTTTCTGGTCGTCTGCATCCGCGCGGAGCAGGATAATTATCCGACGCTACGATCATTCTGCGCGGATCTCTCAGGGTTGGTGCGCGCAGTTGAGTTTCGCGACGTGGAAGCCGGTCTCACATGTGTCGTCGGATTCGGCTCAGACGCCTGGGACAAACTCTTTGGATCACTTCGCCCCGCCGAACTCCATCCGTTTCGAGAGATTCGCTCAGGCGGCCGGCATGCCGTCTCCACTCCGGGTGACGTCCTCTTTCACATTCGAGCCAAACGCCCCGACCTCTGTTTTGAATTGGCCGCTCAGATCATGGACAACATCGGCGATGTAGTTTCGGTTGCCGACGAGGTTCACGGCTTCCGCTATTTCGATGATCGCGATGTCATCGGGTTCGTCGACGGCACAGAAAATCCGCGAGGCGGTGCAGCACACGAGGCTGCAATTGTCGGTGACGAAGATCAAGACTTTGCGGGCGGCAGCTATGTCATTGTCCAGAAGTATCTTCACGACATGAAGGGATGGAAGGCTCTACCGGTTGAGACCCAGGAACGCATTATTGGCCGCAAGAAACTCTCAGACATCGAACTGAAAGACGCCGAAAAGCCACCATTCGCGCACAATGCGCTCACCGTGATCGAAGAAAACGGAAAAGAACTTAAGATTCTGAGAGACAACATGCCTTTCGGGCGGCCGGGCCACGGCGAGTTCGGGACCTATTTCATCGGTTATAGCCGTACTCCGCGCATCACTGAAACGATGCTTCAAAATATGTTTGTGGGCCGTCCCCCTGGCAATTACGACCGCCTGCTCGATTTCAGCAACCCAGTTACCGGCAGCCTTTTTTTTGCACCGTCATCAACGTTTCTCGACAACATCAGCGGAGAGGCACCGAACTCGGCCGCAATCGGAGCATCGCTGAGATCGGACGCGCCTTCGGCCTTGTCCATGGGCGATACATCACTCAGAACTCTCAGAATAGGATCGCTTAAAGGACAGAAAGATGAATAACCTGCATCGGGAGTTAGCTCCCATTTCTGACGCTGCATGGTCGCAGATCGAGGAAGAAACGACCAGGACGCTCAAGCGGTATCTAGCCGGACGACGGGCTGTTGATGTTCCTTCGGCTGGAGGAATAGCTCTGCCCGGAGTTGCGACCGGCCATCTGCGGTCAATCTCAGCTCCTGCAGATGGCATCGTCGCAAGACAACGGGAGGTGAAACCCCTCGTGGAGTTGCGTGTATCTTTCGAACTATCCCGTCAGACAATCGATGACGTCGAACGTGGATCGAATGACTCCGATTGGCAGCCTGCAAAAGATGCCGCGAAGAAGCTTGCCTTTGCCGAAGATCGGGCCATTTTCAACGGATACCACGAGGCGGATATCCAAGGCATTCGGGAAGGCACCAGCAATCCAATCGAGACGCTTCCTGCGGACGTGCGTGATTATCCGGACGCAGTCGCACATGCATTGAGCCAACTACGTCTCGTCGGAGTGAATGGCCCCTATTCGGTCTTTCTCGGAGCCAATGAGTATACGGCACTCGCCGAAACCCGCGATCACGGATACCCCGTCCTGGAACACGTCAAGCGTATCGTCGACGGCAATCTGATCTGGGCGCCAGCGATCCAAGGTGCGTTGGTCCTGACCACACGCGGGGGCGACTTCGAGCTCAACATCGGGCAGGATGTTTCAATCGGCTACCTCAGCCACACCGATTCCATGGTGAGGCTGTATCTCCAGGAGACATTCGTTTTTCGCGTCCTTACCAGCGAAGCCTCTGTTGTGCTGTCGCCGTCACAAAAGTCTTCGTAAGCCTATCCGCATAGTCTGGTTGCGTTGATCAAGCACCGTCAGGTAAACACCTTTCCACGCAGATCGGCGGTTCGCGAAAAATAGCGGGCGAGACTGTAAGCCGGAATCTTCAGGTGCTCTCGTGTTTTTCAATAACTTCCGTAGAATCAATAAAGACGGTCTGTCAAAGAAGTCAGTTTTGCCAGCTTCGGCAGGTTTTGTGTCACGCTTACGGCACAGTTTTCGCAAGAGCGATATGATTTGTGAAGAGGATTGCAATTACGACCGAACGAATCGAAATTGACCCGACGATTATGATGCGGAAACCAGTGATTCGAGGGATGCGAATTACCGTCGAGCTGATCCTACGTAAACTCGCCGAGGGCACAAGCGAGGGTGATCTGCTGGAAGATTACCCGCACCTCACAACGGAAGACGTCGGGTAGTGGTAGCCTATGGTGCGGCAAGCGTCGCGCACGAGGACGTGGTGCTGCTTCTAAACGAGCCACTCGCGAGCAAATCCTAACGAATAAACTTCCTGGACGACGAAAGCTGTGCCAGGCCTGTAATCCAGGCGTCGCGCGAAGCGGGTCACGACGTGGTTGCCATCGCCGAAATTGCGCGAGGTGCGACCGATGACCAAGTGCTGGAACGTGCGTTGAAAGAGAAGCGGGTGCTCATCACAGAGGACCGCGATTTCGGCGAATTGGTTTACGCACGCGGTCAACTATTTAGCTAGCGCGTCAAACAGCAGCTTTTCATCGCGGTCGTTGACTTCCAATTTAGGTCGCGCTGAGTCCTTCAACCCAAACACGACTCGGTCCTTGCCATCGCCGTCACGCAACAGCAACCGAGACCCGTCTTCGGTACTGTGTCCGAGCGACATTACTATCCAACTGTGATTGTCCTTAATTTTCAGACCCGCCCACTTATCTTCGTCATTAACCGTGAGGATTGCTCCCTCATTACCATCTGCTCGGTCCAAACCAAGTGATACGCGTCCATCGTCAAGAAAGCCGGATCCGCCTCGTTCGTTACCTTGTGGGCCGTTCAACAATACGGCGACCCCGCCAGCAATTCGTTTCGTCATAGCGCCAGTAACTTGTGCATTTTGGGACGCTGCCAATCGTGATTCGGTCGATACCAGCCTCGCTCAGGAACGCAATACCCGTTAGCGTGTCGGTTCGCTTGCGGCCTTGATTCGAAATTGGAGCGCCGAGAACGATACGCGGGCGTCCAGATTCGTCCTCAATCACCAAGCCGCGCAAATGCAGACTCTTCGAATCGAAACTTCCCGCGTTCGAATACTTTGCGAACGCAAACAAGCTGCCTCCTAAGAGTCCAATCACCACGAGGAATATCTTTATCGTTTTGAAGTATTGTTCGAGTCGGGTGAGTCTGGCTTCCATCTCAGAATAAGTCGGCTGCATGTTGCCTCCTACCCGCAGCCAAGTTGCCACATAATTCCGGTGAATGCTACTCTGCGCCGATGAAGCGCCGAGAACGACAATCCGGGCCCGAATTCCGATGAAATCTCTTGAAGAAACGCTCGTCCATGTTTGGAGTCAGGCGCTGGCCGAAAACGCGAAGTCCGTCGAAATCGAAGGGCAGAATTACGCCGTAAAGAGCACACCTCGACGGGGCTTGAAACAAGTCGATTTTCGTTTCGACGGAAAGAATCTACGAGGACTGGAACAGAATCCCGATACAAAATCACGATGGGCATCAATGGCACGCAGTGGGAAAAAGGTGATGCAGTTCTTGGAAGCTGGTCGATATCTTGCGGTCGTTGTTGACGGGAAGACGCATCTGTACACGCGGAGATAAAATGATAATCGAGACCACAGACGGAGAGTGCCCGGATTTATCTTTGGCAGGTTGTAAAGAAGTTGCGATAATCCTCGATGGAATCATCTGTGCGATAGCTGCTGTTCGAATATCAAGGTCTTGAACCTGTCATATTGTCTAAGGGTTTCAAAACCAAGAAGTTGGCGGAGAAGGTGCGTCTCAACGTCACCGATCGTTGACTTCCCGGAATATCTCAAAGGGTGCGTTCGCGTAAGTCCCAGTAAATATTGCGCTTATTTATCGGTTCTATTGGTGACAGAAATGCTCGACATTGGCAGGCGTCACTTCGGTGGCCGGATGTAGTCTCGAACTAGTGCCGAGACCCATGAAGGACTCGGAGCCGGAATGGAGCACGAAATTGGCTCAAAACGTTCACTTCCGCGGCGACAATTCTCGTATCAACGCAAGCAGCACCGACAACTCTACAAATGTTGTTTCCGTATCATACGAACAGCTATTCGTCCATTTGCGGGAGAAGGCTCGTTCAATCACGGACGATGCCGAACGCAACGCCATTGTCACACGGCTAGACAAGCTACAGAAGGCTCAAGGCTCAGGCTGGTTCTTGTTGCGCGTCTTCGGTTGAACCTGCTTCGTTGCGCCGTTTAACTCCGCCCTCGATTGTGTTTCACGCAATCCGGGCGGACGTTCAGTTGCGTCGCCGTATGACGCTCGCAATTGCGCTCTGGGGCAGGACACTTGACGACTTGCGGCGCGGGAACAATCTTCGCTTTAGTTGCCACTAGGTCACAGGAGCAGCATCATGCAAGAGACAGTCATCTTTAGCGGAATTATCATCGGTGAAAATCAGCGAGTGGAGTGCGAGGTTCGAGCAACCAAGACCACGCTCGACGGAGACCCACCATTGTTTTCTGGTTACAGTATTGTGGAATCTGATGTAACGGATAGATTGCCGGATGGTAATTACGAATTACTGGTGAACCGCGAAAGAACCCGATTCAGCCGAGACGCCGGACGTTTCCAATCGCGCCCATATTAGTTGGGCTCCTGGCGGGACTTCGATCCTGCGACCTCCCCGTGCAACTGACATTAGCCCTCCATGCACAAGTGTCGCCGAAGGTCAGCGTATTTTCGCCTTCGACATTTTCATCGAGCCACTGCTGACCAATTGAGGAAGAACGGCCAAACGCAAAACCAAGAGAAAGCGTGAGCGTTCCCCAAAGGCAAAATGAGAGATTGGCGGCGCGTTACTTAAATCGATGGAGGCGGCATTCTAGGCTACTCAGTGATTCTCGACCATGACCACATTCGCTTCGAACAGTCGCAGTTCATAGCCGAGGTAGTGTCCGTCAGGAGAAGGCTGGGGATCCGCGGGCCATCCTTGCCCCATCGGCACATCTAATAAGCTCCTTACATTGCCATTCAGATCTACCGAGGCAACTCTGAAACCCGACCCGAAACCGCCGGACACATAGAGGTGCTGATTGTCGGGCGCCCAGCTTGTGCTTTGCACCTGCCAGCCTTTCAGTTCGATCGCGCTCTTTCTGCCGCCCTCAGTGTCGAGGATCTGGATGTGGCCCGGATCCGAATTCAGTAGTAGAGAGATATTCTTCCCGTTAGCCGACAGACTCCAACCGTGACATCCTCCCCTCCCTGAAGGGCTGAACGTGTTCCACATTTTTCGCTGGACACAGGGGGCGTCGATATTCTAAGCTGCCCGTGTGACGGCCTGCGGGCAGGAATTTAGCCCAGATATTCTCCAACGCATTCAGCAGACCATCGATGAAGAGCCTGCTCTGCGACGAGGGGTTCTGTCGCGGCTGGTCTGCCAATGGCTGAATTGGCGCACGGCTTTGGGCCAGCTCAAGGAAGTCAGTTGCCGGGTGGCACTGCTGAAGTTGCATCGTCGCGGCCTGCTGCGACTGCCGAAGGTCGATCAGCGCTCGATTCCTCGGCCCCGGCGGGTTCGCAGCGAGCCTCGGAGACTGGAGCCCGCCTCGGTCGAGTCCTCCCTGGAGGCATTGCAGCCGGTGAGTTTGGTGCGCATAGACAGTGCTGACAGTCCCCTCTCGCGAATCTGGAATGAGTTGATGAACCAGGATCACTATCTGGGCGCAGGGCCGTTGTGCGGAGCGCAGATCCGTTATCTGCTTCGCAGCGGCACGAGGGAGTGGCTGGGCGGGCTGGCCTTCAGCGCCTCGGCCTGGCGTGTCGAGGCGCGCGACCGCTGGATTGGCTGGAACGAGGAAGCGCGCCGCGAACATCTGCAGGAAGTGATTGCCAACAGCCGTTTTTTGATTCGGCCCTCCGTGCGCGCGCCCAATCTGGCTTCGCATGCCTTGGGTTTGGCGTTGCGGCAGGTGGGAAGCGACTGGCGCGAGCGTTACGGCTATGAGCCCCTGTTGGTGGAAACATTTGTCGATGCGGAGCGCTTTACCGGGACCTGCTATCAGGCCGCCAACTGGGAGCTGGTCGGCGTGACCCAAGGTCGCGGCCGCCAGGACCCGGAACACGAGAGCGCACAGCCTGTCAAGAAAGTTTGGGTGTATCCTTTGCACCCGCAGGCGCGCGAGCGGCTGCGGGGAGGTGCACCTGCACCGACTACGTCTTCTCCGGCCGATTGGGCCGAGCAGGAATTTGGCGGGGCGGTGTTGGGTGATGAGCGGCGGAAGCGCCGGCTCCTAGTCTTGGCGCGCGATTTTTATGCCCGTCCGCAAGCCAGCGTGCCCGAGGCCTGTCAGAGCCGGAGCAAGACCAAAGCAGCCTACCGTTTCTTTGATCATCCCGAGACACAGATGGACGTTTTGCTCAAACCGCATTATGAAGCAACGCAGCAGCGTGTAGCTGCCGAGAAGGTGGTGCTGGCGGTGCAGGACACCACCAGCCTGAACTACAGCACCCATCCGGCCACGGAGAACCTGGGGCCGATTGGGTCACAAAAGGAAGGGATCATCGGTCTGCTGATGCATTCGACGATGGCCTTCAATCTCGAGGGCACGCCGCTGGGCTTGCTCGATGCGCAGTGCTGGGCGCGAGATGCCGCCACCTTCGGCCAAAAGCACGAACGCAAACAGCGTCCCATCGAAGAAAAGGAGAGTTCGAAATGGCTGAAGAGTTTCCGGCGCGTGGCCGAGGTGCAGCGGCGTAGCCCGGCTACGCGACTGGTCAGTGTCGGGGACCGAGAGTCGGACCTCTACGAACTGTTCCAGGAGGCCTTGAGGGATGCGCAGGGTCCGTGGCTGTTGATTCGAGCCGAGCAAGACCGGCGGCTGGCCGAGGGCCAAGAACACCTGGAGAGTTGGGTAGCGCAGCAACTGGTGGCGGGCATTCAGGAGATTCAGGTTCCGCGACACCGCGCGCAACGGGCGCGGGTGGCGCGCTTGGAGATACGTTTTGCACGGGTCAGCTTGCAACCGCCGAAGAACAAGAAATCACTGGGTGCGCTGACACTTTGGGCGGTGCTGGCCCAAGAAGTGGAAGCGCCGTCGGGGATCGCACCCATACGCTGGATGTTGCTGACCACCTGCCCGGTGGAGAGCTTCGAGGCCGCTTGCGAGAAGCTGTGCTGGTACACCTTGCGCTGGGGAATTGAAGTTTATCATCGTACCTTGAAAAGTGGCTGCCAGATCGAGGAGCGGCAACTGGGTGCAGCCGACCGCATCGAAGCCTGCTTGGCGATTGATCTGGTGGTGGCCTGGCGCATTTTCCACTTGGCAAAGCTGGGCCGAGAAATCCCCAATGTGCCCTGCACGGTCTACTTCGAGGATGCGGAATGGAAAGCGCTGGTCGCCTACACCACCCGAAACCCAGTGCCTCCCGCCGAGCCACCCTCGCTGCGAGAAGCCATGCGGATGGTCGCTACGCTCGGCGGTTTTCTCGGGCGCAAAGGCGACGGCGAGCCGGGAACGAAAAGCTTGTGGCTCGGCTTGCAGTACCTCGACGTCATGACCGCAATGTGGAAAATACTCGAGCATCCACCTCACTCCCCACCTGTGTCCAGCCAAAGATATGGGTAAAGATCAGCCCTGAAGGGAGGGGCTTCTCA
>WNFO01000189.1_pt1 | contig 42719 bp, 30 predicted proteins | sample 5400251 | NCBI WGS metagenome assembly WNFO01 (sample SAMN13153354, study PRJNA577476) | soil metagenome | isolation source: 100 cm saprolite under Madrone tree | place: USA:California | collected 2016-06-14 | reverse complement strand
TGAGCGCAAGGCGATGATTGACCGGATCCAGCAACACTTGGGAGCTGGACGCGACGTTTTCGCCTACTTCAAACACGAAGAGACTCCCGAGGGGGCGCTGTACGCGCGGGAGTTGCTGGGAAGCTTCCCGCAATAATTGCGGCGCAGGGCACTCCCGCCCGCTTGACAGAGCCTCCGGATCCGATTCGAGCGATGCTTCTGTTTCTCCCGTTAAATCATTGACGGCACTGGCAGTTCGCGGACCATGGTGTCCGCGCCACATGGCCGGGACCAGGGGTGGCACTTTGCAGGGTCCGATAATACGCACTAAGCTTCCAAACAGCCGTGAACAGCAGTGTCTGGGCACACATGCCTTCTGAAGCGAATGCGCAGGTGATGTCGGACTTTCTCGACTATCTGAGAGTCGAGAGGGGACTGGCCCCGCTGACCATCTCGGCCTACACCACCGACGTCTGCCAGTTTGCGGAGTTCCTGGAAACCGACAAGCGGGTGCTCCTCAATGCGCGGCGTGATGATGTGCGCGATTTCATCCAGCAACTGTTTTCAAATTCCGTGGACGGGCGCTCGGTGGGGCGGAAACTTTCGGCCTTGCGGCACCTGTACCGGCACCTGCTCGTCGACAAGAAGATCGAGCACGATCCCACGCTGAACATCGATTCTCCGAAGCAATGGAAGGTTCTGCCCAAGGCGCTGGCGCGCGACGAGATGGAGAAGACTCTGGCCGGGCCGCAGGCGAGTTCCGATTCCAAGCTGGCGCCGGCGATCGCCGCACGGGACCGGGCCATGCTGGAGGTCTTCTACGCCGGCGCGTTGCGGGTCTCGGAAATTGTGAATGCGAAGCTTGAAGATCTGAAGTTGGAGACCGGTTACATGCTGGTGCGCGGCAAAGGTGACAAGGAACGCATCGTGCCGTTGGGGCGCTCCGCCCTGGACGTGCTGCGCGAATACCTTGGGGTACCGAGATCCGCCCTTGCTGCGGGGAAGGACTCGCCGTTTCTCTTTCTCGCGCGCGGCGCGCACCGGCTCACCCGGCAGCGGGTCTGGCAGATGGTGAAGGCGGCGTCGGCGGTGGCGGGCCGATCGGCTTCGCCGCACATGCTGCGACATTCCTGCGCCACGCACATGGTCGAGAACGGAGCCGACCTGCGCACGGTGCAGACCATTCTGGGACATTCCGATATTTCGACGACCCAGGTGTACACCCACCTCGCGCTCGATCGGCTCAAGACGGTGTATCAGAAACATCATCCGCGGGCGAAGGTGAAGGCTTGATTCGACCACCGAAACACGGAGGCACGGAGGAAAAAAGGGCTTTTGGATTGCTGGTCGGCGGCTGGCCGTTTTGAGTCTGTGCTGGTCCGGCATGAAAATCCTGAATTGGCCCTCCTCGGTCCCTGTGCCGCCCCGTGAGACCAGACTCGTGAGTGCATGAACGAAGGAAAGAACCAAAAACGCACCACCGTCGAGAAGGCCACCGACCAGTTCCTGCGTGTGCTGCGGGAGCGGAACGCTTCGGCTCATACCATCAAGGCGTATGCCGGGGATCTTGAGAATTTTTCCGGATATGTGGGGTCACGCGAATGGAAGAGCCTTGACCACGTGGCGATCCGCGGCTTCCTGTCGCATCTCTACGATAAGGGACTGGGGAAGGCGTCTGTGGCTCGGTCGCTGGCTGCGGTGCGGTCTCTCTACCGGTGGCTGGCACAGCAGGGAGTGGTCGAGCAGAATCCGGCCAAGCTGGTGTCGACTCCCAAGCTGCCGAAGAAACTGCCGCGCGTGCCCACGATCGAGGAGATGAATGCTGTCCTGGATGGGGAGATGCCCGAGGTGGCCGCGTTTCCCGAGCGGGACCGCTTGCTGCTCGAATTGCTTTACGGGTGCGGGATCCGGAACTCGGAGTTGATCGGCATCAATCTCGACGACATTCGGATGAGCGCGGAAGCGATCCTGATTCGCGGGAAAGGGAAGAAGGAACGCTATGTCCCCTTCGGCGAATCGGCGGCGGCGGCCCTGGGTGCGTATCTGCCAGCCAGGCAGAAGTTACTGGCCGAATGGAAGCGAACAACGCCCGCGTTAGTGGTCAACCAGCGCGGCGGGCGGCTGACCGTGCGCAGCGTTGGCCGCATCGTGAAGAAAATCGCCGTCGCCAGGGGGTTGTCGCCGGACCTGCATCCCCATACGCTGCGCCACGCCTTCGGCACGCACATGCTCGAAGAAGGCGCCGACCTGCGGGCGATCCAGGAGATGCTCGGGCACGAGCGGCTTTCGACCACCCAGCGTTATACGCAGCTATCCATGAAGCACGTGCTCGCGGTGTATGACCAGACGCACCCGCGGGCGAAGTAGGCGCGAATTACGACGGCATGATGGTGATCCTGCACCATGTGCTTGCCAACGAGAAATATAGCAACGCGCACTCGTGTCGGGTCTCGTTATACGCGCAGAAAATCGGCGAGTCGCTCGGACTGGACGCCGGCAGTAGCGAGGACATCCGCATCGCAGCCCTGCTGCAGAAGGTCCGGGACATGCGGATCAGCAACGAGGTTCTGTAACAAGGTGGCGAACATTGACAGGCAAAGGCTCTGCGTCCACGATGCAGGAGAAGCAGGCATACCATTGTCGAACGTCGATAACGTTCGCCAGGCAGCGTGGTCCCGGGTCGTGTTTAGACCACACGAACACTGATGTAGCCGATTCAAAGTTTCTTAGGAGCAGGCGGACAGCGTGCGCAGGGGCGGGCGCCTAGTCCGCGGCCTTCGCCTTCGAGGCCTCTTCTGCACCCCGCAATTCCTGCCACATCGTGACCACGCGCTCCTTCACCTTGCCGATCAGCCGCCCGTAGGCTTCCTCGGATGCTTCCGACTCCGGCGGCGGGTAGATGGGATCGCCGAATGCCATCTTCAGGGGCGTGAATTTCTGGAAGCGTTTTCCGCGGGGCCACGCCTCATCGAAGCCTTCGATCGCGATGGGAACGATCGGCACCTGCAGATGGATGGACAGGATCGCCGCGCCTTTCTTGAAGGTACGCGGGGTGCCGTCGATGCTCCGTTCGCCTTCGGGGTAGAGAATCAGGCTGCGGCCGTTGCGCAGGCCGTAAGCTCCGGCGCGCATGGCAGGGACCAGGTTCGCATCCGGATCGAGGACCACGACGCGCACGGCGCGGGCGATCTTCCGCATGATGCCCGCGCCGAAGATGTCGCTGGTACCAACCGCGAACAGGTTCACGAAGACGTCGCGGGGGACGACCGACGCCAGAACGATCGGATCCAGATAGCTCTGGTGGTTGGACGACAGAATATAGGTTCCTTCCTTCGGCAGCTTTTCCAATCCGGAAACCTTGAGATCGAAGCGATCGCGCGCAATGATCTGCCCCACCCGGGACACGAAGTACCAGAAGCTCTCCACGAACGGATGCGGCCGGGCGAGGTCGAGAACCTCGGGGTCGGTTGGGTCCTCACGCAGCACAGCCTTCCAGCCGGCAAACTGCGAGCGCGACGCGGTCTTGCCGCTGGCCGCGCTTTCGAGCAGGGCGTTGATCAGGTCGCGGACACTGTATATCTCCGCCAGTTGTCCTTCTTCCACGTCACCGCCAAGCTGTTCTTCGAGCGCGACCAGCAATTCCACGCGCTGCATCGAATCGAGGCCCAGGTCGAGTTCGAGGTTATCCGCCGGATGCAGCTTTTCAGGCGCGTTATGCGCATTCTCGCCGATGATGGCCAGCCCGCGTTGCACGTCCGGTTGCTCGAGCCAGGCTTGGTCTTCGAGCGTCAGGGGGCGCTCGGCAGCCAGGTCGACCTCGCCCGAGCTGGCGCGCCCCTGGTTCGCGCGTACGCGCTTCTCGATCTCGAAGCGTTTCAACTTGCGGGTGGTGGTGCGGGGCAGATCTTCCTGCCAGATTTCGTAATCCCCGATGCGCTTGGTCGAAGCGATTTGCTGGGAGAGGCTCTCGATGTCGAAACGGATCACTTCCTTGGCGTTAACGATCTTCTTTTCTTTGAGGGCGTCGAAGTTGGGTACGAGCACCGCGTAGAGACGTTCGGAACCGGGGTCGCCTGGCTTGGCCTCGAGGCCCATGACACACATTTCCTTGATGAAGGGAGACTTCAGGTAGTGTGACTCGATCTCTTCCGGATAAACATTTTTCCCGTTCGAGAGGACAATGACTTCCTTGCGGCGTCCCGTGATGAAGAGGTTTCCGCGCGCGTCGAAGTGGCCGAGGTCGCCGGTGTAGAGCCAGCCGTCTTTGAGCACGGCGGCGGTGGCGTCGGGGCGGTTCCAGTAGCCCCTCATCACGATGGCGCCGCGCAGAACGATTTCGCCGACCGGCAAGCCGCCGTCTTCTTGAGGTTGCGGATCGACAATCCTCGCTTCCGTGGTCGGCAGCGCCGGTCCCACCGAGCCGACCACGACGTGGCCGGGAGTGTTGACGAATGCACCACCGGTGGTTTCGGTGAGCCCGTAGGCATTCAGGAGGTCGATGCCGAACGCCCGGAAATCCCGGGCAATGCCGGGATCAAAACGCGAGCCGCCGGTCACCAGATACCGCATCCGGGTGCCGAAGGTTTTGTGAATCCTGCCGAAGAGCACGGGACCGGCGTTCAGGCCGAACTTGCGCAGAAACAGGTTGGCGCGCATCAGGGAACGCAGAATCGACTCGCCGACTTTGCCCCGTTTGGCGACTTCTTTGAAGATGCGTTCATGAATCAGGTAGAAAAATTGCGGGACGACGCAGAAAACGGTGATCTGTCGTTCCTGCAGCGCGCGCAGCAGTTCCGTGGTGTTGAGCGTTTCCAGATACACCACCCGCGCGCCCTTCACCAGCGGCAACAGCAGATTCGCCATCTGCGCCAGCACGTGAAACATCGGCAGGATGCCGAGCAAGGCATCGCCCGGTCCGATGTGAAGCAATCCGAAAACGGCGTTCACTTCGCCCATGAGGTTGGCGTGGGTGAGCATCACACCCTTGGGGTCGGCGGTCGTGCCCGATGTGTAGAGCAGGGCCGCCACGTTCTCGGTAGGAGCTTCCACGGCGCGGAACTCGCCTGGGCCCGCGGCCAACATGCTGTCCAGGTCCCCAACCCAGCTGGGCTGGCCGGCATCTGGTTTCGAGCCGGATGGTTTCGGGCTGGTTGCCTTCCAACCACCCGGATCGGTCAGCACCAGCCCGACGCCGAGTCCGGCGACGGCCTGCTCGGCAGCCGCAAGATGCTTCACGTCGGTGACCAGAAGGGAAGCGCCGCTGTCGTTGAGGAGCTTGGTGACCTGGTCCGCATGGAAGGCCGTGTCGAGCGGAACGGCAGTGTAGCCGGCGGCGATCGTCCCCAGGTAGGTTGCGACCCAGCGGGGATGGTTGTCGGCCAAGATGGCGATGCGCGCGCCCGGGCTCAGCTTCCGTTCGGCGAGCCATCGGCCGACCGACTCGGCCATCTTGCGAGTCTCGGCGTAGGTGTAGCTCTCAACCTGATCGTGGCGCTGGATTTCGAGCGCAACGCTCTGCGGCCACTGCTGTTCACAGGCGACGAACTGGTCGTAGAAGGTGGGCATGAGGAGTCGGGAAAATATACCTGAAAAGGCGGGGTGGGGGAGGTGAACTGCCAGGTGCTGACGCCAGGAACGCACAATCTGCCACCGATTTACGATCGCACCAGCTACCATGCCAGCGCAGCCAGGCCCCCCGGGAACAGATGCGCCGAACCCGTTTCCAGCCCAACGTTGTTCCGCCGTGCCGTCCCCTAAACTCGCCTGCTACGACGCTCTCAATCGTCGCCGCCGCTGTGCAGGGTGGTTCCAAAAGTGCATGGGGAGGCAGATCTGCAGCATGGGCGGTCGCTCGGCGGCCTGGTCCTGGAGACATCCGTTTCTTGAACAACGCGTGAATACCGGCCAGGAGTTCTCGGCCGGATAGTTACCCGCCGCATCGAATATGCTAGGCTTAATCATTAGGTTTTCTACCATGGGGTAGGTGTGCCCTCCGAAGGAACAGAGATTTGATTAACGCCTTAGTAGCCAAGGTCTTCGGGACCAAGAACGAGCGCGAAGTCAAGCGCCTGATGCCGCAGGTTGAGGCCATCAATGCGCTCGAACCGGCGATGAAGAAGCTGTCGGACGCCGAGTTGCGCGCCAGGAGCGACCAGTTCCGCAAGCGCATCCAGGACCGGCTTGCCACAATTGCCGACGAGCCCGAGGCCGACGTCGACCGTGTGAGGCAGATCGAAGCCGACCGCGACCTGGCGCTGAAGGAAGTACTCGACGAGTTGCTGGTCGAGGCCTTTGCGGTCGCGCGCGAGGCGAGCTGGCGCGTCCTGAACATGCGCCATTTTGACGTGCAGCTGGTCGGCGGCATGGTGCTGCACCAGGGCAAGATCGCCGAAATGAAGACCGGCGAAGGTAAAACGCTGGTCGCGACCCTGCCCGTTTATCTCAATGCCCTCAGCGGGCGCGGCGTGCACGTGGTCACGGTCAACGACTACCTGGCCAAGCGCGACTCGGAGTGGATGGGCAAACTCTATCGCTTCCTCGGGCTCAGCGTGGGCGTCATCGTGCACGACCTGGACGACGAGGAGAGGCGCGAGGCTTACGCCGCCGACGTCACCTACGGCACCAACAACGAATTCGGTTTCGACTACCTCCGCGACAACATGAAGTTTGACCTGCGCGATTGCGTGCAGCGTCCGCACCACTACGCCATTGTCGACGAGGTGGACTCGATCCTGATCGACGAAGCCCGCACCCCGCTGATCATCAGCGGAGCAAGCGAGGAATCCACCGACAAGTACGAGCGTGTCAACCGCATTATCCCCAAGCTCGAGCGCGGGGAAGAGGTCGACGTTCCTCCGGGCGAGCCGAAGATCTACACCGGCGATTTCGTGGTCGACGAAAAACACAAGAACATCACGGTGACCGACGAAGGCTGGGAAAAGGTCGAGAAGTTGCTCGGCATCGGAAACATCGCCGACCCGGAGAACTGGGACCTCAAGCACCACGTCGAGACTGCCGTCAAAGCGCATGCGCTCTACCGGCGTGACGTCGACTACGTGGTCAAGGCGAAGGATGACAATCCGCGTGAAAAGGAAGTCATCATCGTCGACGAATTCACGGGACGCATGATGCCCGGGCGGCGCTGGTCCGACGGGTTGCACCAGTCCATTGAGGCGAAGGAAGGCGTAAAGATCGAGCGCGAGAACCAGACGCTCGCCACCATCACCTTCCAGAACTACTTCCGTATGTACAAGAAGCTGGCCGGCATGACCGGTACGGCCGAGACGGAAGCACCTGAGTTCGACAAGATCTACAGGCTCGAAGTGGTCGTCATTCCCACCAACAAGGAACTGCGGCGCAAGGAAAATCCGGACGTCGTCTACCGGACGGAGAAGGAAAAATACTTCGCGGCCGCGGATGAGATTCAGAAGCTGAACGAAAGCAACCAGCCCGTGCTGGTGGGCACCACGTCGATTGAGAAGTCAGAGCGGCTTTCCGAGTTGCTGAAGAAAAAGGGTATCAAGCACGTCGTGCTGAATGCGAAGTACCACGAGCGCGAAGCGGAAATCGTTGCCCAGGCCGGACGCAAAGGCATGGTCACGATCGCCACCAACATGGCCGGCCGCGGTACCGACATCCTGCTGGGCGGCAACGCCGAGTTCATGGCCAAGCAGGAGTGCGTAAAGAAGGGCACCGCCCAATTGCTGCGCGCGGCCCAGGGAAAGGTGCAAGCCGGCGTCGACGATGAAAAAACGACCGTGTGGTACTACGGCGGCAATGAGTACGTGGTGCCCACCGATCAGTGGAACGAAGTCTTCGACCGCTACAAGGCGCAAACCGACGTCGAGCACGCCGAGGTCATCGCTGCGGGCGGACTGCACATCTTCGGCACCGAGCGCCACGAGGCGCGCCGAATCGACAACCAACTTCGCGGACGCGCGGGCCGGCAGGGCGATCCCGGATCGTCCCGCTTCTTCCTGTCGCTTGAAGACGACCTGATGCGCATCTTCGCCAAGGAGTGGGTGTCGAACCTGCTGCAGCGGCTGGGTATGGAAGAAGGCATCCCGATCGAGTCGAAGATGATCACCCGCCGCATCGAGTCCGCGCAAAAAGCGGTCGAAGCGCAGAACTTTGAAGCCCGTAAACACCTGCTCGAATACGACGATGTGATGAACAAACAGCGCCAGGCCGTGTATGGCCTGCGGCGCAACCTGCTCGAAGGGCTGGATCAGAAAGACCTGATTCTGGAGGACTACGTCTCCGGCATCCTGGGTGACCTGATCGACCAGTATGCACCCCTGAAAGAGCATGTCGACAATTGGGACCTGAAGGGCCTTAAAGACAACATCTTTACCCGCTTCGGCGTGGATATCTATGCCGAAGGCATCAAGCCGGAAACCCTGAACCGCCAGGAACTGGGCGATGCGATCTTCGACAAGCTGAAGCAACGCTACACCGCGAAAGAACAGATCATCGGACCCGAGGCCATGCGCTACCACGAGCGCATGATCATGCTGAGTGTGCTTGATTCGCTCTGGAAAGACCACCTCCTGAACATGGACCACCTCAAGGAAGGTATCGGGCTGCGCGGCTACGGGCAGCACGATCCGCTGGTGGAGTACAAGCGAGAGTCCTTCGACATGTTCGAGGAGATGATGAAGAAGTTCCAGGAAGAGACCGCCCGGTATCTCTACCTGATGCAGATTCTGGAGCGGCCTCCCGACAGAAGTGTGGGCCCGGAAGGCGGCGGCCCGGGTGGAATTGGCCCGCAAGGTGGCCTGGGTCCCCGGCCCGGAGTTCCCGCGCTGGGCGGAAATGGCGATGGACGACGGCCGCGGCAAGTAGCCACCTCGATGGATGATCTGGAAGAAACCTTCCAGCGCAAGAAACGCCGCGAACTCGAGCAGGCGAGGATGGCTGGCGGCGGAAGCGAGCCGAAAACCGTACAGCAGGTCGTGCGCGGAGCGGAAAAGGTCGGCCGCAACGATCCCTGCCCGTGCGGGTCGGGCAAGAAATATAAAAAGTGCCACGGGGCGTGAGAGAGTTCCGCAACCGGCGCCAGCCGGGTTGAGGCGCAGCTTGCCGCGCCTGAGAGATCGGATGATCCGCGCAGCGGCGCAAGGGCTCGATCCGGCGCCATCACAAAACTCGCTCCAGCGTCCGAATCAGAACTACAATACTTTCAGACAGAAAGCGACAGGCAGTGCGAGGAGGCTTCCTGATGATTGCACTTTGCCTCGTACGTCTTATTGAGACGCATTCCGGGGAGCTGGCCGAAGGACTCACCCGGAAACTGCTCTCCTCCGAACGGACCGCCGGCTTGCGCAAGGTTCCTGCCAACGAGCTGCATCAGCGCTGTCACGAGATCTACCGCAACCTCAGCGACTGGCTGCTGAACAAGACCGAACACGACATCGAACGGGTCTATCGCGACCTGGGCAGCCGGCGAGCCAAGCAGGGCGTTTCGCTCGCTGCCCTGGTCTGGGCGCTCGCCCTCACCAAGGAGCACCTGTGGGGCTTTCTGGAGTGGGAAGGAGTTCACGGGGGATTGCACAACGTGTTTGGCGAACTCGAATTGCTGCGACTGCTCGAGCAGTTCTTCGATCGCGCGGTCTACCACACGATTGAAGGCTATGAACAAGCGACCAAGCAAAAGGTCGCCTGATTCGAGCGCGCCGGGAACTTTCTTGGCGAGCTCTTCGGTGAGAAGCTTTGGGGCCCGGAGACTGTCAAAGGCTGCGCAAAGTTGTATTCCTCGCCGGCTGTCGCCCTGGTGGACGCTTCGGGTGGATCGCACGGAAGGTCATTTCTGTTGCGGGACTGCGGGTGCGGCGCTTCCACGCGAAGAACAACCCGGCATAGGTGTCGGTGAGGTAATCGTCGGCTCGAATGCCCAGAGCCCTGGCGGTCGCGTCAATCCACCGTGGGGGCCCCTCAATCTCGCCAAAGTTCCCGATCGGCGTTTCATCGACCACCACATGGCCCCGTCCGTCGCTCCACTCGGCGCGAAACTTCTCGTAGCGAAACGTGGGACGAAATCCCAACGCGTCGAGGATCGCATCCATCTTCTCGCCGTCCGCGACTTTGGTCTCGGTCTCGACGCGAACTTTGTGTCGTCCCGCAGTGCCTTTGGCCTTGTGAGTCAGCACCCACTGTTTTCCGTACCTGCGCAAGCGCAGCAGATCGCCCCGCCGGCGCAAGGGCGTGCCCGGCAGATCGTACAGAGTGTTCATTTCATGGGTGCGCGGCGTGACGAGGTGGAATTTCCGCGCCCGCAATCGCTTCGCGAGCGCGGGCAGATCGTCGACCCGGAATTTGATCTCGACTTCCTGGGGAGCATCCACACCAGAAGTATAAGGCGAGAGACCAGCGGCTCACGACTAACTGAACGTCGGCAATTTCACCAGATCCTCGCGCGGCACCGATTCCACGGGCTGCCCCGCCCTGCGCCAGGCAGCCAGCCCGCCGACCAGGATGAACGCGTTGAATCCTTTTTCCCGCAGCATGTGCGCCACCCGGGCGCTCGTGGCTTCGCGTGCTCAAGTGCAGTAAAGGTAAATGTCCTTCTCTTTGGGAAACTTCTGCAGTTCCTCTTCGAGGTTGTTAGGCTCGATGCGGATCGAGCCCTTGATGCGTGCGGCCTCCGGATCGTAGTAGCCGTGGCTGCGGACGTCGACCACCAGAATCTTGTCGGCGTCCTCCGACTTGAGCTTTTCGATCAGTTCCTGGACCTGGATGCGCGGCACGACCCGGTACACGCGGTTTTTCTTCATCAACCAGATCCGGTAGGCCAAATAGACAACCACCCCGGCGAGAAGAATCTCTTCCATCGCGTGCCCGGCCGTCTGGAAGGTATCGCCCATGGCCTTCAAGAAGTCGCGCCCGGCAAAGCCCAGCGCAAAGTAGGCCAGGATGTACAGCGCAGCACCCATCGCGTCGAAACGCAGGAACAGGCTGAAACGCATCTTCATGCTGCCCGCCAGCGGAGGACCCATGGTGTTCACGCCCGGAATAAATTTTGCGATTACCAGCGTGGTTTTTCCGCGTTTGTAGAAAGATTCGGCGGAGCGCAGAATGCAGGTCTCGGGATTCGCCGAGACCTTGCACAGGAATCCGAGCAGTCTCCATCCCGTAGACCGCCCCGCAAAGAAGAGCAGGGTATCGCCCAGCACCATGGCGACCAGCGCCATTGGCAGTAGAACCGGAGCACGCAGGATATGCCCCGCCACTGCCGCACCCGCTACCACCATCGCGAGCGCCGCTGGAACGGGCAGGCCGATCGCCTCCGCGAAGACGATCGCGATCACGAGGCCGTATCCGTGTTTGGAGATTAGGGCGACCAGGTCGGTCATGCGCTTGCCAATGAGACTAACGAGGATCGCGGCTCGAGTCCAGCGACCGTTTCGGAGTGGGGAAACAAGAATCTGTGGGGCTCGTTCGGCAATCAAACGAACTGAATCCCAGGCTCACTCGAGGTGCCATTTGGAAGCATCCCCTACCCGCCGCACCATCAATCTCCCCGGTCGTGCCTCCGGGTTGCCGTTCAGCGATGCCGTGCTGGTTGGAGATACGTTGTATCTGGCTGGCCGGATTGGTATCGATCCTGTGACCGGCCACGCCCCCGCTGACGTCGACGCCGAAATCAGGTTGTTGCTGGACGGCGTGGAAGCCGTGCTCGCGCAAGCCAACCTGACCATGAACGACCTGGTCTCCATACAGATCTTCTCACCTGACCTGTCGCTGTGGGAGCGCTTTAACGCGGCCTACGTGAAACGCTTCTCGCAGGAGTTGCCGGCACGCGCCTTCATCGGTTCCGGGCCGCTGCTGTTTGACGGACGGTTCGAAATGACCGGAATTGCCGTAAGGCAGTCGCCAGTTCCAAATCGCTAGCTAGTCGCCGGCTGGTCGCAAGTCGTCCCTCCCCAGCCGCGTCGGAGACCGGCCGGGTTTTTGACCGAGAGCGGATGGCCGAGAGCGGATGCCTTCTAGCGAACGACCGACCCCGGGCCGCTACTTCTCCCGGGCCACCACAAAATCCGGCGCCCACAACAAAGCCCGCTTGATCTCCGAATCCGGGAACGTGCAGATCGCCTTGCGCGCGGCCTCGGCGTAGTGCGAGGCTCGCGTGGTGGCGGCTTCGAGCGAACCATGGCGGTTCAGCACCGCCAGAATATCCGCGTGCGTGACTCCGTTGAAGGCGCGCTCGCGCAGGACGGTGGCAATTCTCTCGCGCTCTTCCGGGGTGCAGCGCTCGAGCGCATGAATCACCGCCATCGTGACCTTGCCTTCGCGCAGATCGCTGGCCACCGGCTTGCCCAGAACGTTTTCCGACGCGGTGAGATCGAGCACGTCGTCGACGATCTGAAACGCCATCCCAAGATTGCGCCCGTAAGCCCCCGCCGCTTCCTCCTGCGCGGGCGTTGCGCCGCCGAGGATCGCGCCCAGGCGCATGCACACCGAAAACAGGCAGGCCGTCTTGCGGAAGATCAGGTCGAAGTGCTCATCGAGCGAGATCAGTTTGCCGAGTTTTTCCATCTGCAGCAGTTCGCCTTCGACCATTTGCTGCGTGAGTTCGATCAGCGTGTCGAGGACGCGGAAATTGCGCTCCTGCACCGCAATCTTGAACGACTGCATGTAAAGCCAGTCGCCGGCCAGCACGCATTTCGAATTGCCCCAGCGGGTGTTGGCGGCCGGCCGCCCGCGGCGCGTCTGCGCTTCGTCGATGATGTCGTCGTGGACGAGCGTCGCCGTGTGAATAATCTCGACGACCGCTCCCAGCCGTACCGCCCCGCGCCCCTGGTAGTTGAACAGTTTCGCGGAGAGAATCAGAAGGGCAGGACGAATGCGTTTGCCGCCGCCCTCGCGCAGGTATTCGCCAATCTCGGTGATGGCCGAAACGTCGGAGACGGTGTCCTGCCCGAACTCGACCTCGATGGCCACGAGGTCGTCGTGCAGGAGTTCGAAGATCTCTTTTCCGTTAATGGCCGACGGTGTGCTCAATCGTTCTCGCTTTTTTACGCTCGACCGTTTTTCACGACAGAGTCAACCGAGCGACAGAGAAAGCCTATTCATGATTCCGAATTTGGCCCGCAACCTCCTCCGACCGCGGGATCGAAAACCTGGCAAGCTTCTTTCCGCCTGCCAGAGCATCGCTGTGATGAAAAGACCTTCTAGTTCGTCCGGTAATTCGTAAACTGCAAATCAATCCCGAAGTCCCTCGACCGCAGCAGCGCGATAACCTCCTGCAGCGTGTCCCGATCTTTGCCGCTGACTCGTATCAGGTCTCCCTGGATCGAGGCCTGCGCCTTCTTCTTCGATTCCTTGACCAGCTTGACGATCTCGCGCGCCTTCTCGATCGCGATCCCTTGCTGCAGGGTGATCTTCTGCTTGGCGGTGCCGCCCGCGGCCGGCTCGACCGGACTGTAGGTCAGCCCCTTGAGCGACACGCCGCGCTTCACCAGTTTCTGCTGCAGGATGTCGTTTACGGCCTTCAGTTTGTACTCGTCGGCCGAGTGCAACACGATGGCGTCTTTGCCTTCCATCGCGATGGACGACTTCGAGTCCTTCAGGTCGAAGCGCGTGGTCACTTCCTTCATGGCCTGCGAGATGGCGTTGGATACCTCTTGCAGGTCGATCTTGCTGACGACGTCGAAAGTGTTCTCCGGCATAGCCTTTCGTCTACCCGATCAGATTCGCGAGACCCCACCGAGGTCGCATCTACCAAGCTAAACGGTCGTGCGCTTTTCGTGAAGCGAAAAGAAGCGATGGAAGTTTTCGGTGGTCTGCCGCCCCACGTCCTCCGCGGAAAACCCGCGTAATTCGCCCAGTTGCCGCGCCACTTCCCTGACGAAGGCCGGTTCGTTCCGCCGTCCCCGGTGCGGCACCGGCGCCAGGAAGGGCGAGTCGGTCTCGATCAGCATGCGGTCCATGGGTACTTCGAGGGCCGCGTCGCGGATCTGTTGCGCCTTGGGAAACGTAACGTTGCCGGCGAATGACACCATGAACCCCATGTCGAGCGCCCGCTTGGCCTGCAGGATGTTCCCGGTAAAGCAGTGCAGGATACCGCCCAGCCCGCCCGGAGCCCACTGTTTCTGGATGAGGCCGAGGCAGTCATCCCAGGCGTCCTCGCTGTTATCCGAAGGCCGGCAGTGAATGACAATGGGCAGCTTTGCCGACCGGGCCAGTTCCATCTGCTTCACGAACACTTGCTGCTGCACAGCGCGTGGGGAGTGGTCGTAAAAGTAGTCCAGCCCGATCTCGCCCCAGGCAATGACCTTGGGTTGTTTCGCGAGCTGTTCCATCCGGTCAAACGCAGCCTGGTCAGCCAGCTTCGCCTCATGCGGATGGATGCCGATGGTGGCGTAAATGAACTCATACTTCTCCGCCAGCTGGATCCCGCAGTCGAAGTTCACCGGCCCCTCGCCATTTCCGATGGCGACGATGGTCTCAATCCCCGCCGCGCGCGCCCGAGCAATGACCTGTTCACGGTCGCCGTCGAAACGGTGCCCTTCGAGATGCGCGTGCGAGTCGATAAACATGGTCGTTGGTCGTTGGATGTCAGCACGAACAGCGGCGAAAACCGAACGCCTCGTCCGTCCACGCCGAGCGGCCGCTCGGCAGTTCACAGGTCGACGTGAAAATCTGAAATCGTCAGTCTGCAATCGCTGCCAGTCCCTCGGGTTCTGGGCGAACGACCAACGATCAACAGCCAAAGACGGTTCACTTCAGTCTCGCCCCCACGGGCACATCCTCCAGGAAACTTGCTAGCACCGGCTGGCCGCCCTCGAGCGAGGCGGCGACGATCATTCCGTTTGACTCGAGCCCCCGCAGCTTGCGCGGCGCCAGATTCGCCACGATGACGACTTTTCTCCCCACCAGTGTTTCCGGCGCGTACGCCTCGGCAATGCCAGCCACGATCTGCCGGACCTCGCTGCCGATATCGACTTCGAGCCGCAGCAACTTGTCGGCGTTCTTCACTTTTTCGGCGACCTTAACAAGGCCCACCCGCAGCTCAACCCTCAGAAAGTCTTCGATCCCAATCTTCCCGTCCGGCGCTGCCGACAGGGGTTTCGGTGAAGCCGGCACCGCCTGTACTGCCGCCGCTTCGGGCCTGGTCTCCACAACCGTTGCCGCCGGACGTCCTTGCTCTTCCATCTTCTGCATCCTTTCCACTGCGCTCTTGTCGGCGCGCGGGAACACGGGCTGCACTTCGCCCAGTCTCGTTCCCAAACGAAGTTGTCCCCACTTCAAACCGGTCAAGTCGAACTTGCGAATGTCCCCCAGCCCCGTCTGCATCCAGATCTTCGCAGTCGATTCTGGAATCACCGGATGCGCCAGCGCTGTCACAATGCGCAGCGCCTCGGCAGAGGTGTAAAGAACGGTCGCGAGGCGCGCGCGGCTGTCTTCGTCCTGCTTCTCGCCCAGCGCCCAAGGTTCGTTTTCCACGATGTATTTATCCACCGCGCTCACCAGCGTCCAGGCCACTTCCAGCGCTTTGGAGAACTGAAACTGGTCGAACAGGAGGTTGTAGTCCTCGATCACATCGCGCGCGATTTCCTCGATGGCGTCGTCGGCGGGCTCCCGCGAAGCTTTGTGCGATGGATACGGTACTTCGCCCCTGAAGTAGCGATTGATCATGGTCAGCGTGCGGCTGGCGAGATTTCCCAGACCGTTGGCCAAATCCGAGTTGTAGCGTTGGACCAGCGCATCGAAGGAAAACGATCCGTCGGAGCCGAACACCACTTCGCGCAGCAGGAAATAACGCAGGGCGTCGGCCCCCAGCACCTCGAGAATCGTTTCCGCGCGCACGATGTTGCCGCGCGACTTCGACATCTTGTTCTCTTCGAACAGCAGCCAGCCGTGCGCCATGATGCCCTTCGGCAAGGGCAAGCCCGCGGCCATCAGAAACGCGGGCCAGTACACGCAGTGAAAGCGCACGATTTCCTTGCCGATCATCTGCACGTCGGCGGGCCAGTATTTTTCGTACTTCGCTGGGTCGGCGGACCCGTAGCCCAGCGCTGTGATGTAGTTCGCAAGGGCGTCCAGCCACACGTAGATCACGTGCTTGGGATCGTCCGGCACCGGGATACCCCAGGAAAACGTGCTCCGGCTGATGGAGAGATCCTTGAGTCCTCCCCGCACGAACGAAATCACTTCGTTGCGGCGCGTTTCGGGGCGAATCCACTCGGGCTGCTCCGTGTAGAGCCGCAGCAGCTTGTCGGAGAAGGCCGAGAGCTTGAAGAAGTAGTTCTCTTCATGCACGGTCTCGGTGATGCGGCCACACTCCGGGCAGGGCTCGCCAGGAGCAACGTCGACATACATTTCGTCCGACACACAGTACTGCCCGGTGTAGCTGCCCTTGTAGATGTAGCCGTTGTCGCGCAGCCGGCGGAACAGTGCTTGCATACCTTGCTTGTGGCGAGGCTCGGTGGTGCGGATGAAGTCGTCATGGGTGAGCCCCATCCGTTTCCAGAGACCGCGAAACTCATTCGAGACCTCGTCAGCGAACTGCTGCGGCGTCTTGCCGGCAGCTGCAGCCGCGCGCTCGATCTTCTGCCCGTGCTCGTCGGTGCCCGTCAGGAAATAGGTATCGTCGCCCAGCATGCGGTGCCGCCGCGCGATGGTGTCGCAGGCGAGGGTGGTGTAGGCGTGCCCGATATGGGGGCGCGCATTGACGTAGTAAATCGGGGTCGTGATGTAGAACTTCTTGCTCATGAGATTCTGGAAATCAGAAAGCACCAGGGACACGAAGTGCCACAAAGGATAACAGGCGCGTTTCCTTTGTGCTCTTAGTGTTGTTCGTGGCTCTTGGTCTGGTTCGCGGTGCCTGCCTGATACGCCCGCGTCGCCTCTTGCATCACCCTCTTCAGCGGTACGTGTTGCTCGGCCGCGATTCTTCGGCAGTCTTCGAATTCGGGAGCATAGTTGGTGATCGTGCCATTCATGCTGGCGATCTTCATTCGGACCTCGCCCCACTGCGTCGGAACGATCACCCAGCGTCGGGCCAGAGTCTGCCGCTGTTCGTCGCGCCGCCGGACTCCGAGAGTCGTGGTCTCGGTGAAGAGCAGTTGCGTCAGCCTGGCCCCGTCTTCGGGTCTGCAGAGCACGGTCAGCAGCGTTCCTGGACGATTCTTCTTCATCTGCACGCACAGGCCGAAGGCGTCGAGCGCGCCTTCTTCGAGCAGACGGTCCATGACGTAGCCAAACACTTGCGGATTCAGATCGTCGAGATTGGCTTCCAGCACGGTGATGGTCTCCGACGTCACGTGTGCCAAGGCAGAGGCGCGGCTTGCCGCGCCTGCGGCCGAGGCTTCTCCAATCGTGAGTCGCACAACATTGGCGTGTCCCGCGAGGTCACGCGTCCCGGCCCCGTAGCCGGCCCGTTCGATCTTCATCTCCGGAAACGCTCCGAACCGAGCCGCCAGAACTCTCACGATTGCGGCCCCGGTTGGTGTCAGCAGCTCTCTCTCGATTCCGGAGGAATACGCCGGAGCACCCTTGAGCAATTCCACGGTGGCGGGGGCGGGGACAGGAAACACCCCGTGCGCGCATTTCACGGTGCCACCCCCCACGTTCAAGGGCGAGCAAACGATCTCGCCGACACCCAGCGCCTCGGCGCCGACTGCTGCGCCCACGATATCGACCAGCGCGTCGACGGCGCCGACCTCATGGAAGTGGACGGATTCAATATCCATGTCGTGAATCGCGGCTTCCGCCGCACCCAGAGCCTCAAAGATCGCGATTGCAGTTTTCTTCGCGCTCTCACTGATCTCTGCCTTGCCGATGATCCGCTTGATCTGTTTCAGGCTGCGGCCGTGGCCATGTTCGTGCGAGTGAGCGTCGGCGTGATCGTGTGGCGTGGACCCTTCTGTCTGCGAAGGCGCCGGCTCGTGCTGCTGAGCCCCCAGCTGCGCATGTCCATGATCATGGAGATGTTCGTGGTCGCGCTGGCCCGCGGCCTGGGAATGCCTTACGCCCGCATGGAACTCCTCCCGAGGCAACTCCTTTTCACCGTGAACGAAAACATCCACCTTGGTCGCGGTGATCCCGCTGCGGTTGACCCTGGAAATCTTCAAACCTGCCCCGACGTTCAGCCCCGCCACTGTCTTCTCCAGCAGCTCGGCAGACACTCCGGCGTCGATCAGGGCGCCCAGAAACATGTCGCCGCTCATGCCGGAAAAACAGTCGAGGTAGGCAATCTTCATAAATCGGGTGTTGGTCCCTGGCCGTCGGTCGTTCGCGAGAAACCCGCCGCGCTTCGCATGAGTCCCAGACCGTCGCCAAGAACAGGAACGCCAACCTCAGCTGCTTGCAGCTTGAGATTTCGCCAACCACCAACGGCGAACGACCCGACGCCTGGTGTGTTTTCATCATAGGGAACCCGTCCCCCAGCGTCAAACTGCCCGGCCCCTCGCTGTTTGCTACAATCACTAGTTTCTTCAACAAGTTAGAGGGCTCCTTGTATCAAATTCTCGAACGCCGTCTGATCCAGCAAGTGCGCGAGTTCCTGCGCCGCGCCTACGACCTCGATCTGCCCAAAATCGTGGTCGAGCAACCTCCCAAGGTCGAGCTGGGCGAGTACGCCATGCCGCTCGCCTTCGAGCTGGCCAAGCGACTGCGCACGGCGCCGCGCAAGATCGCCGAGGAGATCGTCGCCGGCGTCGGCCCCATCGAGGGCTTTGACAGGCTGGAAGTTGCGGGTGCGGGCTACATCAATGCGCGCGTGAAACGCGCGGAAGTCGCCGCGGCGCTCGCGGCCGATGAGAGAGCAAAAGTCGACGTGCCCGAAGGCAAGATCCTGGTTGAACATTCCAGCATTAACCCCAACAAGGCCGCGCACATCGGGCACCTGCGCAACGCCATCTTGGGTGACACGTTCGTGCGCCTGCTGCGCTTTGCCGGCAGGGAAGTGGATGTTCAGAACTACATCGACAACACCGGCGTGCAGGTGGCCGATGTGGTGGTGGGGTTCCGGTTGAATGAAATCACGCTGCATCAACTACGGCGGTCGATCGAGGATCCGTTATTTGAGCTGACATTGCCGCTGTTTCAGCTGCCGCAGAGGAGTCCAGGGCCCACCCTGGTTCCGGGACCGGCGAGGCCGTTTGACTACGTCTGTTGGGATGTCTACGCCGCCACTTCGCAATGGTACGAGGCGAATCCCGAACAAGGGCGCGGCATGCGCAACGAGGTTCTGCATGCCATTGAGGCCGGCGACAACCCGCAGGCCGAGATGGCGGAGGTCATCTCAACCGCCGTCCTCCGCCGCCATCTGGAGACCATGGACCGGCTCGACATCGAATACGACTTCCTGCCGCGCGAGAGCGAAATACTGCACCTGCATTTTTGGGACGCAGCCTTCACCAAGCTAAAGGAAGGCGGTGTTCTGTTCTACGAGACGGAAGGCAAGAACAAGGGCTGCTGGGTGATGCGGCGGGCGGGGACGACGAAAAAGCCTGAAACCGCAGAGAGCGCGGACAAGGCGGCCGAGGACGCGGAGTCGGGCGGCGACGTCGCCGAAGAAGATCAGAAAGTCATCGTCCGTTCCAACGGCACCGTGGGCTATGTGGGCAAGGACATCGCTTACCACATGTGGAAGTTCGGATTGCTGGGACGCGACTTTGCCTATCGAAGGTTCTACCAATATCCCAACCAGCACCAATGCTGGATCTCGGCGACAGAGGGCGAGAAAGACCACCCCCACTTCGGCGACGTGGCCGAAATCTACAACGTGATCGACGCCCGTCAGTCGGAGGCGCAAAACACGGTCATTGAAGCGCTGCGCGGGTTGGGATACAACGCGCAGGCCGAGCACTACACGCATTTTTCCTACGAGATGGTTGCGCTCACCCCTCGCTGTGCCGCCGAACTCGGCTACCAGCTTTCGGACGAAGACAAAGCCAAGTCCTACATCGAGGTCTCGGGGCGCAGGGGCTTTGGCGTGAAGGCCGACGACCTGCTCGACCGGCTGATTGCGTCCGCGAAAAGCGAAGTCGATCCCCGCCATCCGCAGTTGAGCGAACAGGAGCGACGCGCGGTCGCCACCCAGATCGCCATCGGTGCCCTGCGTTACTTCATGCTGAAGTACACCAAGCCGTCGGTGATCGCGTTTGATTTCAAGGACGCGTTGAGTTTCGAGGGGGAGACCGGGCCCTATGCGCAGTACGCCGTGGTGCGCGCGACGAACATCTTCCGCAAGGGCGGTCTGGATCCGGATCAGTTTGGTGGAGACCGGGCTCGCCCCGTCCCTACCGAAGAGCTCGCCAGGCATCTGGAGGGCGAGGACGGCAACGACATCTGGCAGCTGTGGCTGGCAGCCGCGAAGACCGCCTATCTCGTGGACCAGTGCATCGCTACCACCGAGCCCGCGTATCTGGCCAAGCACGCCTTTCAGCTGGCACAGCTGTTCAACTACTTTTACCATCGCCACCCCATCCTGAATGAAGTGAACGAAGGGCGGAAGCAATTCCTGCTGGCGACGGTGGCAGTCGTGCGGCGCGAGCTGATCCGTACACTCGGCGTTCTGGGAATCACGGTGCCTCCGGTGATGTGAGGCCAGGTTGGGCTCTGGGTTCTCAGCCTCTGGCGTCCAAGTAAAATTGTTTCAACCGAGAGTAGCTGAGGCTCAAGATGCTGGTACAACCGACCCCTGCTGACCAGCATCTAACCAGAGCGTGGGTTGGGGAGGATGCATGCGGAAGCTTTTGAGCTCGACTGCGGTGATGCTGGTGATGGCCGTCGCGGTGATGGCGGCGCGCAAGCCTTCGCGCAGTGCGCAAGCCGATGCGCCCTTCCCCGGTACGCTTAGAAATGCGCGCTACGTATACGTCGCGGCCTACGACGGCGACCAGTTCAATCCCAACCTGCTGCCCGAGGATCGCGACGCCATCGCCAACGTGCAGAACGCCATCCAGAAATGGGGCAAGTTGGTGCTCGTTTACAGCCCAGGGGATGCCGACATCATCCTGCTCGTGGAAAGCCGTCCATCCGAAGATGTGCTGGCCCTCTATGATGCGCGCATGCCGGGTGGACAATACTTGTGGAGGGCGATGGGACGCGGTGGCCTGCAAGCCGGCGAGACGCCCCTTTTGACCAAGTTCGAAAAGGGCTTTGAGTCAGTGCAGGTGAAGGTCAGCAAGTAACCGGGGATCGAGTTGCGGTAAGCGACCACGGATTGACTCTGTGCCGGAAAGTCGAACCTGATGCCGGCCGTCAGATCATCCGTGGTTTCGTGTTTCTGCCCAGGTGTGCGCTGCACGCTCGAACAACGCCCCGCAACCGCACTCATTGTTTGGCCGCACGCGGCTGAAGGACCGCCCTGCTCGTTGTAGTTGCTGATCATCTGCTCGAAGGCAGTCCTGATGAACCTGTCGGATCCCCGGCTCAAAGATAAAACCGTTCCTGGAAGTCGAGGCCGGTAACACCGGGCGACCGTTGTTTGATTGTCTTGCCAGCCGCTGGGGAGGGAAGAGCCTCCGCCTGGAAGCCTTCCGGCAAATTCAGATATCAGTGCCCAAAAAGTCCTCACCCGGCACGCATTCCTGCCAGACCCGTGCCTGCCATGTCGTGGTTAGGTAGCCGTGAAGTCCCGCACAAACTCCACCAGACTTCGCACCCCGATTCCCGACGGTCCCTTCGCGATCCAGGGCTTGGCTTCTTCGGTCCAAGCGGTGCCGGCGATGTCCAGATGCAGCCAGGGAGTGTCTTCCGCGAACTCCTTCAGGAACATCGCGGCGGTGATCGCGCCACCCCAGCGCCCGCCGGAGTTCACGATGTCGGCGATGCCAGACTTGATGACGTCCTTGTATTCCTCGTCGAGCGGCATGCGCCAGAATTTTTCTCCCGCCTTGTTTTCGGCTTTGCTGAAGCGCTCGTAGAGCTTGTCGTCGTTGGCGAAGATGCCGGCGTTCACGTAGCCGAGCGCAACCACCACCGCACCGGTCAGCGTGGCGGCATCGACCAGGTGCGTGCAGCCGAGTTGGCGGGCGTAATAGAGGCCGTCGGCGAGCACAAGGCGACCTTCGGCGTCGGTATTGATGATCTCGATCGACTTGCCCGACATGGCGATCTGCACGTCCCCGGGCTTCTGCGCTTTGCCGGACGGCATGTTCTCGGTCGCGCAGACGATCATGGTGACTTTGATGTTGGGTTTGAGCAGCGCGATGGCGCGCATCGCCCCCAGCATGGCGGCTCCTCCGGCCATGTCGTATTTCATCTTCTCCATGCCGTCGGCGGGCTTGATCGAGATGCCGCCGGTGTCGAAGGTGATGCCTTTGCCGACCAGGCCCAGAACGGGCTTTTCGGGCGCGCCGGCCGGTTCGTATTTCAGGATGATCAGGGCGGGGGGCTCGTCGGAGCCCTGGGCCACGCTCCAGAAGGCGCCCATCTTCAGTTCCTTGATCTTGTCGGCGCCGTAGACTTCGCACTGCAATCCGACTTCCTGCGCCATCTTCTTTGCACGGTCCGCGAGCATGGTTGGAGTCATGCGGTTGCTGGGCTCGTTGACCAGTTCGCGGGTGAAGTTCTGCGATTCGCCGATGGTGCGGGCTTCGTCGAGTACGGACTGAAGCTTGCTTCGGTCGCCGTGGGCGATGACGGTGAGATCGTCGATCTGCTGATCTTTGCGGTCGCTTTTATAAGTGTCGGCTTCGAAGTTGCCGACGAACGCGCCTTCCACAATGGCTTTGGTGGCTTCCTCGGCGGTCAGGCCAAGCTGCGGAGTCACGAACGCAAAGCTGCGCAAGCCCTTTGATTTCAGCGTGCGAGTGGCGGCTCCCGCCAGGCGGCGCAGGTCGAAGGCCGAGAACGTCTTGGCCTTGCCCCCGCCCAGGACGAGCAAACGCCTGGCTTTCAGGCCTGCGGGGTGATGCAGAAGGGTGGTTTCGAAACTCTTGCCGGTGAGCTCGCCGCTAGCAATGACTTCGCCGGCGGATCTCTGCACGGCGACGTCGGTGGTTTCGAGGCTGACTTCTGGCTTGTCTTTCTGGCCGCCATCGAGGGCGCCGCGGTCGAGCGCGATTACGACCAGGCATTCGGTTTCGACTTGGGCGGGATTGGTAAGAAGCAGATTGGTTTTCATGGTGTCGGCTCTCAGTATCGTCGGCGAGCGAGCAAAAGCGCAAGACTTGGGTGGGGTTCGTGGGTGGGTTCGCACGAATGGTAGTGACCGGCCTTGCCCCGTCAGAGACACGGCAGGGCGGTGACGTTTTCCGGATGTCTCCAATGTGTCAGGTGTAGGTCGCCATTTGGTGATTTCGAACTCGCAAACGTTTTACGGCTTGCTGACAGGGCCGTGACAATCGGTCTTTCTGTGCCCGCTACGCTCTGTTCAACCATTGAACATACCCGTTGCCCCGGGGCTTCGCAGGAATTGGTGGAGGAGATCGCGGTGAAGAAGATAACGTGGCACTTGATGTTGGGAGCGATGGCACTGGGTATCGTGACCACCTCTTTTACCCAGCAAACCAGTTACAAGCAAACCAATCTGACGGCTAACACGGCGGGAGTTGCCGCGCACACCGACGCTCAACTGTCCAATCCGTGGGGGATTTCGTTCATACCGGGCGACGTGTTCTGGATCGCCAACAACAACAGCGGCACTTCAACCACCTACGACGCGCAAGGCAACAAGCAGACCATCACCGCGGGAATTCCGGTGGCGGCGACGAACCCCTGCAACCCGGGTTGTCCGACCGGGACCGTGGCAAATCAGTCGACCGATTTCGGGGGAGCGCTGTTCCTGTTCGATACCGAGGATGGCATCCTGGCCAGCTGGAATGGCACTCTGAACGCGACCACCAAGGTCGACAATTCCGCGGCGAATGCGGTGTACAAGGGCCTGGCGCTGGTCAGCAACTCAGCCGGAAACTTCCTGCTGGCGGCAAATTTCCGCAGCGGGGGAATCGACGTCTTCGATCGCAACTTTGCCCCGGCCACCCTGAGTGGAGGAACGTTCACCGATCCTAATCTGCCCGCCGGGTATGCCCCGCATGGCATCCACGTGATCAACAACGTGGTCTTTGTCGCGTACGCGGTGCAGGATGCCGCCAAGCACGATCCGGTGGTGGGAGCGGGCATGGGGCTGGTCGATCTTTTTCAGACGGACGGAAAATTCCTGCGCCGGATGGCGACGGGCGGGACGTTGAATGCGCCGTGGGGCGTGGTGACCGCGTCGGCCAACTTCGGCACGTTCTCGAACGACGTCCTGGTGGGCAACTTCGGCGACGGCACGATCAGCGCCTACAGCACCAACGATGCCTTTCTCGGACAAATGGTCGATAGCAACAATCATGCGATCACCAATCCGGGCCTTTGGGACATGGTGTTTGGAGTGGGAGGCACGGGCGATCCCAATACTCTCTACTTCACCGCGGGCGGCGCTTCGCAGACCAGCGGCCTGTTTGCGACGCTTGTGCCCACGGCGGTGGCGGGAACAGATTTCTCTCTGATGCTTTCGGCAACCACGGCAACAGTGACGCGCGGAAGTTCGACTACGGTGACCATCGACGCCAGTGCTTCCGGTGGGTTCAACGGCCCGATCAGCCTGTCGTGCACGGGTCTTCCCGCGGGCGTCACCTGCACGTTCTCACCGCCCTCGATTACGCCGGGCGGCACGGCGGCGAATTCGCAACTGACGATTGCGGTCGGTTCTACTTACGTTCCGCCCACGGGGTACATGGCGTGGGCGTCCTTCGCGGGAATAGGTTTGCTCGGTCTGGTCTATGGGGCGCAAAAGCGAGACCAGCGGGGCAGGGCACGGCGGACTGGGATATGGGCACTGGGATCCGCCGTGCTGGTGCTCGGGTTGCTGCTGGCAGCCGTTGGCTGTGGCAGCAGCTCGAGCAACCATACGCCGCCGGGGCAGACCGTGATGATCGTCGGAACTTCCGGCGCGCTTTCGCACTCCACACCGTTGAGTCTCACGATTCGGTAGGGCGGCCGTTCGTACGTTGGGTCGTTCACTCTCTCCAAAGGGTTCGGGACGGGTTCCCGGGCCCTATTTTTTGTCGATTGCAAAAAGCGGGACGTTGTCGCGTCGAGGAGTGGGCGAAGGGTGATTCACAACGCGAGCACGCCTGAATGAACCTGATTTCAAAAGACTCCTGAGCGCTTTTGCCGATAGGAGGATCAAGGAGATTCAGGGTCTCTGTTATTTCCGGAAAGGCAAATCTGCCGAGCTTCGATTTCGCCTCCGTCCGTGGCCCCCGGCCCGGGCCCTGGAAGGTCAGTAGCCTGAAAGGCGGAAGTCCCCGGGTGACCCTTGGCCGTCACGACGACGTCGTGGTCAGCAAAACTGTGGATGCCGAGGACGATGTCAGAAATGCTTTCCACAACCAAGTGGTCGAGTCCCGGACTCGACCGAGGCTCACCGGTGAGCGGGCTGCGTGTTGCGCAAACTGACCCGAGCGCTCGCGAATTTTCAGCTTCACCATGAGCGACCCGGCACCGAATTCCACAAGACTCACAAGAAAGGCCGCGACTCGATGAGGTTCAGGCGCGAAATCGAAACGGTCCGGCATCCGCGTGTGGGCGTACTGCTCGATCGCAGACCATCCTAATCGGTATCGCTGATGACGTCAGGCTGTCGGTCGACCCAGGCAACCGTGACCGACTCGATCCATCGGCACACCGAGTGCGGTCACACCCTGTTTCTTCCGCGCGCGACCGCTTCGCGGGCTTCCTTGTCGGCGGTGCGGCGGCGCTCGGTTTCGCGCTTATCCCACAGCTGCTTGCCTTTGGCAAGAGCCAGTTCGAGTTTCACTTTGCCATTCTTGAAGTACATCCGGGTGGGAATCAGGGTGAGGCCCCTCTGCTGGGTCTTGCCCACCAGTTTGCGGAGTTCGTCCTTGTGCACCAGGAGCTTGCGAGTGCGGAGCGGGGCGTGGTTGAAGATGTTGCCATGGTCGTACGGGCCGATGTGGGCGTTCAGCAGCCAGAGTTCGCCATCCTTGATTAAGCCGTAGGAATCCTTGAGGTTGGCAAGGCCGGAGCGAATGGATTTGACCTCGGTTCCGGTGAGGACGACGCCGGTCTCAAATTTTTCCAGCAAGAAATAGTTATGTGAAGCGATCCTATTAACGGCGGCGTCTCGCTGCCCGGCGGCAGTTGGGTCGCGGCGGGGATTTTTCTCCGGGCTGGCCTTCGTCTGGTGAGTGGGTTGGCGCGCCATTCGTAAGAAAACGTTACCACAGGCTGCGGTGCGCAGGTTTGGAGTCTCAGAGACTCGTCCCGGGGCTTCCAACGCGGCGACCGTGGCGGGTTTTGAGGGAGACATGGGCGGCTTCGGGCGTATTCGGGGCGGGTGAGCGGGGTTGAGTTCCAGGCAGGGTTCGGAGCCCAAAAAAGGGCCCTGTTGGGACTAAGACCAAAGAGTGTAAATGTCCGAAGGACAGTAACTTCGGAACTGATCGAGAGCGATGCTATAATCACGCAGCTTTTGTGCTTTTCTGCTGACGAAAGCGAGCAACTCCCCCCAAGGGGCGCTTTAGCCCCGCCGGATTCCGAGTGCATACACGAGGGACGACCGAATGAGACGTTTGTTGCGCCCGGCGGCACTGCTGCTTGTCGTCTTGGCCATTCTCCTACCGGCAGCGGCCGACAGTGCACGTTCCAACTATTGGAAGGGCAGGGACGCCGAAGCCCGGCAGGACTTTGAAAAGGCCTACGACTTCTACCAGCGGGCTTTCAGCCTGAAGCCGAAGGACTTACGGTATCGAACCGCGTTCGAGCACATCAAATTCCTGGCCTCGGCATCGCATGTGCATCGCGGGCAACTGCTGCGGGATAGCGGGAAACTGGACGAGGCGCTGGCGGAATTTCAAAAAGCCGTGCTCATCGATCCCTCCAGCTTTATCGCCCAGCAGGAGGCTCGAAAAACCCAGGACATGATCAACCAGGCGGCGAATCCGCCCCAGCAGATGGCTGCGACTCCCAACCTGTTGAAAAAAATCCTGCAGGAGGCACAAGGTCCGGTTGAACTGGAAACCATCTCGAACGTTCCCATCACGCTGAAGCTGACCGAAGATACCAAGGTGATCTATGAAACCGTCGGCAAGCTGGCGGGCATCAACGTTTTGTTCGATCCGGACTACACCTCGCGGAAGATCCGCATTGAGTTGAACGGAGTCACGCTGGAAGAGGCGCTGGGCATCATCGCGCTGGAGTCCAAGACCTTCTGGCGTCCGGTTACCCGCAACACAATTTTTATCGCCCAGGACAACCCCGCCAAACGCAAGGAACTGGATCAGAGCGTGATCAAGACGTTTTATCTTTCGAACCTGTCGCAGGCCACCGAACTGCAGGACATCGTCAACGCCATGCGCACGCTGCTGGAAGTCAGCCGCATCCAGCAATTGCAGTCGCAAAATGCCATCATCGTACGCGGGACTCCGGATCAGATTGCGCTGGCGCAGAAGTTGGTGGATGACCTCGACAAGGCTAAACCGGAAGTCATCATCGATGTGGTAATCATGCAGGTGAGCCGCGACAAGTCGCGGACGTTGGGCATTACACCGCCCACGAGCACGAGCATCTCTCTCAACAACAATATCAACAACACGACGACCAGCACCACTTCGACCTCCACCACCAGCAGCGGCAGTTCCTCGAACGGCGGGATCAACCTGAACCGAATCGGGAATCTGAATGCGACCGATTTCACGATCACGGTGCCTGGGGTTACGGCGTCGGCGATCATGGGCGACAGCAACACCAAGATTATCCAGAACCCGCAGATCCGCGCGCTGGACGGCCAGAAGGCCACGCTCAAGATCGGCGATCGCGTACCGGTCGCCACGGGTTCATTTCAACCGGGCATCGGCGGCGTGGGCATCAACCCGCTGGTTAACACGCAGTTCCAGTATCTCGACGTCGGCGTAAACATCGACATCACTCCGCGCGTGCATGCGGGACGGGAAGTCACGCTGAAGATCAGTCTCGATATTTCCTCGGTGACCGGGCAATCGAACATCGGCGGCATCAGCCAGCCCATCATCGGCCAGCGCAAGATCGAACATGAAATCCGGTTAAAGGAAGGCGAAGTCAACCTGTTGGGCGGAATGATGGAAGACCGCCAGACTCAGTCGTTGAGTGGATTGCCCATTCTGGCGACCATCCCATTCCTAAAATATTTCTTTGGTTCTGATACCCGCGATCACGCCGAGCAGCAACTGGTGTTCGCCCTGGTGCCGCACGTCGTGCGCGGAATCGATGTAAACGATTCGAACCAGCGCTTGCTCGACGTGGGCACCGCCAACTCGCTCGAACTGCGGCGCGTTGCCAAGCAGCAGATTGAGACCATACCGGCCCCGCCTCCGGCAGCGCAGGCGGCGCCAGCACAGGCCCCGCGGCCGGCGGCACAGCCGACGCCGTCAGCGCCGGTTCCGGCAGGAGGCACGAGCTTCCTGTTCGATCCCGGGACGCTCACGCAGCCCAAAGGTGCGACTTTCACGGTCAACATCCTGATCTCGGGCGCCCAGAACGTCTATTCAGTGCCGCTGCAGTTGAACTACGATCCGGGCAAGCTGCAATTGGTGAATGTATCCAACGGCGGGTTCCTGGGGCAGGACGGGCAGGCGGTGGCGTTGGTGCACCGCGAAGATGAGGCCACGGGCACGCTGCAAATCACGGCAACCCGTCCACCCAATTCGGGCGGCGTCTCCGGCCAGGGTTCGGTGGTTACGCTGACGTTCATGGCGAAGGCCACCGGCCAATCGCCATTGACCATCACGCGGGGCGGAGCGCGCGACCCGGCCATGCAGCCGATCACCGTGAATGGGGCGCAGGCGATCGTAAACATTCAATAGAGTGAGGGAGTTTTTCCAGATGCCGGCAGCAGTGACCAGAGCGGGGCGACGGTTGGCAGTGGGTCGACGGCGGGCGAGCGGGTTCACGCTGATAGAGTTGATCGTCGCGACCACGATCATGGCAATTCTGACGGGGATGGCGGTTCCACTGGCGCGGATCACCATCAAGCGGGAAAGGGAGCGCGAGCTGCGTCGCGACCTCTGGCAAATGCGCGACGCGATCGACCGCTACAAAGACGCCGCGGACCGGGCAGCGTTTCAGATCAAGCTGGGCAGCGAAGGCTATCCACCCGATCTGGACACGCTGGTGCAGGGAGTAGATTCGAACGGCAAGAAGCTGAAATTCCTGCGGAAGATCCCGATCGATCCCATGACGGGCAAATCGGAGTGGGGCATGCGTTCGATGCAGGACGATCCGACCACTGACTCCTGGGGCGGGCAGAACGTGTTCGACGTCTTCACCAAGTCGGAAGACACGGCGCTTGACGGCACCAAATACAAGGATTGGTAAATGAGGCGACTCCGTCAGAACCGTGGTTTTACGCTCATCGAGATGATGATCGTGATCAGTCTGATCCTGATCCTGATCGCAATCGCCGTGCCGGTGTACAACCGGTCGATCCTCAAGGCCAAGGAGTCTACGCTGAAGCAGGATTTGTTCACCCTGCGGGATGTCATCTCGCAATACACGCTGGACAAGCAGAAGGCGCCGCAATCGCTCGAAGACCTGAAAAGCGCGGGCTACATCCATGACATCCCCAAGGATCCCTTCACGGGCGAGGCGAACTGGGAGCCTCATCAGGAAGATTCCCTGATGGCCGTAGACCAGCAGGAACCGGGGATTGATGATGTGCACAGCGCGTCCAATCTGATCTCGACCGACGGAACCGCCTACAGCACCTGGTAAGCCGCGGGCCGGCTCCGCGTCGGACCGTTCCATGAAGTTCGTCGCCGAGTTCGCAGCCAGCCTCTGCACGGCACTTTTCGCCGGTGCGTCTCTTTATATCAATCTGGTGGAACATCCGGCACGGACGGAGTGTGGAACCGCTCTGGCTGCGACAGAGTTCGCTCCCAGCTACCGGCGGGCGACCGTGATGCAGGTGTCGCTGGCAGTGATCGGCTTGGTGGCCGCAATGTGGGCATGGTGGCTGCATGCAGGGTTCGAGTGGCTGGTGGGAGGGATCCTGCTGGGCGCCGTGGTCCCGTTCACTTTGGTCTTCATTTTCCCCACCAACAACAGGATTCTCGATCCATCGCTGGACCGGAACTCGGAAGTGGCGCGAACACTATTGAAAAGATGGGGAAGACTCCACGCGGTGCGAACCACGCTGAGTCTCGCGGCGCTGCTGATCCTATTGGCGGCAATGGCGGCTGCGGCGGTGAAGCAGGACGATCTGCGCGCGAAGGAGGCCGAACTGCGCCGGGACTTGTTCACCCTGCGGGATCTCATTTCGCAAGACACGCTGGACATGCAGAAGGCGCCGCAGTCGCTCGACGACCTGAAAGCCGCGGGCTACCTCCACGACATCCCAGAGGATCCGTTTACCGGCGAGGCGAACTGGGAGCCTCATCAGGAGGATTCCTTGATGGCCGTAGACCAGCAGGAACCGGGAATTGATGATGTCCACAGTGCTTCCCATCGGATCGCGAGCGACGGTAGCGCCTATAGCTCTTGGTAGCGTGCAGCTGTGCCAGTCGGCTGGTTGCCGGGGGGGTGCACCCCAAGAAAGTGATGGATCATGCGACCCTGCGTTCTGATCTGCGCTCCCAGAAGTCTTGAAAACGGCCACTGAGTTTTGAGCAGCGGAGAGCGATGATGGCATTGGAACCTTGAACGGTCCAGTGCATACCGGCGCGTTTGAGCCGCGTGCCAATGGCAACCTTGCATCCGGCCTCGACGACTCCGGTGGAAGTACACAAGCCTTGGGCGTGGAACTCGGGATAGCGCATACGCTCTCGGTTGGTCTGGAAATAATGGAGACAGCGACGTGCCTCATCGGAGCGTGGGACCTGGCGGCGGATGGCATTAAGCAGAGCCCGGAATCTTCCGGTGTCGAGTGCTTGCTTCCGGCGTGCCGCCCACTGAGAAGCTCGTGACGTTGTGGGACCGTAAAGAGCTTTTCCGACATCACTCAAGTATGGCTTGGCATGATAGCGGTCGACAATCTGGATGGCATCGGGAAACTGATCGTCGGTGATGTTCCAAATCCACAGGGCCCCATCTCCGAGCACGGCCGTACGAGGAGCTTGGCAGAAGCGGCGGCGCGTAGCTTCTCTCCAGACGCGCTGGGCGAAGGGAGAACGTGCCGCAGCGGTATCCAGAGTACAGGCACTCTCCAAGGCCGCTGAATAGGTAACGGATCCCTGGTCGCGGATGGGAGTACCTTCTTCATCCAGTGATTCCGCGCTCCAAATGGTGCAAAGTTTTACCTCCCCGGTCTTCGCCGATTTGCCGGCGCGGCCCACGAGCTCCTCCGCACGTAGAGCAATCCCAGTTCCATCCATGCCGAGATACAGGATCTGCGGCAGAGCCAGGGCATGGGAAGGTTCGCTGCAATGGCGTTCGTCTGCGGCGATCTCTTTGCCCAGAGCTTCTGCGGTTCTCTCTACCTGCTTGGCATCCACGGCCCCACCGGCCAGTTCGGTCAACAGTTCGCTACCTTCCTGGAAGCTGACCATGGCACCCACGGTGCCCACCCTACGCGTGAGGGCGGGAGAGAGCGAGGTGTTTTCTATGCCCAGATGCTCATCGCGAGGGCAGAAGCCGTGGCCGCATGAAGCGCAATGATAGTAGGCGCGCTCGAGTTGCAGGGGACCGAGAACGCTCTGCACCTGCTTGCTTCGGCGTCCGACCAAGCGCGCTTCCTGCCCACCAATACAACGAGTTCGCGAGCCTCGCGCATCGCGGGTGTCGGCGTTGAGCCGTTGCTCGACCGCGGCTCCCGCCCGTTGCAAGACCTTTTGCCGCACAGCCAGCTCCAGCGCTTCCAGATCCAGGTCTTCCACCGCCTGACGACCGAGGAGCGTCTCAATCTCCTGCACGACGTCGGCGGCCAGTAGCTCGGCGAAGAGGTTTTTTTTTACTCTCCTCTGCAACCATCGCTTCCGGCTGCTGCAGCTGGGCATTGCAGAGCTGCTCGCTGACGGCAATCAGTTCTTGCACGAGCTTACGAAAACGACGGTATTCGGCGATCTGCGCTCGGGTACGATCTACCGCCGGTCCTTGGGGGATGACTTGGGTGATGGTCTTCCCCGCGCTGGCGTGAGTCAGCGAGTAGGAGGGGCCGTGTCCCGGGGAGTCTTTCTGGGCACAGTGGCAATTCGGCTTGCCACACTTGCGGAATCGCGCGGTGAGAGAGCCGGGACGGAGATCGCTGATCTGAGCCAGACCAGCCTTGAGTTGCTCGCGTTTCTCGTAAAGAGCCCTTAGGGAAATGGTCATCGGGTGCCTCCTATCTGACAGCAGTATACGCTGCCAGATAGGAAGAGGAAACCATACCCCACACCTTATCAAACTCCACCCTGCACTCTGGGGTCGTGCACCCGTTGCCGGGGCTTCAATTGCGCGCTTTTCCGGGAAGCAATACCATTGAAGGATGCCCGTCGAGACTGAGATTTCCCCAAAAACCTACACACCGATTCGCGCTCCGCGCGGCACCGCGCTCTCCTGCAAAGGCTGGCAGCAGGAAGCGGCGATGCGCATGTTGATGAATAATCTGGATGAAGAGGTAGCCGAGCGGCCGCAGGACCTGGTGGTCTACGGCGGAACGGGGCGAGCCGCGCGCAGCTGGGAAGCCTACCGGGCGATCGTCGAGACGCTGAAGTCTCTGGATGGCGACGAGACCTTGCTGGTGCAGTCGGGCAAGCCCGTGGGTGTCTTCAAGACCCACGATTACGCGCCCCGGGTACTGATTGCGAATTCCAATTTGGTCGGGCACTGGTCGAACTGGGAAAAGTTCAACGAACTCGAGCGTGCGGGCCTGATGATGTATGGCCAGATGACGGCGGGCTCGTGGATTTATATCGGCTCGCAGGGGATTGTCGAGGGCACGTTCGAGACGTTTTCGGCCGCCGGCGAAAAGCACTTTGGCGGGGATCTGGCGGGGAAATTGATCGTTTCCGGTGGAATGGGCGGAATGGGCGGAGCCCAGCCGCTTGCCGCAAGCATGACGGGCGCGGCGTTTCTGGGCATTGAGGTTGATCCCGAGCGCGTCAAGAAACGCCTCAAGACCGGCTATTGCGACTTCATGGTGACGACGCTCGATGAGGCGTTGCGCATCCTGAAGAACGCTGTCCGCAAGAAAGAAAACGTTTCCGTGGGGCTGGTCGGCAACTGCGCCGACATTATTCCGGAACTCGCCGAGCGTGGCGTCGTGCCCGACATTCTCACCGATCAGACTTCGGCGCACGACCCGCTGAATGGCTACGTTCCCAACGGGATGACGCTCGCAGCGGCGCTGGAGTTGCGCCGCAGCAACCCGAAAACCTACCAGGAAAAATCGCTGGATGCGATCGCACGGCACGTCGAGGGCATGCTGCGACTGCAGAAGATGGGGTCGGTGACGTTTGACTATGGCAACAACATCCGCACGTTCGCATTCCAGCGCGGCGTGAAGGATGCCTACGATTTTCCGGGATTTGTGCCGGCCTATATTCGTCCGCTGTTCTGCGAGGGCCGGGGACCGTTCCGCTGGGTGGCCTTATCGGGGGAGGCGTCGGACATCGCCGTCACCGACGATCTGGTGCTCGAGTTATTTCCGGAGAATCGCATTCTGCGGCGCTGGATTGAACTGGCGCGCAAGCGCATCAGGTTCCAGGGGCTGCCGGCGCGTATCTGCTGGCTGGGTTACGGCGAGCGCGCACAATTTGGTCTGGCGATGAATGATCTGGTGAGGAAAGGGAAACTCAGGGCGCCGATCGTGATTGGCCGAGATCATCTCGATTGCGGCTCAGTGGCATCGCCCTTTCGCGAGACCGAGAGCATGAAGGATGGGTCGGATGCAGTGGCGGATTGGCCGATCCTGAACGCTCTCCTCAATACCGCTGCGGGCGCGTCATGGGTGTCGGTGCACAACGGCGGCGGCGTAGGCATTGGCTATTCGCTGCACGCAGGGCAGGTGACGGTTGCCGATGGCACCGACATGATGGCCAAACGAATCGAGCGCGTGCTGACAACCGATCCGGGGATGGGCGTGATCCGGCATGTGGACTCGGGGTATGACGAGGCCAAGCAATTCGCCGACAAGCGGGGCCTGAATATCCCGATGGCAAAGCCGGTCGCTGGCCGGTAGTCCCTGGTCGTCGGCCTGGTAGGCGCGCGCCCGCCGGTCCGATCGCATTTCGCGCGGCTGCGACCGACTCCTGCCGGTGATCTGCGAGCTTGGAGAACGAGTGAAGTCGAAAGCATTGCTGCTGGTCAACATCGGCCAGCTGTTGACGTTGCGATCTCCGTCGGGGAAGCCCGGCCCCCGGCGGGGACGAGAACTTAGGGAACCCGGCATCGTCGAGCATGCGGCGGTTCTAAGCCTGGGTGGAAAGATCGTCTCGGTCGGAACGACCAAGGACGCCCTGCAGGATCCGTGGCTCAGGAAAAATCGCAACAAGATCATTGAGATTGATTGCGAGGGCCAGGTGGTGACGCCGGGCTTTGTCGACTCGCACACGCATCCTGCGTTCATGGCTCCGAGGCTGGTCGATTTTGAGAAGCGCGCCGCGGGCGCCACCTACGAACAAATCGCCGAAGCGGGCGGGGGAATCCGGTCGAGCCTCGGACCGGTTCGGGCGGCAGGGAAGAGCGCGCTGGCGGAGAAAGTCCTCGACGCTCTGCACGAAATGGCGGAGCAGGGTACGACCACGGTGGAGGCAAAGTCGGGTTACGGGCTCACGCCGGAGTCGGAATTGAAGTCGCTGGAGGCGATCCGGCAGGCTGCGTCGCAGTGGCCGGGGACGGTGGTGGCAACCTTGTTGGGGGCCCATGTCATCCCAGAGGAGTTCAGGAATTGCTCACGCAAGTACGTCGAGAGCGTCTGTAAAGAGATGATTCCACAGGCCGCGAAGCGGAAGCTCGCCCGGTTCGTGGATGTGTTCTGCGACCGGGGCGCGTTTTCAGCAGACTACACGCGGCAGATTTTTGGTGCGGCAGCGCTGCATGGGCTGAGCGTCCGGGCGCATGTGGGGCAGCTCTCCGAGACCCGGCTGGGCCCTCTGTTGGATTTTGCGCCGGCCTCGCTGGATCACATGGACCACGTCAGCGACGACGACCTGGCGGAATTGGCAAAACGGGACACGGTGGCGACCTTTGTGCCCGGGGCAAACTACTTTCTGGGGTCGAGCAAGTATCCGGCGGCGCGCAAGTTCATCGACGCCGGGATTCCGGTTGCACTGGCAACCGATTACAATCCAGGCAGCTCTCCAACCGCCAGTATGCCGTTTGTGATGTCGCTGGCCTGCGCGCAGATGAAGATGTCGCCGGCAGAGGCGATTGCGGGAGCCACCATCAATGGAGCCTGGGCGCTGCGGCTGGGAGATCGCAAGGGATCAGTCGAGCCGGGGAAAGACGCAGACCTGGCGGCTTTTGAAGTTGGGGATTACCGGGAGATTCCGTATTGGGTTGCGTCGAATCGTTGTGCTTTTGCAGTCCTGAATGGGGTTCTCGTCGCCTCCGCCGGTTCGGGCGAATTGGGGTGAACCGCAGCGGGGGGAATTCCGTATAACGAGAAGGACAGGATCGGGCTGTTCTGTGTCCGGGGTCAGATACCCCGGTGTGTTTTCGAACTCTATTCTTCGTCGCAAGTTCCGAATAGTTCATCTGAGGAGAGGTATGAAACGAGTTCTTCTATCTTTTGCACTTTTTACGCTGGTCGCTTCGGCTGCGGCCGCCCAACGGCTGCCAGAGTTAGCGGTTCCGGAGAGTTACAAACTCAACTTCGCTCCTGACTTCGATAAGGACAATTTTGCGGGCGAAGAGACCATCCAGATCCGGGTGCTGAAGCCGTCGTCCCAGATTGTGCTGAACTCGGCGCAGATTGAGTTCCAGGAAGCGACCCTTTCAAGTGCTGGGGTGAAGCAGACCGCCAAGGTGACGCTGGATAAATCGAAAGAAATGGCCACACTCGTGTTCGACAAGGTGATCCAGCCCGGACCAGCGACCATTCATGTCAAGTATGCCGGCGTCTTGAACGACGAGTTGCGTGGCTTCTATCTTGGCAAGGACAAAGAAGGCCGCAAGTACGCAGTGACGCAGTTTGAGGCGACCGACGCCCGGCGGGCGTTTCCATCGTTCGACGAACCGGACTACAAGGCTACGTTTGATCTGACCGTGATTGCCGACAAGAGAATGTCGGCGATTTCGAACGGGAAAGTGGTGTCGGATACACCGGGACCGGGCGATGCCAGGCACACCGTGAAATTCGCGACCACGGCCAAGATGTCATCGTACCTGGTGGCACTGGCGGTCGGTCAGTTCGAATACCTGGAGGGCGAGGCGGATGGCATCCCGATTCGAGTGTGGGGCGCGCCCGGGACCAAGCAGGATGGCAAGTTTGCGCTGGAAGTGGCCGAGCAGTGTATGAAGTATTACGACCGCTATTTCGGCATTAAGTATCCGTTCGAGAAGCTCGACATGATCGGCTTGCCCGACTTCGCGGCAGGCGCGATGGAGAACACCGGGTTCATCACTTACCGCGAAGTGATTTTGCTCCTCGACGATAAGAAAGCGTCCGTCGGACTACACCAGACGGTGGCCACGGTGATTGCACATGAAATGGCGCATCAGTGGTTCGGCGATCTGGTCACCATGAAGTGGTGGGATGACATTTGGCTCAACGAAGGCTTCGCGACCTGGATGGAGAACAAAGCGGTCGCGGCCTGGAAGCCCGAATGGCATCTGGAACTCGATGATGTGCAGGGGACGGTGGGCACGCTGGGCGTCGATGCGCTCAAGAATACGCGACCGATCCACCAGGCGGCGGAAACTCCTGCGCAGATTCAGGAATTGTTCGACGGCATTGCCTACGGCAAGGCGGCTTCAGTGTTGCGTATGCTCGAAGCCTACCTTGGACCGGAAACCTTCCGGGCAGGGGTTGATCAATATTTGAAGCAGCACTCGTACGGCAATGCTACGGCTGACGATTTCTGGAAGACGCTTGCGGCGGTGTCCAAAAAGCCGGTGGACCAGATCATGCCGACCTTTGTCAAACAACCGGGCGCACCGATGATCAGCGTTCGCCCGCAGTGCTCCGGCAACTCCTCGACGGTGACTCTGTCGCAGAAGAGGTATTTCTTTGACCGGTCTCTGTTCGAGACGGGCAACGACGAACTGTGGCAGGTACCGGTGTGCTTGAAGGAGCATGGCGACTCCGGCAAGGACTCCCAGAAGTGTGTGCTGCTCACGAGAAAGGAGCAGAATTTCGCGCTCCCCGGTTGCGGATCATGGGTGATGGCTAATGCCGCAGCCAGTGGCTACTACCGATCCGGATATTCCGCCGACGCCGTCCGAGCCATGAGCCGAGACATCGAGAAAGATCTGACTCCCTCGGAACGCATCGTGTTACTCAGCGATTCCTGGGCTTCGGTAAGGGTCGGCGAGCAGCAGATCGGCGACTACCTGGCGCTGGCCGAAGGTCTGCAGCCTGATCGTACGCGTGCAGTGCTGGAACAAGTCACGCGTCAACTCGAATTCATCAGCGACCATTTGGTAACTGATGGAGACCGCGACAGCTACGAACAGTGGGTTCGTCGCTTGCTGTCGCCGGTGGCGAAAGAACTGGGATGGCAAGCGAAGCCGGGGGAGAGCGACGAGACCAAGACTCTGCGCGCTCACGTGATGCACACGCTTGGATATGCGGGCCGCGATCCCGAAGTATTGGCGGAAGCGCGCAAACTAAGCGATCAGGGCCTGCGGGATGCTGCGCTAATCGATCACACCATAGCATTCACGGCGTTTGCGCTGGCGGCGGAAAATGGCGATGCCGCGCTCTATGAGCAGATCATGGATCGACTCCAAAAGAAGGGGGCGAGTCTTGAGGAGTATTACCTGTACTTCCAGGCGCTGGCGCAGTTCCGAGAGCCGAAGTTGTTGCAGCGAACGCTGGAATACGCGATCTCCCCGGCGGTGCGCAGCCAGGACACCCTTGGGCTGATTTCGTCGGTGATGGAAAATCCTGCCGGCACCAGACTCGCTTGGGAGTTCGTGCGAGGTCACTGGCCGGAGATTCAAAGGGTGGGTGGCGGCTTCACAAGTGGGGAAGTCGTGGCGGCGACTGGTGTGATCTGCGACACGGGCATGCGTGATGAGGTTCAGGACTTCTTTGCCACGCACAAGGTTGCCACGGCGGAGCGCACGCTGAGGCAGTCGCTCGAGCGAATGAACTATTGCGTCGATCTGAAAGCCCGACAGACGCCGCAACTTTCATCGTGGCTGCAGCAACGGGGAGGCTCGGCCGGCCAGTAATCGGGACTACCATTTGAGGGAGCGGTTATGGATGCGTCGGCGGGCTTACAGGTTTGCCGACGCTCTAATGCTCGTGGATAACACCGGGAATGAGATGCTGGTTTCAGCGTTGAGCGATTTTCACCTGGTTGCTATAATCAAAGCCGTTCGACACGCTCTCTGCGCATTACGGTGATCCGCTCCCGCGGAAAATCCAGCGCAGCAACAGGTGACACGAACCAATCGCGCCAAGAGCCTGCTTGCGCGAGGAATCCACGAAGTGGCCAGGTAGCTCAGGTGGTAGAGCGCAGCCCTGAAAAGGCTGGCGTCGGGGGTTCAACTCCCTCCCTGGCCACCAAAATCATTCACCTTCAATGATTTACCCATCATTCTTAATCCGATACATCGCGCTAATATTCTTGTAAATCGATCATCTTCGATATTCATAATCCTCTATGTCCGTTAGGGTTAACGAGTGGCAGAGAGCAGACCAGAAGGGCTTGGCGTCTGCCATTAGCATTAATAAGGTTGGGTATTGCAGGAGCGAGGTCTATTTCTCCGGGCCTCTGCCTTGTCGCGGCAAAGGTCCAGCCCGCTGCTTATGCTAGGTCCAAGCGTTCAATGGCACTTCGATCTGGATCACATCCAGTCATCACCTCAAAGTCAAAAGCGATACGTTACCCACGGCGATATGTAGCTCATGCTCGTTGTCGCGTGGATGGACTGTTCTTCAAATGAGCCATTGAAAACGTAGATGTAATTAACGTGAGTCGATAAATGACGAGTCATCTGCCAGTCCAGTTGCGCTATGGGACGGCTGCCTTCGTATCGCGACTTCACGCCATTACTGGGCACGATGAGGTTGCCTGGGATTCCATAGAGTCCGTCGTTCGAACTTTCACGCAAAAGAATCCCCAGCCCGCCGACAGCGTCAGACGCTCAGAAAAGAAGAGACCAAGTGAAGGTTCCAGGCGGATGGCGTTGTCTGCCCTAAGACGTTCGCGCGTCCAGAGTATGTGCCGCTCTGGAACAGCGAATTGAATGTCTGGAGATCGGGGTTTGCTGGATGCTTATCCCCGCTCGCGAAATCGGTTGCTAATCCGATGCGCGGACGCCAGCGGACGGATGAGAAGGAGTACCAATTATCGGCCGCTACACGCCACGCGTTGATTATGCCGACGCCAAAACTACCGAACTGATACATCGTTTCGGCGTCGTAAGCCCACGGTCCACGCTCGCCCCAAACACGTGCACCCAGAGTGTGCCGCTTCTCATGTCCTGACCCTTGGTTAAATGCCGCGTATTTTAGATCCAAACCCAGGTAGTAGAAATCGAGCGTTTTTCGTTGCGTTTGACCTAGGGGATGAGTTGCATAAAGGCCCCAAAAAGCGAAATCGTGCTGGGGCGGATCGTCGAAGATTCCGGGCTGGTTTTGAACCGGCCGGGTTGCGAATCCGTCAACCTGCCACTCTGGAGATTTCCAAGACAGCCGAAAGCCGTCGAAACTGAGTGGCACATTAGGCCCTTCCCGCAAGTCGATCATTCGACCGGAGCCGAAGGCCATCTCCTGTCGCCCAATGCGCAAGGTCAGTGAGGAATTCTCGCGTGGCGTTAGTACTACAAAGTCGACGAAACCCTGATGCACATCGAGTTTGTCTTCGTCTAAAGGGCGCGGACCTCCGGTTCGCCCGTCTTCGAGTGAGCTGTTGAGTTCTCCGAAAAATCGAAATCGCTGTCCCGCGTGGAAGTCGACGTGAAACAAATAGCGCTGCAGAAGATACCCGTCCGGGTCATCGGGGCTAAGCCCAAAATTCGTATTGTGAAAGCGCTCGTAGGTCTCGCGCATCTCGCCACCGAGCGAGAGGAAAACGTTTCTGTCCTCATTAAGCGGGATGAATTTGATCGGATCCCAAGAATCGTCGCGTTTCGCCGGATCGGACAGCAAGCTCCAATCCTCTTCATAACGAGGAAGGCGATATAAGGGGCGCGGAAGCGAAGCCGGTTTTTCTTGTCCTATGATTCGATTCGCCCCTGCAATGACCACAAGCAATACCAGCGCCTGCGAGATCCTGAACACTGTTTGCACTCGGCTCTCACCCGTCCCTCAGAAATGGCTCCGCATTTTTCGCCGCTACACGTTTAGCGCTTCACGAGGCGAGCGACAGCCTCGACCGAATATTGCTGCTGCCCGGTAATCAGGTTGAATCCTCAGGCAAGGGCACGGTGGTTGGGAACGCAATTGCCGGTCCATGGAAAGCCACTGAATCCGAAGGATGTCAGTTCGAGCCAGACGGACGAGATCTCGACAATGGTGAAAAACTGGACAGCGGCAGCGTTACGAAATGCTCGCTAGCGTGCGAAAACGTCTCTTGTCAATCTTTAGCGCGCGAATCTTCGATTCAAGCGTCGAACGCGGAATCCCGAGTCGGGCCGCCGCTCCTGAGAGCCCGAATACGCGCCCGGAGCTTGCGCGCAGGGCATCCTCGACGATCGCCTTCTCGTGCGCGGCGAGCGAGCTGGACAACCCGCCGGCTCCTAATCGCCGACCCCGCTGGGACAACCAGCTCTCGTCGACCGTGAATTCGTCGGTCTCCGAGACGATCACGGACCGCTCGATAAGGTTTTGCAGCTCGCGAACGTTTCCGGGCCATGGATAGGACTGCAGACAGTCGAGTGTCCGCTTGCTGACCCGTCGGAATGTCTTCCTGGCCCTCCGCGCGTACCCGCCGATGAAGTACTCCACCAGCATGGGAATGTCTTCTCGCCGTTCCCGCAACGGAGGCATTTCGAGGGGAAACACGTTGAGCCGATAAAACAGGTCCTGACGGAACGTTCCGTCCGCCAACCCAGCTGTCAAATCTCGGTTCGTTGCGGCGATGACGCGAACATCGACTTGGATTCGCTCTCGTCCCCCAACGCGTTCGAATTCCCGCTCCTGAAGGACGCGCAGCAACGCCACCTGTATTTCGGACGACAGTTCGCCCACTTCGTCGAGGAAGATCGTGCCGCCGCTCGCCAGCTCGAACCGACCGAGTCGCCGTTGCACGGCCCCGGTGAACGCGCCTCTCTCATGACCGAAAAGCTCCGAGGAAATCAAGTCGCGGGGAATGGTCGCGCAGTTGACGGCCACGAACGCTCGTGAGGCACGCCGAGACCGGCGGTGAATCGCTCGCGCGACGAGTTCCTTCCCCGTGCCGGTCTCGCCGGTGATGAGCACCGTCGAATCGCTGCCGGCGACCTTGCACACGCGCGCGAGAGCCGCCATCAACGCCGGCGAGGCGCCAACGATTTCCTCGAACATCGACGTTTTGTCGACCTCTTCTCCCAGGGAGACGTTTTCCTGCTGGAGCCTATCCTCGGATTTGAGGGTTCGCTTGACACTTTCAGAGCCTACCGGGAAAACTATGATTTGGCTTGCCATGAGTTTGCCTTTGACGTTTCCGAATTTCAGCAGATGGACCGGGGATTTTCAGCAGCGAACAGAATCATCTCTTCTCCTATGACCCAACCGACCAAATTGGAGCATCGGCTCCACCTCGGCGGCTCAGCGCCTTTCTCCCGTGGTCCGCATTGACGTGACTTTGACTCTTTCCCACTTCGGAGGTAAATACACTTAGGCATTATTTTGCGGTTATTTTCGTTATCTATTTGCCGATGAATGAGTTGGACGGCGGTCGCGACGTGATTAGGCAACGGAGTTTAGACCCGACGTATGAATGAGGAGTCGACCAATCTCGTCGAGCGAGTCCGATTTGGAACATTTGAGCTCAATGTCCGATCCGGGGAACTTGTCTCGATCGGAACAGAGCCTGTGGAACCTGAGTCTGCAAAGGTCCTGCTCCGGGAGCAACCCTTCCGCATTCTGCGAATTCTGGTCGAGCGGCAAGGCCAAATTGTTTCCCGCCAGGAAATACGGCAGATCCTTTGGCCGAACGACACCTTCGTGGACTACGACAGAAGCATTAACGTTGCAATGGCGATCCTGCGCAAGTCGCTCGCAGACGATGCCGACCACCCCAAGTACATTGAAACTCTGGCACGTCGCGGATACCGAATGATCGCACCAGTCGAATGGCAACGGAGTTCGACCGCCGCTCAGGGCTCACTTGTATCAAGCCCCGATACGCTACCCAGGATCGAAGGCCCGATGGATGAGCGAGAACTGGGAGCCGCAAAACATTGGGGGAAAGTTGCGGTCGTGGCAGGGTGTACTGTGATTTTAGTTGTCGTCGCTTACATGACTTGGCGGCGCTTTCGGGCTTCAGCACGAGCGCAATCAGAAAAGATCATGCTCGCCGTACTGCCGTTTGAGAATCTCACTGGCGATCCCAGTAAGGAATATCTTGCGGACGGTCTGACGGAGGAGACGATTTCAGAGTTAGGCCGGCTGAAGCCGGAACAATTAGGTGTGATCGCGCGAACGTCCGTGATGGGATACAAGCACAAGGACACGCGCCTGGACCAGATCGGACGCGATCTTTCTGTACAGTATGTGCTGGAAAACAGCC
>WNFO01000188.1_pt1 | contig 42795 bp, 40 predicted proteins | sample 5400251 | NCBI WGS metagenome assembly WNFO01 (sample SAMN13153354, study PRJNA577476) | soil metagenome | isolation source: 100 cm saprolite under Madrone tree | place: USA:California | collected 2016-06-14 | reverse complement strand
AACATGGGAAAGTTCGGCAACAACGGAGAGTTCATCGCCAGTGCGCGTGACGGAGAAGAAGGGACCTTGCGTGGCCCAAGGGGGAATGGGCGAGCTAGCGTCCAGCCGGGAAATGGCGAAGCGCTCGGACAGCAAGGTGAGTTCAAAATGACGGGTCGCGGCGGCCATTGAGGGCTAGAGTAAGCTCCTCACAAGGCCGCCATCGACCACGATGGAACCGCCGTGCACATAGCTGGAAGTAACAGCCGGCGAGGTAATGGTAATCAGACATCCCGACTTCTTCTGCATGCGCGGCAGAGTTTCCTTTGCAAAGTAGATGGCGCTCATAAGAAGCTGGCCGAGGGCAGCGCGCCAGGCTCCCAGCGTGTGTTCTTAAACAAGTTAGACGGAGGACCGCTGGAATTGGTAACGCAGATGCCGATGCGACCGAAGCGAGTTTTCCTAGTTGCAACGAAGTCCGTAACCGCCCTGGAATCAGTCACATCCAGCGTTCTGCGGAACACTAGCGAGAGCCGCCCGGCCGGTGAGCCCCAGATCCATCCCGCCGCACTCCACTCAAAACTTCAATCGTCTAGCAAATCAGGAAGGGGCGTCAATCATTAGGTTTTCTCGACTCCCAACGGCGAGCAGCGCTTGGCGAAGGATTTTGTTTGCGCGACCGGGAGGGCCGCACTAAGATGCAGGCAATTGCCAGCGTGTGGAGGTACTTATGCGAAAAACCAAGCGGTTGGTTGGCGCGGTAATTCTGCTGGGATGCTCTGCGTTTCCAGTCTTCGGACAGCAGATCGGCAAATTCGTTCCGATTCAGGCGGGGTCGGAGGTGGATCACGCCTTGACGGAAATTAACGCGGCGACGGACCCGGCGCAGAAATTGGCGCTCATCGATAAGTTTGCGGCAGGACCAGGCAGCGAAGGCGACAATCCCATCCTGGCGGATGGCCTCTACGTCGACTACTACATCGCACAGAAGAATTATGACAAGGCGCTTGAATACGGGGACAAGCTCTTCGCTTTAGATCCGGATAATTTTCAAAACGCCATGAACGTGATCCGCGCCGCTGCGGAAAAGGGAGATTCGGAACGCGTGGTCGGGTATGGCGAGAAAGCCCAGGGAATTTTGAAGCGTTACAAGGAAGCCCCTCCCCCCGCAGGCGCGCAGCCGCAAGCTTGGGACGATCAAAAGGCCAAAACGCTGGAGAGCAACAAGGATGGCATCGCTTATATTCAGCAGGTGGTCTACAGCGCCGCCCTTCAGGCCAAGGACGCCGGGAAGCGTGCCGGGTTGCTGACTCGCTTTGCGCAGACCTTTCCTGATTCAGCGTACGCGAATCAGGCTCTCGGCGTAGCCGCAACGTCCTACCAGCTGGCGCAGAATGTGCCAAAGATGCTGGAAGTGGCGAACGGCCTTCTGGCGAAAGATCCGAACAATCTTGGCATGTTGCTGCTGCTTTCCGATTATTATTGCGACAAGACCGATCAGCTCGGAAAAGCTGAAACGTACGCGAAAAAGGCAGTTGCAGCGCTGGATACCGCACCGAAGCCGGAAGGAGTGACCGACGAACAGTGGACGCAGCAGAAAGGCCTGCAGAAAGGCCTGGCACTGAGTTCGTTGGGACAAGTGAATATCGAAAAGAAGGCCAACGCCCAGGCCGTGGAGAATCTGAAAGCGGCGGCACCACTCCTGAGACCGGACGACGGGAGCTACGCGCGGAACCAGTATCGGCTGGGATTTGCGCTGCTGAATCTGAAGAGAACTGCCGAGGCCAAGGAGGCATTCACGCAAGCGGCTTCGGTGAACAGTCCTTACAAGGCGTTGGCGCAGGAGAAGTTAGGAGCCAGCGCCAGGAGCACGACGGCGCGGAAAAAGGCACCCTAGAGGCGCCAGTGAATCGCGCGCGATAGCTCGTGCATCTAAGAGCTGCAAATAAAATGCGGTGAGAGTTTGCCTGAAGAGGTGATTCCAATGGCAGAGATTGCGACTTTCGGAGCGGGGTGTTTCTGGGGCGTGGAAGCGGCGTTTCAGCGCGTCCCGGGAGTGATCGATACCGCGGTAGGGTACAGCGGCGGGGAAATGCCGAATCCCACTTACAAAGATGTTTGTACGGATGAAACGGGGCATGCGGAAGTAGTGCAGGTGACGTTCGATCCAGCGAAGGTGAGTTACGAGCGGTTGCTCGATGTTTTCTGGCAGGCTCACGACCCGACCCAAGTGAACCGTCAAGGGCCGGACTTCGGCACACAGTACCGCACCGCGATTTTCTTTCATTCGCCGGAGCAGGAAGCGGCGGCCAAGAAGTCACGCGCAGCTCTCGATGCCAGTGGCAGATTCAAGCGGCCCATCGCGACGGAGATTACCCCCGCAGGTCCTTTCTATCGCGCCGAAGAGTACCACCAGAAGTATCTGCAAAAGCGCGGCGTGGCCTCCTGCCACTTCTAATCCAGAGCGTGATCACAAAGAGCGGGTGAAAGCCGGGCAAAATTGCCCGGCTTTCTATTTTCAGGCGCTAGTTCCGTGAAGTAAGAATGGCGGAGAGGGTGGGATACTCACCTAGCCGCTTTCCGTATCCTACCATCTTTTCAGCAAGATGCACGAAACCCGCATCAATACTGGCAATTTCCAGGATCTCGCCTTCTTCAACTCCTTCAACTGTTCCGCATGAGTAGCACCAATTTCGACCTCGAACAGACACCAAAGACACCAAAGCGACCCTCTCCACCTTTCAGCCCTGCATTGCTACTTTGTGGCGTTGGAGCAATCCCAAGCAAAGAAAGACGACTATACCTCCAAGCAGGCGCAGACATCAGACGAGAAGGTGCAAGACATGGGGATAGTTTCAGGGTACGCGACTGCCCGGTGATTTACTCGACGAGTCCAATCCAGATTGTCTCGCTCGGCTGTGGATTTTGATGGCTTCATGCAGCTTCCTCCTCGGTCGAAAGCATCGACCGACGATCTTCCGACTCTTGCGCGTCTGCTATTCCACCGCTTGGGCAGGAGGACGCTATTATGGCCGCAAAGGCCATGGCGCTCAAAAGTCCGCCGAGGCACGTACTCGTTCTTAGCTTACATATCGTAGCTCTAGGGACTCCGTACGCGTTTATCGGCTGTCAAGTGGTTAACCTCAGTCAGATTTTTGACGCGTTACGATCGTGTGGAGTACCTGCGTACCGCCTATTTCTTCGCTTGGTACCATATCACCCCGCGCGCTGAAGGCCCATATTACAAGTGGTCAAGGAGCCCCGTGTGGATCTAATGGCGCCGCCTGACAGGCGGAAGTTCCAGGTGCGTTGTGATGCAGGCAGCCAAGGGCGGTTTGAGGTCGGCACGGACACGCTTTCGGTGCGTGTCGGGCAACGGATGCGAGCGGGAAAAGAGGAGGAGATGTGGGATTCCGTTCAAATCCTATGCAAAGAGCAGTCCGATGGGTCCCTCACCGTTGAGGTGGTTGTTTGTCACCCAGACTGGGAAGAGGCAAAGACAATAGCCGCAATTCATTCGCGCCCTCAGGATGACGGCACAGCATCCCCGGGTCTAAAGTGTGATCTCCAACCGTCAGGACCTGGCGGGTTGCAGCGGGCAAGCGGCGCACAATAGAAATCCTTCAGAACAAGCCAAAACCCATACTTTCAGATCATCTTCAAATGCGTGTTTCTTTGGTACCCGTTGGATTGTGTCCTCGGATTGCTACACCCATATAGATGATTTCGTAGTCGAGGCTGCCCCACGACTTCTAGGGTGGCAATGTATCGTCATACTACGAATATAGGCGCTATATTCGTGTTTCTACTGGTGTACACGGCGTCGGGGTCCCGTTACTTTCAGGCGGGGGGTCCCGTTGAACTACGCAAAGGCATTTGGGCGACGCTTGAGATCGGTGCGTGAGGCGGCTGGTCTGACACAGGAACGGGTGGCCGAACGCGCTCACACAGACGCTAAGTACATGAGCGCTCTGGAGAACGGTCGCAGCAGTCCAACGCTCGATACAATAATGGCCCTAGCAAAAGCGTTGAATATTCAGGTCAATGATTTGATGTTGCTCGAGGGCGAGGACTATGATGCTCGAACTCTGCGAAAAAGAATTGAGGCATCCCTGGACAGCTGCAATGAAGAGCAACTACGGCGGATTTATAGGTTAATCAGAGATGTCGTTGAATCCTAGCGACTTTGTTTTTCTAACCAGATCGTTCCTCTGTGCCATGGTCTGACTATCATTCGTGCTCACACTCTTGTTAGTGCATAATACTTTAGCTAGCCCAACCCGGAAATTTGGCAAAGGATAAAGATCCCGCCGCCGTCAAGCTTGGACGGAAGGGCGGGAGGGAGACTGCGAAGCGCGGAGCTGAGTACTACAAAAAGATTCAAGCGCAGCGAAAGAACCGCAAAGGCGGTCGCCCTCCCAAGTCCAAGAAAACCCGGTAAGAAAATACATTGCAAAACAGCAAGCGCTTCTTGTAGTATTTGTCTCTAAGTTACAAGACTTAGTGCACGTTTATCTTGCAACATAGAGAGTTCCTTTGGCAGCCAGGCTGGAATCCCTGCATCGCGACTGCGGTTTTGCCCGGGGAGGGATGCGCTCAGACCCCGTATGGTCGCTCCCGAGAAGACTCACTACGGACCAAGCACTGGCTTTGCTCGCAATAGAGCCGAGAAACGCCGGAGCACTCCTCGCTATCTACGACAATCATTGCAAACGATTGAAACGAACTGCAACGCAATTGTTCGGGAGAGATCCCGAAGTCGTAGCGAGAGTGGTTAACAGCCTTTTAGTGGCGATAGGACGGCAGGCAACGACTTTCGATCCGCAAATCGAGCACGCGTCGAAATGGATTGCCCGATCCACCGAAGCCGAAGCTAAAAAACTCCATGAGATGTTGCATCCGGACGGCAAGATCAGCAGGCGTCCAAGGAGGGCCGTATGAGCCCTCGCGGATTGCCAAGACGAGCTCCCGTCTGTAGGGTACGTCCCCGAGAAGGCGAAGCTCGTGGAGGAGCCATTCAACGCATTTTTGTGGTCGGGAAACCGAGCACAATATCAGGTAGCAATGCGTTAGGGTCGATTTCATTTCTTGCGAAGTGGTCATCTCGCGTAGGCGTCTTACATCGTGTCGGTTCTTTGCCTAGCCCTCCACGACAGGATGTTCACTTACATCGCCTTCTATGTGCGAGTCAAAGTAGATCGGCAGTGTTGCGCTTGTTAGGAAGGCACTGGAACACAACGGTTGTCCGGTCAACCTATATCCCCTTTGGTTGTAGCGACTTCTCACGTAGCGTGTGTAACACGCCCTTGACAAGAGACTCTTCTAGGAGAAATATGTTCCCGACCAGAGCCGGGTCGAAACGTCCTGCTCTGAGTAAGAGTCCCAACGGTCCCGTTGCAGGCTTGTCCCCAGAAAATGTGGAGGTAGGTTTGACTGTCTGCAAGTCAAGGTCGACGGTTCGTAATTTACGCGCGAAAGGGTGGTCGGTTTCCAGACCACATTCAGCGATACACATCTTCCAGTTGAGGTCCATGAAGCCGTGAGCGCGAAAGACACTCCTGTCCGCGCGCTTGCTCAGTGCTATCCCCTTGACTCAGATTCCAACTTTTCTAATCTTTCTGACGAAGAATTGATGCAATTTCTTAGGAGCGGCCGTCACGAGGCCCTCACAGTTTTATTTGACCGGTATCACCATCTCGTGTTCAGTATAGCTTTGCGAATCGTGCGAGACCCGGGCGAGGCTGAGGAAGTTGTCCAGATTGTTTTTCTCGACATCTTTCGAACCGCGGCAAATTTTGATAGTCGGAAGGGCATACTTAAGGGATGGCTCTTGCAGTTTGCCCACCATGGGGCCCTGCACAGGAAGCGGCATCTTGTTGCCAACCACTTCTACCGTTGGGAGGAACTCGAAGCTGTGCTAGAAAGCGCGGCGAGTTGCCCGCTGGCGGTCGAATCGTCGGAAGTCATGCGGCTCGCAGAAGAGATGTTGGGTAAACTCAAGCCGCGTCAGCGGGCAGTTGTCGAGTTGACGTACTACGAGGGGCTAACAGCGGAAGAAATTGCTGACCGCTTGGGAGAATCTGTGCACGCGATTCGACACGATCTATACCGTAGCCTCGGGGCACTTCGGGCGGCGTTTGGGAACGGTCATGAAGAGCAATAGCAAACTCGTGCGAGCTGCCGTCCGCCTTTGGCCAAATAGCCATAGACGTTATCAAGAAATGTGTGCATTAGCGGCCACGGCTCAGCTTGGCGGGAAAGAAATGAGTGAATTGAACGCACACATCTCCACGTGCGATTCGTGCCGTGAGTTTCTGTGGTCTGTTGGGCAGGTAACCGTACAGGTCATGCCGCTGCTCGCTGAAAATGGCGCACCTGCAGCGGACATTGTACCGCCGGACGGCATGCGCGATAGGTTTCTGTCACGGATCACCTCAGAAGAGTTGGCCAACGAAATCAATGGAGGGCCGCACCTGCACCCGTTTCTTCTCAAAAAGCTACCATCCTCAACGTTCGGAAGAGAACAGGGCGGAGAACAGGCCAGACATGTCGAACCCGTCCTCTCCGGGCCAAATTCAAGGCTGTTTGGGTTGTTGTCGCGCTCCGCGGCGGTGATGACGCTTTACGCGATTGTAGGCACTGCGGCGTTCTATGCCGGCGTGTGGAAAGGCAAGCACGCACCGCAGCAAGTGCAGGCGCCGAGCACGGAGGCATCTGGACGCAATTCGGTAGTGGGTAACTCTGACCGTCTGAGCCAGCTTGAGGGCCAGAAATCCCAACTAGAGAGCACGCTTGCGAAGCTGAAACAAGAGCTTTCGGCTTCCCAGAGCGAAAAACAGTCGCTCAGCGATCAGTTGACGACTGCCAAAGACAAACTCGCAGACCTTACGATCCAAGCGAAGAGTGCATCGGAGCGCTCTTCTGCCGAGATTCAGGATGCGCAAAATAAGGTCTCCACTCTTCAAAGCCGGGTCGAGACGCTCAGCGAGCGATATGCGGAGTCCGAAGTCAAGCTTGGTGTTCAGAAACAGATGAGCGAGGATCTGGCAGCGAAGCTTGACACGACAGAAGAGGAGCTCCGACGTCAGAACGATCTTAGGTCGGCCAAGCTCGAATTGGGTGATCTAGTAGCCGCACGGAACCTACACATCGTGGATGTCTACGATGGAGATTCAAACGGAAAGCGGCAACGTTCGTTCGGACGAGTTTTTTATATTGAAGGGAAATCACTCGTATTTTATGCCTACGACTTGGACGCCCCCGGCCAGTTCAAGGCAAACATGATCTTTCATGTCTGGGGTGAGAAGGCAGGCGTTAAAGAGGTGGCGCATAGCCTGGGCATTCTGCACAAGGACGACGGTCAAAGTCGTTGGGCGATGACGTTTGATGATCCAAGGGTACTTGTCAAGATCAATTCAGTGTTTGTAACAACCGAAGTTGCGAGTAAGCAGTACAACGAACCCCATGGCAAGAAAGTTCTTTACGCCTACTGGGGAAACCAACCAAACCATCCATAGCTTGTTCTCCGTTAGTCGCTCTGCATCAATCATAAACTTCCTCCGATGGTTGTCCTTCCGGCTGCACACCGGCAGATCGAAATCATTTGAATTTTCGATGGCGAATTTTTCGGGAATGGCGGCCATTAAAGAGACAAGGGGAGTCATTCGATGATGACGCTGTCGCGTTTCCTGCGAGTCGTTAGTCCGTCGTTATTTATCGTCTTGGGGTTTGCTTGTGCTGTCGTGGGGCAAACGGAGACCGCTACGGTTTCGGGGCTGGTCACAGATCGAACCGGCGCCGCCGTGTCCGGAGCGGAAGTGCGGCTTCAAAGTGTGGAGCGTGGGACCGTCACAACGACGACTACGAACGATCCTGGTATCTATGTTTTTCCAAGCGTTCATCCTGGGCAGTACCAAATCAGTATCCAAAAGCAAGGATTTAAGCAGGTCGATTTGCTTGGGCTGATTGTGAACGTTCAGGATCACATCGAGCAGAACTTCCGACTGGAGGTTGGATCGGTGGCAGAAAGCATCACGGTGAACGCAAACGATCTCAAAATTAACACAACCGACGCTACAGTGAGCACAGTTGTGGATCGGCAATTCGCAGAAAACTTGCCGATGAATGGAAGAAGCTTTCAAACGCTGATCCAGCTCACGCCGGGAGCCGTAATTACGTCTAGTAACTCAGATGATAATGGTCAGTTCAGTATAAATGGGCAACGTGCCGCTTCCAACTACTGGATGGTTGACGGCGTGAGCGCCAATATAGGAATTGGCGTAAGTCCGGGCAATGGTCTCGGCGGGGCGGCTGGCTCTTTTAGTGCTCTGGGTGGAACCAACAGTCTTGTCTCCGTTGATGCGATGCAGGAATTCCGTATCCAGACTTCCACGTACGCACCGGAATTTGGTCGGACACCGGGAGGACAGATTTCCATCGTCACGCGCTCCGGAGAGAACCAGTTTCACGGCACTGCGTTCGACTATTTTCGAAATGACAAATTGGATGCCAACAATTGGTTCGCCGACACAACCAAGCAGCCCAAGCCTCAGGAGCGCCAGAACGATTTCGGCGGGACGTTCAGCGGCCCGATCCTTAAAGACCGGACGTTCTTTTTCTTCTCGTATGAGGGACTTCGGCTTCGGCTGCCACAAGTCGCGCTCACGCAGGTACCTTGCGATAGCACCTGTGCAGCGTTCGGAAATGCGCGCGCTATGGCGGTGTCGGCTATGCAGCCTTACCTCAATGCGTTTCCATTGCCCAATGGGCCGGAGGTATTCACCTCATGCACTCCGAATGTGAACGGTTGCCCGGCCTCGGGACAGCAGGCGACAGGTGCCGCCCAGTTCAACGCAACCTTTTCCAATCCTGCTACCCTCGATGCATACAGCCTTCGAGTTGATCACAAGCTTACGAACAAATGGTCTTTATTCGGGCGATACAACTACTCCCCCTCCGAAATCCAGTCGCGAGGAGGTACCGCAGACTCCCTGAGCACAGTCTCCGCAACACGTATCACGACACAAACGGCAACTATAGGCGCTACGTGGCTTGTCTCTCCCGCTATCACCGACGACCTGCGATTTAATTACAGTCGGACAAACGCGTTGGGCTCCTCCAAGTTGGATAGTTTTGGGGGTGCTGTTCCGCTGACGTCTCTGCCGTTTCCCAACCCCTTCACATCGTCAAATGGGCAATTCGATCTGGATATTTTCTCCCTCCTCTCGGGGGGTACTTTAGTTGCGGGGCCGACCTTTCAAAACCTGCAGCGACAGATCAATATCGTAGACAGTTTTTCCATGCAAAAGGGTTCGCACAGCTTGAAGTTCGGAGCTGACTTTCGCAGATTGTCACCGCAGTTTAAACCCCAGGCATATTTACAAAATGCATCTTTCGCGGATGTCCCCTCTGCCCAAAATGGAAATCTCGCGTTCAGTTTTATAATATCCAACCTCGCTGCGACGCTACTATTCCGTGATCTCGGTTTCTATGCACAAGACACCTGGCACGTCGTCCCGCGCCTTACCTTGACCTATGGTCTCCGGTGGGACGTGGAATTCGTGCCCCACTCCGTCAGTGGCCCCAATTTCCCGGCGGTGACCGGTTTTAATTTGAACAATCTGTCTAACTTGGCTCTAGCGCCGGTTGGGACGCCCCCCTACAAGACCACTTATGGCAATTTTGCGCCCCGGCTCGGTTTGGCCTATCAGCTCTCTACGAGTCAGGATTGGCAAACGGTGCTTCGCGGGGGATTCGGTGTTTTTTATGATCTGGCGACTTCGGAGGCGGGCAACATCATTCCTCTTGGGACGTACCCGTTTTCCGGATTCGCTTTCAACGGGGGTGGCAGTTTCCCGTTAAGTCCTGCGATGGCCGCCCCCGCTCCAATCACTCCGCCCAATGCGAATAATTTTGAGATCCTGGCTGCATTTGATCCCCATCTTCGGCTTCCCTATACACTCGAATGGAATGTTGCGCTGGAGCAGGCATTGGGAAGGGGGCAGACGATATCTGCTTCATACGTTGGTGCGGTGGGGAGACGGCTTTTGCAGACGGCGGACCAACTCTCACCGAACCAAAATCTTGCTGAGGCGACATTAGTAACGAATGCAGGCACGTCCGATTACCATGCGCTCCAGCTTCAATTCCAGCGGCGATTGTCGCTCGGTCTCCAGGTTCTCGGTTCCTATACATGGTCGCACTCGATCGATACCGCTTCGGCTGGTTCACCGGTGTTTGCGTCAAACGCGCTAGTACCTTCGGCCATCGCAGCGAACCGGGCATCGTCAGATTTCGACATTCGTAACGGGTTTTCTGCGGGGGCGACTTACGACATACGAGCTCCGAAAAGCAACCCATTTGCGCGTGCAATTCTGGGTGGCTGGTCAACCGAGAATTTCATATTGGCTCGGTCTGCCCCCCCGGTTGATGTTGAAGACGTGTTCTTTAACCGACTCAGCGGATTCCTTGGAGCTGTCCGACCCGATGTGGTGCCGGGACAGCCCCTTTACCTGCATGGAGCTCAGTATCCCGGTGGGAAGGCATTCAATCCAGCGGCCTTCAACCATCCACCGGTTGACCCCATCACGTTCAATCCTCAGCGGCAAGGGACCACGCCAAGGAATTTCCTGAGAGGATTCGGGGCCACCCAGTGGGATTTTGCTGTCCACCGAAATTTTCCGATTCGCGAGTCGCTCAAGTTGCAATTCCGCGCGGAACTATTCAACGTTCTCAACCATCCGAATTTTGGATCGCCTGCCAACGGATTTGGCTCTCCTGTATTCGGGTTGTCACTCGCGACGCTCGGGCAATTCCTCGCCGTTCCTGGGAGTGTGGGTTCCGGAGGTTTCAGCCCACTTTATCAGATCGGCGGGCCACGGTCGATCCAATTGGCATTGAAGCTCCAATTCTAGCGGTCTTGACGATTCGCAATTTATCGAGACAAGACGAAGCGAAAGGATTGTGGTAGCGGAATGGGCAGGTCACTCCCGAAGGTAGAGCAGCTTCGGGCAGCGTGTGTCGCGTTCTGCCTCTTGCAATCAACATTCGGAGTGCGTGCATGCATACCGTCGGAAACGCATGTGCCGAAACGAGCAGTGACCGTTGCTGATACAATTGAGATGACTCGGCTCGCCGATCCCCAATATAACTTCGGAGGTTCTGCTAAAAACCTCATCGCGAAATTCTCCCCCGACAAGGGAAAGTTCGTGGTTGCACTGAGGAAGGGCAATCTCAAAGAGAATACCAATGAATACTCTTTGATGCTTTGGCAAACGGGCGAGATATATCTGAATGCATCTCCGGAGATCCTCCTTACACTGTCTTCCTCTTCTAACCGAGAAGCGATCAAGAATGTCACTTGGCTCGATAACGAAACCGTCGTCTTCCTAGGTGAAGGGCCGGGACAACTACAGCAAGTTTATACATTCAACCTTAACACGCGTCTCCTAAGTACGCTCACTGAAAGCCCTACAAACGTCCTCGCCTATGCGATTGCGCTCGGCGGGAAGCGCTTGGTTTTCGCCGCCGAAGCGCCTGCGGAAAGCGTGCTCACTCCGAAGGCTCGGAAAGAGGGAATTCGGGTCTCTGGTTCTGACTCCTTAACTGACCTTATTATGGGACATGGAACATATAGAGGCCGCCCTGAACTATTCCTTAGAAAGGAAGACAATAGTTGCATTCCGATTCAGACTAAGGGTCCGGTTTCACCATATTTGAGTGGAGAACCTGTCCTGTCACCTGATGGACGGTATCTCGTAGTGCGAACGCAGACGAGGGATCTTCCGCAAGTCTGGAAGGAATATACCGAGCCGTTCCTGCGACATCTAATGGAGGAGATACTACCGAAGGGTGGACCCTCTCGCGTAGAGAGGTATGAACTGATCGACACGGTTTCCGGAGAGGCTCAGATTCTGTTGGGTGCTCCCATTGGCGCGTATGGGTCAGAAGCTGCCTGGTCAATGGACAGCCGTTCTGTGGTGCTTGCAGGCGTTCATCTCCCCTTCGGCAGTAGCGAGGGTCAGCAGCGAAATGCTCGGCAGAACAGCACTTTTATCGTCGAGGTGAAAATTCCAGACAAAGAAATCGTCACCATCGCACAGGGCGACTTGAAACTAGTTGGATGGGACGCAACAACCAATTGCCTAGCGTTTGCAGGCAACAGACTGAGCGCCACATCTGGCCCGACAGTTTTCTATCGGAAGAAAGGTGCGAATTGGGGGTTAGTAGCGCAGACTTCGGTAAAGCCCGTTCCCCCGGAGGTTGTTCTTGAAGAAGACCTTAACACACCCCCAAGAATCGTGGCACTTGAGCCGGAATACCATTTGCGAGTGCTACTGCTGGACTTGAACCCTAAGTTTAAAGAACTGAACTTTGCGAAAGTAGAGACGCTGACGTGGAAGGCCACGGACGGGCATGAAGTGACGGGGGGCCTTTACTTGCCAGTGGACTATGTTCAAGGAAGAAGGTACCCGCTCGTGATTCAAACACACGGCTTTACGTCCGAGAGGTTTTGGATTGATGGTCCCTTTACTACAGCTTTTGCGGCTCAGCCCTTGGCCTCCAAGGGATTTGTAGTTCTTCAGGCAAACGAGGACTCCTCCTACCCCGATACTCCAAGAGAAGTTCAAAGAGAAGTGTCCAGCTTCGAGGGTGCCATAGATCATTTAGATAAACTCGGACTAGTGGACCGGAATCGCGTCGGTATTATCGGATTCAGTCGTACTTGTATTTTTGTGAAGTATGCCCTCACCCATTCCAAGTACAACTTTGCAGCAGCGGTTACAGCAGACGGCACTGACGCTGGGTATTTTCAGTACGTGGCGTTCTCCAACTCCAACGGTAGCTGGTCTACGTTCGAGGGAATTAATGGCGCGCCGCCGTTTGGAGAAGGTTTGTATTCGTGGTTGAAACGTTCTCCCGGCTTCAGTCTATATGAAACGCACACTCCGTTACTCATACAAGCAATCGGACCGGGTTCGTTGCTTCAAGAGTGGGAATGGTTTGCTGGATTGACGCGCCTCAAGCGGTCTGTTGATATGATCTACATCCCCGAGGGTGTCCACATTTTGGAGAGGCCTTGGGACCGTTTGGTGTCTCAGCAGGTAACTGTGGATTGGTTCTCCTTCTGGCTCAAAGGTGAGGAAGATCCTGACCCCGCAAAGAATGAGCAATACACGTCCTGGCGCTCGCTCCGCAATCTGCAAGAACGGAACGACCTTATGCCAAGTGGCAGGTAGGGGTTCTATGCCTGGGCAATCAGCGCCCGATTTCGGCGCGCTGCGATATGGCATGTTTATTTTAGAACTGGCACCCTATTAGAGGTGCCACTTATCGGCCAGGCTAGGAGCTAAGAAAAGAATCTCCGAATGGTTGAGCGGTCCTGTAGCCGAATCCTTAGCTCCGAAGTGCTGTTGAACACATTCGAGCTTGCAAATTGCCCAGAAAAGATAGATTCAGAATCTCCCCGAACGACCGTTGCGGCTGGGGACGTGTGCCGGCGAACTGGCTAGAACAACTGGCGTTTCTCTCTTCGTGTCTTGTTACTCGTCGATATCATACGCTGGACTGTCAAACGAGGCACAATTCGGACACTCAAGTAAGAGGTTACCCTTTTGGGTCGGATTTTCGATAGCCCGGGTAGCTTCACCGAGGAGCACGATTTCCGGTTTTAAGTCGGTCATTGTTTCCACCTCTTCGACCTGTTCTCTCTCGAAAATTCTGATGCCTGCAACAAACTACTCAGAAGACAAAAGATTGAGCGCCTTCCCGGACCGCTTGTGCGGCCGGGAAGGCGCTCTGGCTGATTGCCTAGAACAATAGCCATTTTTCTCCCTGCCCTTACTCGTCGAGATCATAAGCAGGGGCGGTACGCGTTAGTGGACTTTCGTTATCCTTGCTGTTGTTGCCCTTTCCTTGCTGCTCGATCAGGCGATTTGCGCCGCCGAGAACGAGGATTTCGGGCTTCGTATAGGTCATTGTTTTGTCCTCCTTTCTTAGAATGTTCCACCACTTGCTAGCGGGAGTGATGAAAAGCTGTGCGGGAACATTTCACGCTCTTGCTTCCGAGGACACTGCTGCAAGCGGTTGGCGAGCGAACGTTCCGGCGTTAATCAAATGGCGAGCCTGCAAGTCCCGCAGCCAAAACTCAAGCGAAACTCCTTTTAGCGTCCGAATAATTTGACTCTCCCTGCCGTTCCTGACGGCGTTTACTTTCTCCAGGAAACGGGGCTGATTGATATACCCAAGACGCGAACTAAGAGGTGAGTCAAACGCTGCGCGGAGTTCGTCCCAGTAGTTGTCCATCGCGAGTAGTGGGGTCCGCATAGAGATTCCCTTTGTGCGGCGAAACAACACTTCTGCGGGTACTAAACTAGCAAGCGAACGGCGCATTAGTGATCTCCTCTCGCCCGGTCGAAGTAACTGGCTGGCCGGTATTGAGAGAATGAACTCGATCAGGTTCTGGTCAAGATAAGGGAAACACATCTCCTCAAGAGCAGTACCGGGACATGTATGTTTTGCCATCTTATTTGCGATGAGCAGGACGGCAGCGATGTATTGGCAGCGAGTAGGTAAACGGAGCCCGAAGTGCTCGTCAACACCCAGCTGCCTAATAGACAGTCTGGTTCGGTTCGCAAAATCTCTTTCAATCCACGGTTCGACTTTCGCGTCTTTGGCCAGATATTGACCAAGACGGGATGGCAATAAACTCACTGAAGCTTCCCACAAGAGTTGAACCCAGGGTCGCCGCTTGACCAAACTCCAGGCCATGAGCTGTTTGGCTAGTCTAACCATCTTTAACTGCACAATGAGATCGGCTAGATGCGGAAGAGGATCGGGCATGCCCCCAAGAAACTCGTCACCTCCTAAGCCCGAGAGAACCACTCTGTACCTGCCATTGCGCACGGCAGCAGAGCGTTCTACCTCGATCTGTCGTATGGGGCCGAAGTAGCCCGGCACCGGAGCGAAATCGAGATATTCAAGAGAAGCTGGAGAACTTCCCATTTTGCTTAGATCAATATGCGTGCCAATCCTTCCACGCTTTTCCTCGATTTTCTGGCAATAGATCCAGTCATCTCCGTTAGGCTCAGTCTTGTCGTAGTAGGAGAGCGTGTCGAGGCGCGGCGCGTTCGCCCCCTCATTGGAGAGGATGTCATCTGCCATGCAGACGATTGAGGATGAATCCAGGCCTCCGCTCAATTCCGCGAGCACCGGTGTGTCCGCGCGTAATCTACGGCGCACTGATTGCCGGAAGACGTGGCGAAAATGCTCTTCGTACTCGGGGTCTGTTTTGTATCGAATTCTGGCTTTTGGACTGTACGACCAGTAGCGATGAACAGACACCCTTCCTGTATGGATGCGAACGAACTGTCCGGGCGGGACCTCACGAATCTCGCGATAGGGTGTGAGATGACCGTCAGGATCGTGAGCGAAGTAGCCCGCTATGTACTCATCGTCGATACAAAACTTATCGCCCGAGAGCAGCACCAACGGAGCGAGATCCGTACACCACCAGACGTAGTCCTTCTTTGGGTAGTAGAAGATGTGCCTTAGAGCCATGTAATCTACAGCTAAGATGAGTTCGCGCTCCATGGGTTTCCAGACGGCGACGGCCCAGTCGCCAACCAGCCGAACGAAGCAATCCGTACCCCAGAGTTCAAAAGCAGCCGCGACAATGGCTACATCAGTTTGGTCAGCGGTCAACTTGTGCCAGAGCAGGGGAAGTAAGTCGTCTCGATTATCGAGACGTCCGTCCCAAGTAATGATGTTCCCGCGAGCCGAGATGTATGGCTGGCGTTCGAGGCGGGATTCGAGCGTCGTATGGAAAGCACGATAGACCATTCCGATCGAACCGTCGATGCAAGTGTCGCCGCCGTCGGGTCCATGTCGCTCGATGGCCGAGGTGAGCTTTTCGAGAAAAGCTTGATCTACCGGCCGACCTTCGAAGTTCCAGATTCCTGCTTGTGCACTCATTGCGGCTCTTCCTAACAGCGTTCCCAGACACCGTAAATCGCTTGAACATCGGACTTTTCATTTACTGCCAGTCCGTTTACTTCTACCCAGGCGTGAGCCTTGAAGGGCAGTTTCTGTGCTCCCAGAACCATCTGCGCAGGTACGCCATGTTTTCTAAGAAGGTAAATAGTCACGAAACAACGTTGGAGGCAGAGAGCCCGTTTTGGATACCAGGCGCACGCGTAATCGACCGCAGCGCAAACCCGGTTGATGGTGTCTTGGACAACGGGCTTGTCGGCAACTTTCCAGCGCTTTACAGTCGAGTGAAAAGTCCTGAAGGGGCGGAGCGTGTTAAGGACATCATAGACTAGCAACCCAAACAAGGCTCGAAAGAAAAGCATCATGAAGCCCTCCTTTGCTGGACATGAACGGCGAGTTCGCGGCAGAGGAAAGTGAGTCTGTCGGTTAAGGCGTCGATCTTGGTCGAAAGAGGCTGAACAGGCATGTGGCCCCACGCGAGCTTGTAGTCGAGCAGGATAGGATGGCCCGAGCTACTCGCGCCCTGCAGACGTGCCGCCATTTTGCGGGCGTGCATTGGGTTACAGCGGGTGTCCGCGTCACCTGAGATGAGCAGGACTGCAGGATACCTCGCTCCGTCTTCTACTCGGTGGTAGGGCGAGTAAGCCAGCAAAGTGCGGAAGTCTTGTTCATCTTCGGGTGAACCAAACTCATCGGCGCAACCTCCGGCAAAATCAAAAAGGTGGTATCTCGTCATGTCGAGCAGCGGCCCAAGGCAGATGGCGGCGCGGAACAAGTCAGGTCGCTGTGTAATAGCGGCGCCCACGAGTAGGCCGGCGTTAGATCCACCGCCGATGGCTATCCAACCGAGTTTGGAACGGCCTTGAGAGAGAAGCCACTCGGCGGCTGCTATAAAGTCGTTGAAGGAGTTCTGACGCTTTTTGCGCTTGCCGGCCTCGTGCCACTGTTCGCCGAGTTCAGCTCCGCCGCGCAGGGCGGGAACGGCGAACAGGAAACCCTGTTCGATTAGGAAGGTGGCAAAGGCAGTGAACCGAGGTGTTACGCAGGTGCCGAAGCCGCCATAGCCTGTGAGGAAGACGGGCAGCGGGCCGGAATGCAAGAGGTCCTTCCTAGCTGCGAGCAACAAAGGGACCGAGGCGCCGTCTTTGGAAGTGTAAGTGGCCTCTTCAATGGCGATCATCGAAGGATCAAAGGGCAGGTGCGCATCATCCCAAACAGACACCTCTTTCTTCCGTATGTCGTAGCAATACACGGTAGAGGATTTAGAGAGGGACGTGTAGCTGAAGAACAGATTGTCCGTGGTCTCTGCACAGTTTAGAAGGTTAACGCTTCCATGTGACGGAAGTGGGATGTCTTCCTTTCGCTTCCCGTCAAGGCCGAAGGCCTCGATCTTGCTAGAGAAGCGATCGACGCGAGCGACAAGAATTTGGTCACCGGCGACTGCGAACTGCTGGATGCGGCGGTCGGACTCGCCCACAATGTCGAGCCAGTGTCCGGGATCGGGATCGGTTATGTCGATACTTACAATGCGGAAGTTCGGAGCGGCAAGATCCGTGTAAGCCAGCATTCGACCGCGCACGAAGAACGGGATGAAAGAGCCTCTGATGGCGTCGAGCAGAAGCTTCGGCACCGCTCCGGGCGACATAGTGTGCAGATAAATCGAGGCGGTCCGCTCCTTGCCTGTAGAGAACACGACGTAGGCCAGGAGATTGGCCTCGGCCGAGTAGATAATTCCGAGAAATAAGTGACCTTTTCCTTCAACGCAAAACACTTCTTGGTCGTGCAATCGCTCCGTGCCGAAGCGATGCCACAAAACGGTACAGTAGTTCGTGCGCGGGTCATGCACTTCACGGTGGGAATAGTAGAATCCTGACCCGTCGGCAGCGAAGGCAATCCCACTGCAAAACCCTTCGGGGAGACGATCCGGCAAAATCTTGTTCCGTGCAACGTCAAGGATCTCCAAAGCCGAGTGATCGGTACCGCCGTGTCGGACGGAATAGGCGAGGAAGCGACCATCCTTGGAAATCGTAGCAATAGCAACGGCAGTCGAGATTCCGCTTGCACGCAGTGCCGGGTCAACCAGGATAGTCTCTTCCCCGAATAATCTCTCTCTCATGACGATAACGGGCTGTTCTTTGTTTTCATAGCGCTTCAGGAAGAAATAACGGCCGCCAACGTTGCAAGGTTCGGCGACAGATGGAATCGACAGCAGGTCACTGACACGTTGACGAATGACATTGCGGACTGAAACAGAAGCGAAGTAGTTGCGACTGTAAGCGCACTGAGCCTCGATCCACGCTCGCGTCTGTGGTGAGTTCTGATCTTCCAGCCAGCGATAGGGGTCTGTGATCGTGACACCATGCAGAATCTCGGTGACCGGGTCGGCGGGCGTTGGAGGGAGCGGATTTAGTGTCAGCGCCATTTCTCACCATTACGCTCTTTGGCTCTGGAACACAGGCTGTAGGAGCCAAGAATCTTGCAAGCCGATTGAGAGTTCGCGGAGACCGGACTCGATGTTAGATATGCGCTGTGTTGCGAACTGATCGTTGAATGCTTTTTGGATTTCGCGGTCGGAACGTTTCATCAGCAGACATTCCAACATCAAAAGCCAAGGCTTGGGGAAGCGAGCTCCCAAAACTCCCAGTTCCGAGAGTTCACGGACCCAGGTCACAATTGCTGCTATCGGGTCTCGTGACGGATAGCGCTGCTTTACTAGGTTAAGGATCGCTGGGCATTCGGGAATGTTAAGCAGTAGCGCCAGGAAGAATTGCAAGTCACTGCTAGAAACCCTCTCGCGGATCGCCACAATCTTGTTTCTTCTTTCAATTTGAAGTAGAGCCGGTTCCAAAGCTTTGATGAGTCTTGGGTACTTCGATCGAGCGGCCAGAAGCAAATTGTGTTGTTCTTCCTCATCTTCGATGAGTTCAAAGGTCGAAAGAAGAAATTGGAATACGGAATAGGCGTCTTCGGTTCCGAGTATGTGATGTGTAATTTGGTTGTATTCGGCGCGTTTACCGCTGGTCAGAAGCATTCGTAGAAGCTGCGTGCGACGAAGCACAGAGGGAACATCATGGTCCTGGGCGTAGGCAATTGTCGGCGGAAGATAAGAGTATTGTGGCAGCTGGTCTATCTCGCCCAACGTTCGAACCACGACCGTCAGACTCGGTCGGTCAAGATGAAACGTGGAATGAATGAGTTGTTTTCCGGCGATAATCGGGCGCGAATCTCCCTTCCGTAAAAGTTCAGCCTTCTTCAGCGAAACCCTGCCCAATGCCAAACGCATCGTTACATGTTCTATAGACTCAAATTCCCACAGACTCTGCAGGCTGGAACCATGCATGACATGAAACGCTCCTGAAAAAGAATGTTGATGTATTGCTGGAACGCCTTGAACCCAAAAAAGCACTTCGATTCGAAAGTCACGGCCGGTATACACTGTTAGCGGTGGTTGCCCGAACTTGGCGCTGAGATCTGCCTGCGCCGGTAATCGTTCACAGGTTAGGGCCCACTTTACGACGTCCCAAAATGTAACGTGCTGGTCAGGTGGTAGTTCCGAAAGACCCCGGCTTGCCACCTCAGGGAAGTCCTCTTCCTTGTAGTTTCGTTCCTTCCAACGACGAGTAACAAGTGAGCCGAGTTTCTGGAAGAATTCCATAACTGCGCTTCCCCTGACGTTAAGAGTTCACCTTGAGTGTCGCGGGGTGGTTCATCCATTCAGGCACCAGCCACCCACCGTCTCGCGCTGAACCCATGCGCCGAGCGATCTGGAGCCCGTCGGGATCGGTCGCAAGCTGATGGCGGCCTAGCCAGCCTGTCACAAGGTGACCTTCAGGATCGCCCTCTCGACTCCGAGCGAACCACCATTCAAGAACATTGCCGCTGTCTTGCAGTTTTCCAAAGAGGGCATCCGCTGATTTCCAATCAGTGTTGCATTGAATTCCTCGAGCTAGCCGAAGGGCCTGATTCACAAACGCGAAAGGGTCCTGTTGCTTCAGATGTTCCGAAAGTAGTTCATCTAGCGACGGGCACGAAGCATCCGTGATCTCACCGCGCCTCAGAAGATAGGCGAGGTTCAACGAAGCAATAGGATTGCCTTGACGAAGTGCCTCTTGGAACAGAACGCTCGCCTCTTTAGCAGCAAGTCCGCGCGCCGCCTTTGTCATGGCGCTGAGAGACTTTTGGTACAACTGAAGGCCGAGCTCTAACAACTGATCCGCGTTCGTGGCACCAGCACGCCGTAGCCAGCGAAGGCCTTCTTCATGATTGCGCGCCAAGCCCCAACCATAGACTAGGTATGTCCCTAACTTTGTCATGGCGATCTGGCTACCCTGCCGAGCAGCTTCGCGCAGTAGCTCTTCACCGCGCTCAGGGTTAGCAGGCAGACCACGGCCTGTGATGAGTCTGCTGCCAAGGGCGACCATAGCGAAGCGATATCCGTGTTCGACAGCCTTGCGGAGCCAATGTTCGCCTTCTGCAGAAGAATGCCGTGTTTCATTCTCGTCGAGGTCATACTCTGCAAGCTTCTCCATGGCAAACGGATTGCCTAACTCGGCTGACTTTTTCAGCCATCGTAATCCCTCTTCGATTGATTTCGGGAGACCATCACCAGTGAGCAATCGCAGTCCGAGCTTCTCCATAGCGTGCAAGTCTCCGTCCTGTGCGGAGCTTCGAAGCCATCGTTCGCCCTCGTTTGGTGAGCTTTCGAGCCATCCACGGAAGCTCGAAGGCGAAACAATGTTCTTGACTGAGAATTTTCCTTGTTTTTTCAGAAGAAAGATTGAGTCCAGGCCCAAGTCTAACGTGGGAGACTTAGGGTCAGTTTCAGAGTTGCTGGATGCTGTCGCGGCTCCATTCGTTGCCGTCATCGGACCTGAACTCCACCGTCTCGATTTCTCTTACTTATCCCCGAGCTTCTAGTACGGTCGGGTCACTTTTGTAGAGGGCTGGGCACGTAGATATTTTCTTGATCTCGTTCGCGATGGTGCGCGCGTGTCGGACATAGAGTCAATTGAAATGAGTACGCATATTCGGCCAAATGCACGCTGATTCGGCCATGTATTAGCTGAAGGAGGATATTTGCTTACGTGGGTATCCCTGAAAAGAGGAGAATCCTTAGTCATTGGCCGCCACGGCTGGGGTGTTGTGCAGGTGGGCGTAGAGGCCACCGTTACGAATCAATTGCGGGTGGGTGCCTTGTTCCTCGATCACACCGCGATTCACCACGACAATGCGGTCAACCCATTTGAGTGCGGAGATCCGATGTGAAATAAACACGATCGTTTGATTGGGAAAGTGTCGGGTCAAATTTGCAAACACTCTTTGTTCCGATGGAACGTCAAGCGCGGATGTTGATTCGTCGAGCAGGAGTAAGGAGGGATTTTGAAGGACTCCACGAGCCAAAGCGAGGCGCTGTCGCTCACCGCCCGATAGCGCATTGCCCCTGGGACCGATTGACGAATCCCAACCATTCGGCAGGCGACCAAGCAGATCTCCCAGACCAGTGATTTCGAGTGCCTGACTGAGTTCTTTGTCTGTTGCAGATGGCTTTCCGAGGAGGAGGTTTTCCTTCAACGTCCTGTCAAACAGAACTGCTTCTTGCATGAGATAGCAGACCCGCGTTCGTAGACTTGCCAGACTTACATCTCGAACGTCAATTCCATCGACATACACAGCTCCGTCGTTCACGTCGTACAATCTTGCGACTAGCTTTGCGATCGTGCTCTTGCCACTGCCACTGATTCCGACCAGTGCAACCTTCTCACCAGCCTCTACCCTGAGATTTAGACCTTCTAGCACTAAAGCTCCAGCAGGGTAAGCGAAAGCGACTTCTGTCATTTCGATGTACCCTCGCACTGGGAAAGTGAGGCACAGCGCGCCCGGTTTTTCCGGCACACTAGGCACCATTTCCAGTACTTCCAGTATCCGCCGGATGCTTGCGCTCAGGCGGTTGAGACGGGAATAGATATCTACGGCAGCGTGGAGCGGATCGAACAGCCGTGCCATGTAACTGTAGAAGGCGACGAGCCCGCCGACTGTAAGGGCTCCAACGAATACTTGGTAGCCGCCGTAGCCGAGAATAGCAATTGTGCCCAAAGCGATCGCTGCCATGTAGCAGGTGCCGAACGAGATCTCTACCAGGTTCCGCTGGCTAAGAGCCTTAATCCTGCCGGCGGCCCGCACCAGAAACGTCCGAGTTTGGCTCCGCTCTTGATGCAAGAGCTGAACTTGTATGACCGAAGCGAGGTGCTCTTGGAGAAAGCTGCTCTCCCGGCTGGATTGTTGCTGAGCCAAATCGGACGCGCTGCGTAGGCGATGTTCGAAGTGCCTACTGAAGACAAAGAAGAGAGGCATGAGCGGGAGGACCATGCACGTGAGCCGGAAATCGAGGACGACCATTGTACCTACGACAAAAAGAGTATTGACTGCGGTTTGGAGAACGTACGGGACAAGACTAGATCCAAGCTCCGCCACCTGATCGACGTCCTGTTCCATTCGGTAAAGCCTTTCTCCGACAGGAGTCGTTTCGTGGTAGTTCGCCGAAAGGCGATTCATTTGCTCCAAGATGCTGAGCCGGATGCGGAACACGAGATCTTGCACAGTCTTAAAGCTCACGACTGCCGCGAATGCGGAAAATGCAAGCCGGCAGACGTAGATCCCGAAAAATGCCACGGCCGCAAGAAACAGCAGGTGGAAATCTTTCTTTGGAAGAACGCGATCGATCAGCCATTTGATGAGTAGGGGATCCAGCAAAAACATAAGGCTGCTCAAGACGATCATGGAAACGCTGAACACGTGCGCCCGCAGGAAGGGTCTCAATTGGCGGGCAAACCACCGAAACTGAGGGTTAAGTTTCACACCCAAAGTGCTCCTTGGCGCTCTCGATTAGCCGGTCCCGAGAACCGAGCGAACAAATAATGTGGCCATTTGAAAAGAGAGATCGTCGTCTGGATGCTGGGCGGAGAGATTGATCGGTTCTAAGCGCATGTGGGCGAAGTGGGTCTCCCTCGCTTCCTGCTCTTATGTTGCGGGAACTCTCCAAGAGACTTTAGATATGCGGTCGTGGATTTTCTCGCTTCCTCAATTATGGTTAGTAAGAAATCCGTAAATTCTTCAACGCCCAAGGTTCTCACTTCTCGGCCCAGAGCGAGTTCAACCACCGGGTGCAAATCAGTCCGGTTACTAAACGTCACGGTCATGTCGTGCTCTTTCCAGTGGTAAACCAACAAGGTCCTATCCTTTCATCTCAGGTGCGGCGGCTTGGTCTCTGGGAACGGCGCAATAATTCAAATCTTTCTGTGCAGCATTGGCCATGTGAAACGTACGTTGGGTCGCATTGAGATAAACCTAACGCGTTAAGCAGCACATTCGCTGTGACTCCAGATCCTCCTGAATTCCAACGGGCTGAGGCGAAACAATTCCTTAAAGCTCCTGGTGAATTCGGCACTTCTGCGATACCCGATGTCCAGCGCGATCGCTTTGACGGGTTCCTCCGTAGCCTCCAATTGTCTTGCTGCGAAAGCCAGCCGTTTGTTTTTGGCGTATTTTCTGAAGCTCATCCCGACTAAGGTTTTGAACAACCGTCGTGCTTGACGCACGGATGTGGGCAATCCAAGCTCTTCGCAAACCTTCTCGATACTCAGGCGATCTCCAATTGAATGAGCATCGATGAATTCTTTGATTTTCTCGGCGCGCCAATCTGCGTCAGGGGAGGAGCTTAGTTTTTCACGAACGACCCATCTCACGAACGAATCAGAATTATCTAAGAGTTGGACACCAGGCCTTTCATAAGTAATCGTGCTGATACCCATGACCGGTTTCCTTTCTGGGGCTGGGCGTCGATACTTCTGTCGCAGACCGCGCGAAATCTTGCGCTAACCTGCGGCCCGCGGCACGATGCGGTTCTCTACCGCAAATACTTGTCTCAGTGCCGCCTTCGGTAGACGGCTCCCGTCTATGTGTCCTCAAAACTCAGGCAAATGGCTCATGAGGCAAATGCCCTCCCCCGCTAATCTTCTTTCGGTCGATTTGTTCTCGAGCAAAGCCGCCACTCGCGGACAGTGGCAGAAAAGCGTTACTCCCGGAGTACGTTGAGGCGTGCCCCCACGTGGAGACTCGACCTTACACGGCGGAACGCGGCCATGATTCGCAGAAAAATCCACCACGCTATTCCTAGTTTCAGATAGGGTTTCCCTCGAATCACAGGTCCAGGCCGCCGGCGCATTCGACAGTTCGGTTGCCACGGAGGCACACCATGTATTCCGAAACATGTCAACCCCGCGCTCCGGCGGCCTTGGATTCGTGAAACGGACCGTTCCGTTGAACAAGTCCCATATTTTCGAGTTTCGATAAACACTCATCGATGTCGCTTTCGAGCTGCCCATGGGGGATTTTGTAGTGAGTTTCCATCACATCCACGAGCACGCGAAGATCGACTCCTGAAGGGCTCGCTTCCACTGTGCTCCAGACTCGTGCAGCAACTGGATTGAGGCTGTAGCAGAGCCCCTTTCGAATATCGAGAAGGACAGCGCCATCTTCGGAATATGTGGAACGGACGTCTGGAGAAACTAACCACCTAGCGTTGGCATCCGTTTTCACGTTTTCCCTCCCGCAGAAGTGTCTGAGTTCGAAGCAAACGGCCTCGGGGCTAGCTGAGGCCGTTTGTAATGCCGAAGGACTAGTCTGAAGTCCGAACCTTTTCGGACGAACCCTCCGCTCTCTCGCGCTACCGCGTGCGTGGCGACGCGCTTGAAGGTGTCGCACGAATTCGAGTTGGTGTGTGAAAAAAAATATGTCTGCACCGAATCCGGGCCTATATTGATGAACTGCGAATTAAAAGTCTGTGAAAGAAGTGGGCCGTCGAGCGTGTTTTCCGGTTGATTTCAAAGACTTACGAGCAACTATTGCCCTGGGCTGGGCATGGCTTAGACGACGCGTATCGGTCGTAGTCCCAACCGCAATTTCCGTCCAAAGAGAGAATTGTGGCCGAGAATCCGACCTGATGTTCCTACGCCTCGGCGTCCTTTGATATTGGACAGTGGCGCAAGCCCTGTTGCCGACAGCTTCAAAAGCCCGTGCGTGCTCACCATTCAAAAAGTGTTGCGCTGTTCTGCAGACGACGCTTGGTACGATGCTGCACGGGGGCGCGAGAGTCCGGGTTAGGACCGGGTAGGAGGCAATAGAATTCTTTCTCTTATTTGAAACGTTAGGTACTATTGCAACACTACCATGCGTAGAGTAGCGTACCTTTATGGCGCGGGGTCGGGCACTCTCGTCTAGGAATCCTCCGGGCCCTCCGGGGCAGCGTCTCAAAGCTCTGCGCGAGGCCCTGGGGATCAGCGGTCGAGATGTGCAAATGTATAGCCGCCTGATCGCGGGTACTCAGGGAAACCAGAGATACTGCATCTCCCACAGTTCGCTGGTCGAGATCGAGAACTCCACAAGGGTCCCGAGTGTCCACAAACTGTTCACCCTGAGCGCACTCTATCGAATTAATTTCGTGGACCTCCTTCTTTTCTTTGGAATCGATCTAGATCAGATCAATACAGCTCGCCTCGCTGTCAAACTGCCCAGGACTCATCTCGTTCCCTCCGAGATCCATGACACGGAACGCCGTGTGAGTTTTCCAGTGAGGTTCGATCCGGCAGCGAGGATTGAAGAGACCAGTCTCCTCTCCCGCATGGTGCAGACTTGGGGCGAAATACCTATCGCATTTGTACAGAATCTCGGCCTTCGGAAATATCTGTACGGATTTATTGGGATGGATGACTACACGTTGTACCCGATGATTCGTCCCGGCGCTTTTGTCCAGATCGACGACCAAGACACCAAAATTCAGTCTGAATCATGGGACAACGAGTTCGAGAGGTCCATCTACTTCTTTCAGCTTAGAGACGGCTATGCATATGGCTGGTGTGAATTGGAAGGCAAGGTCCTAAGCATCATTCCTCATCAGATGTCGGGAAGGAAGACACGGCAATTCAACTATCAGGACGATATAGACGTTGTGGGCCGGGTAGTTGGTGTAGCGATGCCGCTAAGGCGGAAACCGGGCCGGTCATCTTTATCTGCCCCTGACGCTAAGAGAATTCAGTAAATCAACGGGGACGTACCCGCTAGTCCCAGGCGTCAGAAAAAACGAGAGAACAGATGGAGGCCCGACCATGAGCGTGATTGTAATCAACCCAAAGAACGGACATGAAATAATTTATACGGAAGATGAATACGGCAAGGCATATATTGAATCCTGTCAATGATGTCGAGCGTTCGAAAACGCTGTCGATGCGTCCGATGAAGACCAGAGAGATTTAGTCAAGTAAATAATCGCGGTCCCCAAGTTGGCTCAACTGATTCAAAATCTTGCAACTACCTTCCAAAATCGGTCCTGATCTAAACCGAAGTTCTATTGCTCCGGCCAACTACCTCTGTTTTGCTTGATGCTGTACTAAAGAAGCAACCAGAGGATGGTGGAATTGCAACCCGGAGCAGAGCTTAGGGCGATCCGCAGACATCTTGGGATTTCTACGCGCCAAGTCGAAAAATACAGCCGACAGATTGCAGACGCCGAAGGTAGTGCGAAGTTCTATATTTCCAACGCCTGGCTCAGCCAGATTGAAGCCACGGGGTCAGTACCCAGTGTTCAGAAGCTCTTCAGCCTAAGCGTCATCTACCAGATCAATTTTGTCGAGTTGCTGTATCTCTTCGGGATCGACCTGGAGAGAATCGGTCTGCATCAGCTGGAAATTCTCCTGCCGAAAACACACCCTGCAAAGCTGGAAGTCTACAATGAAGAAAGGACCGCCACTTTCCCCGTGGGCTTTCACGAAGGGTTTAAGGTAGAGAAAACGACTCTGCTCTCACGCATCGTGAAAATTTGGGGCGACGTACCGATTTCCGTAATTCGGCACCTGGATGTCAGGAATTCCGAGTACGGCTATGTCGGCCTTCGAGACCATACGATGGATCCCCTTGTCCCACCAGGCTCTTTCGTGCAGATAGACAACCAGGTGCGCGAAGTCCTTCTGCCCTCTTCGTGGCGGACAGAATTGGATCGGCCAATCTATTTTGTAAAAATTCCAAGTGGGTATGCCTGCTCTTGGTGTGAGCTGAAGAGGAATCAGTTAACCCTTGTGCCCCACCCGCTGTCACGCAGCCGCCTTCGGCATTTTGCCTATGCCCGGGAAGCAGAGATCATCGGCAGAGTGACCGGAATTGCTATGCGGATTGTTCGTCATGAGAAACGGGCTTCTGATGTGTCTGTAAGATCGCCAAAGCCATCTTGACGTTGGACAAGAAAACCTCAGCCTCCAATTCATCGCACTCCGAGGGAATCGTGACCCGATACGATCCAAGGTGTTTCCAACTCTTCAAAAACTCTTCCGGCTGTTCATCAGTCGAGAAGATATAGTTACGCAGCTCCTCGATCAATTCTTCCAAAGAGACGTTCACAAGCCGATCGAAAATTTGACTGTGGCACAGTGCCATTGCTTTGGATGCAACATTTTGGCTGAAGTGAAATGCCAGGCCGTCGTGAAAGTACCGGCCGGTGTTGCAATCTCGCGAAGAGGCCAAATAAACGAGGCGACTGAAGTCGCCCGGAAGTCTTGAAAGCGTGCGATTCCTGAGGTCAGTTACCGCCGGTTCAATGTCGATGTTTCTTGGCTCTAAGCCCATATCTCAGCCTTATTTAGTTCCGAACCGTGCCGTGGTTGAAATTTGTTCCGACCACTCTGCAGCTTGCGGGGTCAACCCTTGCCATGAGCTGTGCAAATGCGGCCCGCTGCCGCGCCGCCCATTGAAGAGTATGTCCGACGATCTTGCGAGTCCGGACAGGACCGAGAAGCCAGACCCAGCCGATCAAAGAGTTGCAAAGACCGAGAAACAACAGGTAGTTCAAGGCAAGCTTTATCTCCACCACGATTTGCAGATCTTCACTCTGCCGCGCGACCGCCACATGTGCACGCATGACCTGCGAGGTTTGCCTACGCGTGCGTCGCAGCCAGGCAAGGGCAAGAACTGTGCGTTCGCGCTGAAACATTCGCTGAATTTCCGAAGGCGTTTCGTGCAAAACGAAATCCCAATCCTCCGTACCAAAAATCCTCTCGCCAAGGTCCCGCTGTGAACCGACGCTTCTCGCGGTTGAGCGATGTTGTCGCGGCGTCAAAACTTCTGCCGTACTTCTATGGACGATGGCGTCCCAAACCCACCAGGCCAAAACTGCCGAAAGCAGCAGCCCTAGGAAGAGATAAGGTAACAACTGACTCATAGCTCGCCGCCCATCTTCAAATAGGAACGTGCTTTGGAGAGGATTCTCTTGGTCTGATCGGAAAGGAGTTTGTAATCACGCTCGATCTTTGACCCGGGGTCTGGTCCAGGATTGGGGTGATACGACCAGAGCGTCAAACACCAGATTAATAGTGTGGCTAGGTAAGCTATGGGTTGTACAGACCGCCACGCAGGCCGCGGGCCAAATCCTGGCAGCGATCCAAAGCCGAGGCACAGCACGCTGGTAGCCACGTAGCAGCTGTAACCCACGACAATTCCCATCAGATTTTTGCCGGTTGGTATCTTATAGTAGGCGAGCAAAGCGATGATCACGAGCAGTAACGCTGCCTGAAGTGCGCGCATATCTCGTTCCAGCGCAGCCATGGTCTCTCCGGGGGACCAACCAGAGCCGCTTACTGCACCCGCGATAGTCTTTAGCATCACTGCGGCCAAAATGCAAAGAAGCAGGCCGTTCGCAACGCGCACCACGCCCCGATACTTTTTTAACGCCTGCGTGTACATTTCCAGAATAACGGCATAACCCACGGTTGCCGCCAGGAATTGCGTTCGCCAATAGAAAAGTGGATAAGAATTCGGAAGGGTGGTGAACACCCCAAAGCGGAATAGATCGACCAGAAGGACGCAGGTCACATAGAAGTAGAAGCTAGTGTATTTCGTGTAGAATTTTGTTCCAATCGCACGCGCCAACAGCAAGGCTTCCGCCGCGATTTCTGTCCACCACAGGACCTGCCCGAACACAGCTTTCACCCCTTCTAAACTGTTCGTCGAATGCTAACACAAAAAGAGGGAGAAGATTCGCGCCTGTCTTCCCCCTCTTCTTCTGGTCCTATGCGTTGATTCCGGAAGGTACCGGTCTCCATGGCAGCGGAGGTGGCGGCGGCACGGGTGCGCCCCCATCAGCTCGCATTTCCGGTCTGGCTCCGGCTGTGGAGAGATGTTGCGCGGTCAGGGAAACCAAACCTGCCAACGCCACAAGTGATACCAACCAAATGAGCTTACGAGTTTTCATGAATTCTCCTTTTCTGAAGTTGGGTTGGGCCCGTGAAGCCAGAATAGCGAGACCTTGCTAGCACTTATGAGAGTCCTGTAATCCGCTCGGTCCACCGAGCACTTATGCGGAGAAGTTCTGGAGAACGTACAAGTCCTCTAGCGTGGTTAGGCCTGCGTTGCAGTGCCTTATTTTGATTTTTAAGCCGTGAGAGCGGGCTACCGGGGCACCGACCCTAAGCCAAATGTTCATGCCACTGCACATGCGTGTCTCGAAGCGCTGGGTAGCCATTTTGCTTTCGCTCTCCGTTGCCCTTGCCATTTTTGCAGCAGTTTCCCGCAAGTACATTTGGCTGTACGTCTCGCGAAAGCCTGATCCAAGGCCACAAGTAGTCGATCCACTACACGACGCAGGAGCATCGAACAATCCTGACATTCTGCTTGCGGAAGCAAACCGGCTCTCTTGGCTTTTCAATTGGCCAAAGGCTGAACCTCTTTACATCCGGGCAGAGGAACTCTTTAAGGAAAGGGGCGACACCCGAAATGAAATTTACGCCAGGGTCGGACGGATTCGCGCGCAGTCAGAGACTATGTCTTGGGTTGACGTGTCAGCGATACTCGGGAAGCAGCTTGAGATTCCAGTTGTGAAGAGTGACCCAAGGCTCAGACTTTGGTGTCTTGCAGCAAAGGGATACACCGACCTGGAGATCAATTCGGCATCGGCGAAGCGAGCCTGGACCGAAGCGCAAGGGATCGCCCAGACCCTAAGGGAGGCCCAGTGGGAAGCGCGGGCAAAAGGAGAACTCGGATTCGTTGCTTTTCTGGAAGGAGATAGCCGCCGAGCCGCGATAATGGTTGGCGATGCATATCTATCTGCCAAGGCGAGCGGCGATGTGGGTGGACAGGTTCGACTTCTTGAGATGCTTGGCAACGGCTTCAATGAAGCGAAGCGATATGGAGAAGCTCTGGCGTTTTTCGAGCGTGCCACCAAGACAAGCAACTCCAATCCCGATGCAGGGTTTCCGTTCATGGCGTATGAAGGTGAGTCTCAGACGCTCGCCGCCCAAGGCAAAATGACCGAAGCCAAGGAAAAGCTGGAGCGGGCTTTGAAAGTGGCGAGAGCAAATCAAAAGCGGGGGCATGAAGCCATGATCTTGCTCTCCCTCGGAGAACTCTCTCTTCAAAAGGGAGATCGACAACGGGCGATGACGTATCTGGAACAAGCGGGCGACATTTCGCTGAAGCACAATTTCTATCGGGGCGTGAGTCAGGCGATGATCGATCTGGCGGGACTCTATCGCGATGCCGGGGAACTGAAACTCGCCGAGGAACGCGCGGCTCTCGGAGTCGATGCAAGCAGGCGGGTTGGAGACAGATATTACCTTCCCCGCGATCTCACCGTATTGGCAGACCTCAAAGCTCGGCGAGGTTCTACCACTGAAGCCGAGGCGCTGTATCAGAATGCCGAGGATGTTATTGACGGAATGCTCGTCAATCTCCATGAGGCATACTGGAGCAGCTCCCTCGCCGGCGCGATGAGCGAAACCTACCTCCACCATTTCGAGCTAGAGGCGCAAGAAGGGAATGTCGAACGGGCACTTGGTGTTCTGGAACGCGTGAGAGGACGCACGGCGGCAGTCCTTCTGGAAAACAGGGTTACGTATAGCAAAAACGAATCCGAAGATGCGCGAGTGCTCGAAAACGAGGTCGCCGAGTTGCAACTTCGGTTGATTCGCTCGGAGAACACGAAGGAACGGGCGGATTTACTCGATCAGCTTGTTGAGTACGAGCGTCGGCTGGAGTGGACACGAACTGACCGGAGAGAACCGAAACCCGGATGGTTTGAGAAGCCAGCGTCCCTGAAACCAATCCAAGCCAGTCTACGCGCTGACGAAGTTGTGCTGGAATACGTGCTCAGCGAGCCGCACTCGTATTGTGTTTGGATCTCCAAGAAGCGCGCGGGCTTGCAAACTTTGCCCGCAACGAGGCAGCAGATTGAAGAGTTGACACGCAAGTATTTACGCGAGTTGCGAGCGAAGAGCGATGACACTGTTCTGGCGAGACAACTTCACAGCCTTCTCTTGGGCCCTCTGCCACATGAGGCGACCGCCGAACGTTTGATTGTCGTATCAGATGGAATACTGCATCTGCTGCCGTTCGACTCTCTCCGCGATTCGACGGGCGCCTTGTTGCTTGAGACCCATACTGTAAGCTACGTACCGGCATCGACGGTCCTAACTGTTCTGAGGACCGTCAAAGAGCCCCCACCCTCACGCCATGTATTCTTAGGAGTCGGGGATGTGCAATATCAGAATCAGGGCCACGTCTCCTCGAAAATCGACAAGCCTACCGCCGTTAAGCAAAGACTACTGCGAGGATTCTCTGACGCTCTCGGAACACCTCTGTACGACTTGCCGCAGACTCGCGAGGAGGTCCTTGAAGTGCAGAAAATTCTCGGAAGTGACACAGTCGTGCTACTTGGCTCAGATGCGACCGAGACCACGTTCAAATCTGAGCCTCTGGAGGATTTCAAAATCATTCATCTCGCCGCGCATGGGTTTGCGGATACCCAATTTCCAGAGCGGTCAGGGCTTGTGTTGGGCGTGGACGCGAACTCGCACGACGACGGCTTATTGCAGGTCCGCGAGATCATACGGCTGCGTTTTAATGCCGACCTGGTGACACTCTCTGCCTGCAACACAGGTGTAGGAAAGCTCCAGGGCGAGGAAGGCGTCACCAACTTGGTCGAAGCGTTCCTTGTGAGCGGTGCAAAGGCAGTCGTCGCGAGCCTTTGGAGTGCCGACGATACGTACACACTTGCTCTCATGGAGAGGTTTTATACTCATATCGCGGAAGGCGAGGACAAGGCCGCGGCGTTACGGCAAGCTAAACTTGACGTGCTGACGAAATACGGTCGACAAGTGCCGCCCTATTATTGGGCAGCTTTCGTTTTGGTCGGCGACGGCGGATCGCCAATTCCTTTGAGGGTCCCATGAGCCTCGATTTCCAATCGCGAGAGAAGATCTATTCCCGTGTCTGCGAGCTCGTGACCCGGAAGCATTTCGATCCCGGAATGAACGGGGCGAATTGGGAGGAGTTGTCCAAAGCTACTAAGGACAAGATTCTCCAAAGCAGCAGCGATGAAGAGTTCGAAAAACAGATACAGGGTCTCCTCAATGAGCTAAAAACGAGCCACACGGGATTCCGTCACACCAAGAGCCCAAATGTGCCAGGGCGCCACGCGATCAGTGCCACCTTCATGCGCTGTAACTTCGATGGCGAGCAGCGCTGGATGTTCCAGGACGTTCATGAGGGAGGACCGGCGCACGTCGCGGGCTTGGGTCCAGGCGACATCCTCCTTCAGGTACGCAACCGGGAATTGAAGCCGCCCGATCCACCGACTTTCCCTATAGGAGACGAGTCCCAGTATGTAGTCCAGAAGCCAGACGGCAAACGGGTCATGGGAACGCTACAAGTTCCTAACCCAAGATCGAAAAACCATCCTGTTATCGTTCCCAAAGCCGTTGTGTGCTCACAGTTGCCCGAGGGAATCGGCTGGCTGAGAGTGACCATGTTTCCTGGAGTAGTTGGAATTGATCTCGCTCACATGCTGGACACCGCCTTCGCGCATTTGAAAGATTCGAGTCGGCTCATCGTGGACCTTCGTGGTAATACCGGAGGCGGCATCGGCGGCTTACGGTTGATGAGTTATTTGACTCCCGGCAAGACCGAAGTTGGATATAGCCTCACACGTGCGCGTAAAGAGAGAGGCTATTCAAGGGAGAAATTGCCAAGATTTGGCCGAATACCTTCGCACAAAGCCACTCTTCTTTGGTTGGCTCTGCGTTACGGTTTCATCGACAAGTCGATTCTCGTCGTCACGGAAGGTCTCGGCCCACAACGATTTCATGGCCGCGTCATAATTCTCGTAAATGAACACACCGCGAGTGCCGGAGAAATGGTGGCCGCATTTGCCGAAGAGAACAAACTGGCCACAATTATTGGCGCAAAAACTCCAGGACGACTGCTAAGTGGAAGTGCATTCAAGGCGGGCTTCGGCTACATCGTCGGTGTGCCCGTCGCCGCATACCTAACTTGGGAAGGGAGGCTGATCGAGGGCAAGGGAGTGTCGCCGAATATCCCGGTTGGATTGTCCCCTGAAGAGCTCCTGGCTGGCGAAGACCCTCAAATGCAGAAAGCATTGCAACTTCTGCGGGAGGTTTGACCCAAGTTGCCCAATCCGGAAGTTGGGAAAGGGAAAGGAGAGCGACGGGTATTCTTAGACTAATGTGATTTTCTTCGGAGCTAGGTTTTAGACCCCGCAGGAGGTTCTTGCTTCAAACTCTCGGCATGTTCTCGGTACGAGCTAACCTGAGCGACTATCCGCATAAATATTTTCTTCGTTTTTCCTTTCGGATCTTTCCTTAGTAATGGAGAGGTTCAATCTCCTCATCGCAACTCAACTACATAGGAACTCTCTTGAGACCCATTTCTTGTCAGTCGAAGAACACACTGCCCAGGAGAACGGGAGGACAAATCCACTGATATGTGAATCACAGCAACGCCGTCTATCAATTTCGCGTTCGCTTTAGTCGACACGAGTAATTCTCCTGAGCCCGCCAATAGACGAATGTCGTACGGACCATCGTTGCTGCCAAAAGGGAGCAAGATGCTCCAATGCGCGGCGGCGCGATTGACCCCCAACGGCGGCTCCGCGGGATTTGGCTTTGTCCCGCGCGGGATGGAGCGATTCCTTAGGTCGAGCATGGCAGTTTCAGTCGCCAGCGGTTTCTTTTGTTTTGGAACCAAAGCCCAACCCGCAAGACCCGCGAGTATCAATATGCTCGCGGCGAGGGCGAGAAGCCTTCGCATCTGCCGGCGTCCATAGCCAGATTGGAATTGAGAAAAATCATTGTAGCAAGGGCTGCAGGAGCCGAGGTGGTCTAGCCACACCTCCACTTCCGAAAGCGGCATCTTACGAGAGGCGATTTTCTTGAGAACCTCGGCGCCTGGACACCCGATACGCTTGGGATTCGGGAACTCCTTGCGCAGACCACGGCCTAGCACATCCAGAATGCGCCTTTCGTCTGCGACCGAATATCCCTTTGCGTTCAGGGTTGCCTCACTTTGTCCACCACACAGCGAATATTACATCCGGTTGACCTCAGCCGGACTTCTTTAGCGTTTTTCTTTTCAGCAATCGAACAATGTTCTGGCGGATCTTTTCCAGATTGTAGCGGAATTTCATTTTTGCTTGTTGCTCGGTGATGCCAAGCCAGCTCGCAATTTCCTTCCAGGAGTATTCGTATTGGCGGGCCTCCCAAACCTTCTTGGTCCAAGCATCCATGCGGTCAGTTATTTGCCTGACGGCAATAGAGCGTTCGAGTTGTTCGGCCCATCCTGTGTCCAGGGCAGCCTCGAACCGCTCAAGGTCGAGGACTGACGAAACTAGCTCGATTGTTTCAGCCCGTCTCTGTTCTTGCCTGAGCAACCTATTGAAACGGTGGTGGAAGACTCCAATCAGGTAGGATTCCAGGTCGGATATCGCAGGCCGGTGATCTTTGTTCCGTTGGCGCGTCTTTGCAACCGACTGGAGCACCCGGTCCCAGATGTCCGCCGCCACAGCGGTTCTCTCAGGGCCCAGTTCTCTGTCGAACAGTTCGCCCCGGACGTGAGCCAGAACGCGCGGCCAAGCTGCTCGTGCCGCGGTCAACAATCCTTCGTCGATAGCAAGCGGGGATCCACCTGGCCCCTGCTTGGTCCCAAGTAGCACCCATTCGCCGTACGGGTCCGGTTTATCCATTGGGTCCATTGGGTTTACGGGCCGGGGCCTCGACCTGGCTCACAAACAGCCTGCCATTAGGTTACTGGGTGGGTCAATGGTACGGGACATAACTACCCCAGTCTCGAAGATTTTTTCTTACTTTTTCCCTTTTCGATGTTCCCTAGTAAGTGAGGGGAGTTCTCGCCGAATTGTCCCCCGAGAGCTTGGCGGGCCCGAATGACCAGTGTGAACCGCTAGGCGTCGTGGACGGCCGAAGGATGACGGGCCGAACGCGAACATAGAAACCAACTGCGCGGAGCTAATGCTCGACGTGTGTCTCGGCACCAGCGGAGATAGTTGGGGAAGCTCATCGAGCAGACATTCCTTCCGATTTTTCTCTCCGGAAGAAGTGGATCAGATTCTCTGTGGCGGCCCGAAGCGAGGCCGCGCCGGTTCTCACGCCGCCATCGAAAGGATACTGAAACACGAACCAGGATCAGAGCCAGCGGAGCTCTGGCAGCGTATACCGCAACTCAGGAATGTGCCGCCCGGGTGGCTTACCGTCGTTCGGTGTGCACCCAGAGGAATGAAGGATCTTGCGTGAGGGTTATGGCCGGGCAGGTTCGGGAAACAAAGAAGCAGAACGGGAAACTACAAACAGCGTAAGACAGTTCGCGCGTCACCCGTGAGGTCTTATGTATCCTGGAGTAGAGCTTCGACTCTATCGCTATGTTGTCGTACTTGCGGAGGAATTGAATTTCACGCGTGCTGCGCTACGCCTGCATGTCGCTCAACCTTCCTTGAGCAAACAAATCCGCCAACTAGAGGACTACCTCGGCGCGCAAGTTTTCCAGCGCACCAAGCGAGAAGTGCGATTAACCGCCGCGGGAGAGGCGTTCGCGGCAGAGGCGCAACTGACACTACTCCACGCCGACCGGGCCGTCCTGGGAGCGCGTGCGGCCAAGGGCCAGCATAAGGGACCTTGGAGCATCGGATCCTCGCCGCTGATCGACCTGCGTATTCTCTCCAAAGTACGACGGCACTTGTCGCTTGAGCATCCCGCGGCGGACGTTCGACTTGTCAGTGCCTATACGTCAGAGCTGGCAGGCGGATTGATGCGTGGAACGCTGCAAGCGGGCCTCGTCATCGTGCCCGTCCGAGAGCAGGGGTTGACTTGCGAAGGACTGTACCGGGAGGCGTTGGTCCTTGCTTTGCCCGAACGTCATCCCCTGGCGGCCAAAACCGATATCGAAATCTCTGATTTGCATGAATTGCCTCTAGTCCTCATTCGGGGAGATATCGAGCCGCGCTTCGGCGAAGACCTGAACCGGATCTTTGGCGTCGCCCGTATTCGCCCTCGCGTGTTCCATGAAGCAACAACGCAGGCTGAGGCCCTCGAAATCGTTTCGGAAGGCGCTACTGCGGCATTGATCATGCCTGCCGCTCAGTACCCAGCGCGGGACAGGATCGTGTTCCGAAGGTTCGTCGATGAATTTCTGACCGCTGAGACGGCGCTTGCGTATCTTGGGACCAATGACTCGCCCATCTTGGGGTCGTTGAAGAAATTCTTGTTCGAGACCTTCCGGCCGCTGCATTCAGATGGTATCGGTGGATTAAGAGACGGCAGAGTGCGGCAGATGAAGCTCTTTTGATGGAGTCCACCCGCTGGCAACTGGCCCGCGCAGAGACTCAACCAAATGTCCCACTCATCGTATCTAAACTCATCGTGGTCATCAATCCAATGATGGCCCTATGCCGGCTGATCCCAGAGCCATCTTCGGAAACCACATTCGCAAGCTGCCTCGAACGGCGTCTCTCCCAAGAGAAACTTGCGGAATTCGCCGAATTGCATCGCAATTACGTCGGCGGGGTTGAAAGGGGCGAGCGTAACATCGCTTTGTTGAACATCCTGTGCCTGGCTCGGGCACTCCGCGTAACACCAGGAAAACTATTTGATCCCTAGTAGTCGGCGTTGTAGTGCTCCTTGAATGTCAAAACTAATCCTAGAAGCTACTTACAAACACCACACTTCCCGCCTTCTTTGGCACAGTGCTTGCAATACTTACAATTCTTGCAAGCATGGCAAGGATCGGCACCAGTGCAGGTCGCTGAGGAAATGTCGAATGGAATTTGATTGATGAGAAGAATAGACAGTACGATCTGAGCCAGAACGATGAGCAACCTTGATTTCTGCATGGCTGAATCCTCCGAGTGGACATTGGAGAAAGAATGCGCGTAGCATGAGCCGATTCTTAGGGTCCGTCAAGATTACTCATATCCAGGATGCGGTACGTTAGTCCTTGACGCCCTTCTACTTTGGGTAGATTGTGGTTGCAGTTAATTCTCGCAACAGATCACGAACGGAGGTCCAGCCCATGAGAGCAGCTTGCTCATTGCTTCTCTCGATTTCACTTCTTTTCCCAAGTGCGTTGTTGGCTTCGACGCAGACGACGCAAGATAAGAATACCAAACAGGCTGCTCAAGAGCCTCAACCAGTGGCTCCGGTCGTCAAGCAACCTCTCGCATTTGGTTTAGAGGATGCTACCCCGGTCAAGCTCCGAATAAATAGGAACATTTCGTCCGCCGATGCACATGTCAATGAAACCGTCGATTTCGAAGTTCTTGAGGATGTTAAGGTCCACGATGTCGTTGTGATTCCCCGTGGAGGCATGGCTTGGGCAACGGTAACTGAAGCCCAACCTAAGAGAAGAATGGGACGCGCGGGCAAGCTGAACATCAACATTGACAATGTGCGTCTTACTTCTGGCGAGAAGGCGGCATTGCGGGCAGTCAAAGATGTGAAAGGCGGCGGCCATCAGGGTGCAATAACAGGGGCGATAGTGGCGACAAGCATCGTATTTTTCCCAGCGGCTCCCCTTTTTCTCCTCATACATGGGAAAGACATCACAATTCCGAAAGGTACTGAGATTACTGCTTACATCAATGGGGATATTCCGTTAGACCCAAAGAAGTTTGCGACACAGGCTGCTGCCAGTTCGGATGCAGGTGCCGCCGTTCAACCAACCGCCGATGCATCCACAACGCAAAATGGGAAAGGCTTGGATGCTGCGCTTACGGCAGTTGACATCAAATCGACTCCTGATGGAGCCGAGGTCACCGTGGACGACAAATTCATGGGCAGCACTCCCTCGTCACTGCGACTTGCGGTGGGCGACCACAAGATTAAGTTGGGAAAATCGGGCTTCAAAATTTGGGAAAGAACCATGACCGTGACTGCGGGAGCAACACTCACGGTGGATGCCACACTTGAAAAAGAATAGGAATGTATCAGGTCTTGATGTATGTCCGAGCATCTCCAACGAGAGAATGCTTCGCCTACCTGATCCTATCGTTCGCGCTGAGTTGGATCGTGTGGATTCCCGTGCTCTTGGCCTCGCGCAGGCATGAGCAACTTGGCGATCTGCTAATCATCGGCACTTTTGGTCCTGCCCTTGCTGCCATTCTGCTCTCCTACTAAGGCGTTCGTGTCCCTTCCAAGTTATCCTCTCGATTCGTCTGTTTCGGATTGGCGTTGCTCCTGTGTTGGGCCGTCCTAATGGGACATGCAAAGTTGTGGGACGAACTGCGTCTCTCGTTCGGCGCAAAATTGCTACTCCTGTTGCCATCAGCCATTCCAGCTTGGATTGTCTCAACTGCTTTTTCACGAGATGGTGGAATACGAGCCACGATGCGAACGCTCTTACTGCCAAGGCCAGTGGTCTGGCATGCGGTCGCGTTGTTTCTATTTCCTGTGCTCCTGTTTCTTACGGCAACGGTGACACGAATACAGGGCGGTCCATTTCATCAACCCAAAGTGGTTGGTTCTGGCCTGTCTTACTTTCTACTGGTGGTTGTGGAGTTCGGTTATGCTCTTTTCGTCGGCGGAGGCGTTTCGGAGGAACCGGGATGGCGGGGCTTCCTCCTGCCACGGTTGCAGGATCGATTTAACCCCCTCGTAGCAAGCCTATTGGTCTGGTTCCCGTGGGCACTATGGCACGCACCGCTCGATTTCGCCGGGTATGCAGGCTCAACATTTGCGGCGTACCTCCAAACGCGAGTGTTCATCCTGGTTCCGCTTTCCATCATTATTACGTGGATTTACAATCGCTGTGGCAAGACGATTCTTAGTGCCGCGCTGTTCCACTCTGCGTTCAATGTAGCGCCCGATTTCGTTTCGTCCCCCAAATGGGCAGGCTGGATGATTTCCATTTTGGCGCTCATGGCAATCGTGGCCGATAGGATGTGGCAGAAGACAGGTCACAAGAATGTGCTTTGACTGTAATTTGGTCCACTGCGGTTCCGCTCGAACCTCAGAAATTGTCCGACTTACCTGTATTAGAAGAGAGCAACTTACCTCCAAGGTGAAACTCGAATCTCAGTGTTGCTAATGCGGTTGTGGCAAAGTGGCATGTGCGACCAGCTTGAGGATCATTCGGATTTCCCTGGTCGCAGAAACGATAAAATCCGACCTTAAAACCCCATCGGATATGCGATGACGAACGAATGTCTTGTCTTATCTCAATTCCTTGAAGGCGATTCGATTGAGTCTTGCACGGGTTGCTTGGGGTCGCCCACACGCAGCCAGTTGGAAGGACGTATGTTAGGTACGACCTTCCAGCTCCGTCGTTTCTGATGACAACGCCCGCCGAAGGCAGCCACGCGCTCTTGTCAAACTGAGAGGTCCACAGCCAGTTGCGCTCTATGGTTGCTATGAACCCCACTCGATAATTGGCGAACACTATGGCAGAACCGCTAACCTTCAGGGAATTGCCATCATTGGTGATGGCTTTTCTGTCCGGCGAATAGTCACTACTCACCTGGAACTCCATCCGCTTTGCAACTGGAATTTCAAGAGAGGGGCCAAATGCACTGGATGGTAGCCTGTAACCCAGGGATGCTTGCGAACCGACCTCCGTATCCAATAACAGTCGTGGTCTACGGTCTGGGAACGCTTCTTGGCTCGACACCTGCAAGGAACAGAGCAAACACACAATCCCTGTTAGCGCGATTCTCACCAATGCCATTGCTCACCACCTGGACAAACGTTTTAGGAATCCAGGACCCGTTAATTCGCTATGATCCTCACCTCACTGTCGAATATGCGATAGTCCGTGAACTGGCCGCGACACCAGTAGATATCTTTCTTCTTGTAGCGAGCCTCTGTAAAAATGGTCAGAGGAACGAGCCGGGGAGGTTCATCCGCTCGCTTGAGCCAACCGTAGGTAAGGACAACCTGGCACTCCTCCCATCCTCGATACGCCTTCAATTTGTCAGAAAGCTCTAAATGCTCCGAAATTCGGATGATGTTCGTATCGTCGTCTGTCCAAACTTCTCCGTAACATGCGACGGCGACAGTCTCGCTGATTGTGAAGAGGCCATAGTCGTCGATGGGCGCAAAGGGACACACGTTATCCTCAACACTGGCGTAATACTGAAAGACCTTCATCTGTTGCTTGTTCACAACTACGTCGGCGGCCTGATGAACTTTTAATCGGAATTCCGTTCCAACCATCTTGGGCAGCTTCGACCATTCGTCAGCCAGAAGCACCCAATCATTCCAACGAGGGCTAGGTACCTCGTCGTACTCCTTCTTGCCGTCGGGATACCTGCGGAATCGTTGAACGCCGTCGATGACCCGGACTTGAAACTCTGCTTCAGCCACAGACTCATTGTCTCCTTTACCCCATTCAAAACTTTGCACAGCGATATAATTGCGCATGCTATCCGCCAGAAGTTGAGCTTTGCTCCGTACAACCTTGACTTCGGGGGGTTCCTCGGGTCGGTGCTGTAGCCCATCAGCAACGAGTGGTACGAATTTTGGATCGTAGTCAGGGCGTGGCATGAATTTTGGATAGAGGTCTGCCGAGACTGACAAGACCCTGGTGGGGAATATTTTCTGTGCTAGGAAGGGCTGCACTTTGCTTACAAAATCGACCAGGGCTTGAACAGGCACAGCCAACGCCATCGTGTCAGTGCTCCCGTTCATAATGCCTATAATTCTTCCGGTTTTCCTATCAACGACGATGCCGCCGCTTGCGCCCTTTACGAGCTTTGAATTGTGGGCCAACTCGTAGTCAAAGGCGAGGAGACCTGAAGTCGTATGGGCTTTGAATGTGGCGGGAAATCGGGTCAGTTGGCGAGAATGATTGATAGTTCCCTTCTGTTGTAAACCGTGAGGGAAACCGAAGATGTCAACTTCCTGCCCAACTTGCGGCTCATCGACACTATAAGCAAGACCATGATGATGGGGCAGCGAGCGCCGTAATTCGAACATGGCAAGGTCCCGCTGAATGACGTACGGAAGCACATTTCCGTCCTCCATATTGTTCGCGGTAGCGCCGTTATCGTTCGGACCCGTAGCAAAATATCTTTTGATGATCTTATCTCGTTTGATCCTATGAACCCGCGTGGTTATAGCCACGTGATAGTTGGTTACGATGAAACGACACGCGGCATCCAGGCAAAAACCCGTGCCCAATTTAGTGTCAACGTTGAGTGTGGGGACGGGCCTCGCCCCCCTACCAACTATCAAAGTGGGAGTAAACTTCAGCGCAGTAATAGGAACGACGACCTCGCTAAAATCCTTAGTGTGTTCCACCGTGGAAGAAGGCGGGATTGTCAGAGGACTCGGGGAGGCTTCTTGGGCCGCCGCGACGGGTGACAGGCAGGAACATACGATTAAGATTGTAATGACTTGGCGCAAAATCATCAGATGTCTCCCGACTCTGAATTCAGTCGGTTCTGACGCCTTGCATGCGCTATTCCATAAATTATCAAATCAATACAAAGGGTTTGGCGTGATTGGCGATGACGACTGGACCAAATTGGAACAATTGAGGGAAAAACAGACCGTTTCGGGAAGGGATGGCAAGACGAACTCACCGTGCGGAGAATATCAAGTCAGGTATAGGCCTTATGTAATTTACTGTACGTAATCGAAATTACTTGACACCATAACTAGTTGTGATATATAAGACGCCCTGCGTGCGGGCACCCTAGCGCCAACCTTGGCCTAAACTTTGGAAGGGTCGGCCAGGATGGATGACCCCATAGTGCCGGGGTGCCCGTCTGTATTTCCTTAGTCTGGGAAACTAGCCCATGCGAAGAGTTCGCGCTACGTATGTCATTAACTGCAATCGTTCATCCCTGTTGGTAGGAATTGTGTTCTGCCTGCTTGTGGCTTCTGTGCTGGTCTTTGTCCTTATCTCTGCCGGATTGCCACACTGACATGCCGAAAGAAACTGTTTCCCGTGAACGAGTACTGAAAGACCTTGAAGAAGCCCTTTCCCCACCCAAAGACATTGTCGCAGATCAAGCTACGGGTAGGCGACTTGAGGAATTGTGTTCTCAGATGACCGATACCTGCGGCTTAGTCGAGGCCACGTTGCAGTTAGCCATCGAAGAGAAAACTGAAAAGCGAGTAGCTTATATGAGAACCGCTTTGAACCTCTCTGCTCGGGGGACGAAAGCAGTCAAGATGTTTTTGAGCGAATGGAGAGTTTTAGTTGAGGAGTCAAAAAGCCGAGAGAATTCGGGACGATCTGCCAGGGACTCCACAATGGGGGAGCCAGACCTCGCTCTGATCCTCAACTCGATGATGGCTCTCGGGCTCATTACTAAGAACGAGCCTCAGCCGTTAGCTGAAATGGAACGACGCGCCGTCATAAGGGCGCTGCAAGAAACCGGGGGAGATAGGGTAGCGGCCTCACGAATTCTGGGGATCGGCAGGACAACACTGTACCGCAAAGTAAAAGAGTACAACCTAACTTCCTTGCTGGAAATTCCGAGAAGAG
>WNFO01001625.1_pt1 | contig 43522 bp, 43 predicted proteins | sample 5400251 | NCBI WGS metagenome assembly WNFO01 (sample SAMN13153354, study PRJNA577476) | soil metagenome | isolation source: 100 cm saprolite under Madrone tree | place: USA:California | collected 2016-06-14 | reverse complement strand
TGAACGCGGCGAGGCGATGGGGCGCCCGACGTATGTCTTCCACGGATGAGGCGCTGGAGGCGAGCACGCGCCGCTCGGTAGTTTCCATGAGATCGGTGGCCAGTGCATCCAGAACGCGCTTGAGGGCCTCGTTGAACAGGAGTTTTGTGCGCGCACCGCGATGCGCGCCCTCGACTTCCGCGTAGATTTCACCAAAAAACGAAACTTCCTTGCGCAAAACGGCAAGGTCGAGGAGCTCGGCTTCGAGGGCATCGTCAATATCCGCGGTGTTGTAAGCAATTTCGTCGACCCCGTCGATGAGTTGCGCTTCAAGGGGCGGGCGCAAATCGAGAAGGTATTCGGCGAGCTGCGGAACTTCCGCGGCGGAATAATCGCGCGAATGCTTGATGATTCCTTCGCGAACCTCAAACGAAAGATTCAACCCGGGAAAATCGAGATAGCGCTGCTCGAATTGTTCCACGATGCGAAGCGCGTGCAGATTGTGACTGAAATGGCCGCCGCGGGCGAGCATCAATTCATTCAGTTTTTTTTCGCCGGCATGGCCAAAGGGGGGATGACCGATGTCATGGACGAGAGCTAGGGCCTCCGAGAGCTCGGCGTTCAAGCCCAGGGCGCCGGCGACGGTGCGGGCGATCTGCGCGACTTCGAGGGTGTGCGTCAAGCGGTTGCGAAAATGGTCGGAATAGCGCGTGGTGAATACCTGGGTTTTGGCTTCGAGGCGGCGGAAGGCCCGGGAATGAATAATTCGATCACGGTCGCGAGCGTAGCAACTGCGGTACGGGTGAGCGGGTTCCGGATAGCGCCGGCCGCGGGATTGTTCCGCTCGCATTGCCCAGGGAGCAGGAGTGGGAACTGGTTCGATGGGCCGCTCCGATATATCACAGCTGATCCGCGGAAATACCTAAGTGCGGAGCAGGTCAGGATTTTGGCGAAAGTAGATCCAGGCCCCGGTCGGCCTGATCCGCGATCGCGGTGTCTGGAAATTCCTTCTTGATTTGCTGGTAGATGCTGGCGGCCTCCTTTGGATCGGAGTTGCGAAGGATGCCGGCAAGTTCCAGCAGCACAAATGGGCGCGGAACGAGGACGCTGGGCTTGTCCGCCAGAGCACGAAAGATTTTGACGGCATCATCAGGCTTTCCGGTGCGGGAGTAAATGACCGCCGTCTGATACTGCGCCATGGAGGTGAGCTCTTGGTCGCTGCCGCCGCTGATCTTCTTCAATTCTTCGATTGCCTGATTGTGGCGCTCGAGGTCCTCGAGACAAAGCGCGGAGTAGTAGCGCGCGAGTCTTCCGGGATTCGTGTGTGGATACCTGTTGGCAACCTTGGTGAACTTTTGCAAAGCGTCTTGGATGCGCGCGGGCTCATCGGGATAGACGGGCTCGCGGGGATCGGCCGGATCAGCAGTCGCGCCAATGCGGCCCTGGTAAGCCCTCATACCGGTATCGAAGGCGCCTGAGGCTTCCACCGTCTGGCGATCGACATAAAACCTCCAGCCGCCATAGCCGAGCGCCACCACCAACGCAACAGACACCACAATGAGGGTGAACTGCGCGTGAGAGATCACGGCTTCGGCGCCATGCTCGATGGTTTCCTTGATTTTGTCCTGCTTCAGCTCTTTGCGCGAAATATGATCGGACACAGACGCTCTCCCGATGGACCTGGAACCAATCATCGTAACACAGGATCCCCATCACCGGCAGGTTCGCTAGCCCAGGCTGAGGGCGCGAAAGAGCAGATTACCTTTGCGCTCGAAAAATGCCTGGCGATCTCCAAAGAGCCTCAGATGGTGCTAATTTTAGACTATGCAGACGGCGTGCATTCACTGTGGCACGGAGCACTTGCTGAAAGATGGGCAGTTCGGCGGCCATTCGAAGGTGCAGTTCAAATGCTCAAAATGCGGTAAGACCACGATCGTGGAGATCAAGCGGCGCGTGGATTCCACCGTGGTCATGTCACCGCTTCCCTCCTTTGCCCGCGCGGACGCCAGTAGTTCAAACCTGCAATTGCCGCCGGCCGATCCTGGGCTGCGGCTGCCTGAAAAAACCAAGGTTGTGCTTAGCGTTTTGTCGGGCCCATCGAAAGGCGAGAGCCATACGCTCAGAAAGCCGCGTGTCGTGCTGGGCCGCAAAGGCGCGGACATTCCGCTAAGCGATCCTGAAATTTCTCGGCATCACTGCCTGCTGGAAGTGCGAGAAACGTACATCAATCTTAAGGACATGGATTCGACCAACGGCACCTTCTTCGACGAAGAACGCGTGCGCGCGGCCATGTTGCAAGACGGCACCGAGTTTCGCATCGGCGGAAGCTTGATTCGCGTGAATTTCCAGCCGAAGTAGCTTGCCTGCACTCCTCCCCAGGGTGGTTTCGCTCGATTCCTCAGATTGGCTTTGTGAGATACTAGCGCCGATTCCAAAATTTTCCGGAGTCCGATGAATCGTCTCTCCGCCTGCCTGATTACATACAATGAGGAACACAACCTGCCACGCGCATTGACTTCGCTTGCTGGAATCGCCGACGAAATTGTGGTGGTGGACTCCGGGAGCACCGACCGGACGGCGCAAATTGCAAGTGCGCATGGCGTCTCCTTCTTTGAAAGGTCTTTCACCAATCATGCCGATCAGAAAAACTATGCGGCCTCGTGTGCCAGCAACGACTGGATTTTTCTGCTGGATGCGGACGAAGAGATGAGCAGTGAACTGCGTAACTCCCTGCTGGAGTGGAAGCAGAGCGAGCCGGAATTCGCAGTTTACCAAATGGCGCGCCTGACCTGGTACCTCGGTGCCTGGATTCATCACTCGCGATGGTATCCCGATTTTCAACGAAGGCTTTACCGAAGGGACCAAGCGTGCTTTTCCGGCATGATCCATTCGGCCCTGCGCTTCGAAGGAAAGGCGGGCTCACTGAGTGGGCACTTGCTGCACTACACGATCCGCACGTTTGCGGAGCACCAAGCCAAAGTCGAAGGCTACACAACAGTCATGGCGCAGGAATTGTTCTCCCAGGGCCGGCGGAAATGGAGAGCGGCCATGTGGCTGGCGGCGCCCTGGAGCTGGTTTCAGAATTACGTGCTACACCTTGGGTTTCTCGACGGGCATCGCGGATGGCTCATCTCGCGAATGGCGGCGCGCGGGACCTGGCTGAAATTCAAGAAGCTCGGAAGGCTTGTCGAGACGGAGCGACGGGCCAGCGGAGCGCGGACGCCATGAGGGTGTTTTACGCGGATCTGGAGCGAGAATGGCGCGGTGGGCAAAGCCAGGCATTGCTGACGCTCCGTGGATTAGGCGAGCGCGGACATGAGGTCGAGCTACTGGCGGCACGCGATTCGCCGCTTGCGAATCGCGTGTTGGACGCTGGGATCACGGTTCATCAAGTTCCGCGATTCGGTTTGCGCGTCTGGGCCGCTCGCGCCATGCGCAGTTTGATCGCCCGCGGACGATTTGAGGTTGTTCATCTTAATGAGCCGCACGCGTTGACCGCGGCATGGCTGGCCGGGACGCACAAGCGGCTTCCGCTGCTGCTCTCCCGCCGAATTGGGTTCCCGCTTCAGAAGAACGCTGTATCGCAGGCACGGTACCGGGCCGTGGAACGGTTCGTAGCCAACAGCAAAGACGTGGCACAAAGCCTGGTCGATTCAGGCATCGCGGGCGAGCGAATCTCGATCGTCAATGAAGGCGTGGAAATCTTTCCATTGCGTACACCGGAGCAACGAAGCAACGCACGGAAGCACTGGGGCGTGCGAGAAAACGAATTCTTGTTGGGGTGCGTCAGCGTGTTTGTCCCGGAAAAAGGACACCGGCACTTGATCGAAGCCCTTGCCCTAGTGAGAGCGTGTCATCCGGAAGTGCGTCTCCTGCTTGCCGGCGACGGCGCCTGCCGTGCGGAACTGGAGGCGCTTACCAAGCGTCACGGACAGGCCCAAGCGGTGCTTTTCCCGGGATTCGTAAAGGATGTCGCCGAAGTGTACGCGGCCCTCGATGCGTTCGCATTTCCGTCGGAGTTCGAAGGTCTGGGAACCGCATTGCAAGCAGCCATGGCTGCAGGCTTGCCTTGCATTTCGACGAAGCGAGGGGCGCTCGGTGAAGTAGTGGATGGCGACCGAACTGCTCTGGTCGTTGAGCCAAATGGCAAGGAATTCGCCGTCGCCATACTGCGGCTGATCAATGATGCGGTGCTTCGAAAACAACTCAGCGAGGCAGGCCGGCGCGAGGTTCAGGAACGGTTTTCGGCTGGACGCATGGTGGAAAACACGATTGGTGTCTACCAGGATGTCCTGGAGAAAACGACGCAGGGCTGATCAAGCCCGGCGCTCCAGAGCCGCTTCTTCCCGGGGACACCGGCAGATCAAATTCCTAGAACGTGAACGCTCCGGTGAGGCTCGGCGGAAATAAAAAGATGAAGCGCCTGGCAGATCTTTTGAGCTCCGCCAAGCGCTTCAGGACTTCTAGTAACTATTGCACCAGTTTTCTGTCTTCTCTTGTTCCAGGCGTTTCCCTCCTATCCGCTCGCCGTTTTACGTCAAGCTATCTTGGGGATTGAACAACCCATCGCCCCTTTGGCTCGAGGAACTCAACGCCAATGGCAAAGCCGTCGCCTTGCAATTGTTGGCAGTAAGCAACCCGGGCCGAGGAACGAAACTCTCCAGTGCGCGAGGCAAATACCAATTGATCGCCTTGTTCCCAGCGGCGCACACTTACCACACGCGCGCCGCGCACACTCACGTTTTCAGTAAAAGTCGACTCTGAGCCAGGAGCACGGCCGTGGCCTTCGATCAAAACGGGGATTTCCATCGGAATGCGTCGTTCAGTTCTGTTAAGTACAAATCTCTTCCGGTGAGCCATGTTCTTGATCATCCTCACAGGCACGCGGCAATGCGCGCGAGATTTTGAACGCTGCTTCTGCCATGGTTCTTCATCGCATAGAGCGCGCGGTCCGCAGCGCCGAGAAGTTTCTCGGGCGTGTCGCCATCCTGCGGGAATGCCGCGACGCCCGCGCTAACAGAAAGCGCAGGGCGCTCCGTTTCACCGGAGAGACGCTCGCGGATTCGAGAGACGACGCGCGAACTGATGTCCTTGCCGGCTTCCGGCAGTACCAGTGCGAATTCATCGCCACCGTACCGCGCGGCGGTGTCAATCGCGCGGGAATGGTTGCGCAGAATCTTGGCGATACGCACCAGCGCACGACTGCCGGTCAGGTGTCCGTACTGATCGTTGATGATCTTGAGGCCGTCCATATCGAGAAGCACGATGCTGAATGGGCGCTGCGTGCGGCGTGAACGGTCCAGCTCCGCTTCGAGAACGCTGATGAGCCGCCGATAATTCGACAACCCCGTCAGTGGATCAGTGACGGCCATCGTGCGCACCTGCTCGAAGAGGCGAGCCTGATCCAGCAACGCTCCGGAAAGCATAACGACATAGCTGGTTATCTTGCTTAACTCCGCTAGAAAAAACGGGCCATCAAAGAGTTGCCGGGAGAAAGCCGCCGATGCGTGGCAGACAACATTGAGTGCGGCCACGACAAACAGCGAGTGATCGAACAGGCTGGCGGCGCTTCTCTTGACACCGTTGTTCTTGAGGCGCTGGTGAAAACAGACCGCGGCGATCAGGAACAGCGCCGCCGGGAGCAGATCCCAAGGACGGGACAGCAGGTTCGCGGCGTGCGCGACGGGCGCGGCGGGTGCGGCCAGAAACGCGGCGCTGGTCATGTAGGCCGCCAGGGCGACAACCAGCAACGCTGCGGCCGTCTCCTTGCTGGGCTGCCGGGCGGTGGGCATGTAGCGCTCGACGGCGATAGCGGCAAGCAACAGAACGGCAAGCAAGGTGCGGCTCACCATCCAACCCATAGGGATTCGCGAGAGCGCCAGGGCGCCGGAGACCAGCGAATCATTTAGACCAAAACAGCTGAGCGTCTCAATGATCCCAGAAAGCACAAATCCGAAGGCCAGTATCAATGCGGTGCGATCATGGGTCCCGCGGAACCGCACCAGGGCGTTGGCGGCATAGGAGAAACACAGTAACGTTCCTCCAACTTCTAGATATAAATAGCTTTGTGGCGAACCTGCGACGCTGATTTGCCGTAGGTAGAAGACTGCGGCAAGAACGAGGAAGAGGGAGACGGCGGCGGTGGCAATCAGGACACGCCTAGAGGCCTTTCGCGCGGCGACCGAATCGCCTTCGCTGCGGAGAAACCCGATGATCTTGCCCCAACTACCCACAAAATCCCCCCAATACCGATGAAAAACAGTCAACCACCAAGGAATGCAAGTTTGTGCCCTTTTCTGACTGGAAATTGGTGCGCGTAAATAGCTGAAACTAGATAACTTATATAGGCGCGTCGAAGAGGACGGGGATCTTTGGACCGTTGCGAGACACTGCACTGGCCTACAATCTGAAGGAGTTGGGCATTATCATTTTTGTTTCGTTAGAGTTACCTGGCCTGTGGCCAGTATCAAAGAAAAACTCCAGACTGTCTCAGCCTGAGACAGTCTCAACCGTTGGGCCCTTAGCTAAGCCGGCCCGGCCTGCGCTAAAGCTTGGGCTTTGGGGGAGGCAACTCCCGAGCGGCTACGGTATCCGCGAAGGCACAGGTCTTATGCGAGCCATCGCAGAACGGCTTGTTGGCGGAGTGCCCACAACGACACAGCCCAATGGTGGTGCGTCCGGCCAAGCCAAAGGGCTTGCCTTCGGGATCCAAGATCTCAAAATCGCCTTCCACGCGCAGGGATCCGTTGTGATTGACAGTAATTTTCGTGGCCGCCATTTTTTCTCCCTAGCGAAACAGAGTATGCCCACTGTCCTTCCGAGCGCCGCGCACAAATGACAAGCGGCCCAAACGAGGCCGGCGCATTTGTCCTCACCTAGCACCACCTCCTGAGGACGAGTCAGTACTTTGGAACAGACGGATCAACCTCGTCGGACCAAGCGAGGATGCCGCCTTTCAGGTTGAGGATCTTGCGGAAACCAGCCTTGCGCAAGAAGTCCACGGCCTCGGCAGAACGCTTCCCGCTGCGGCAGTGCGCTACGATTTCCCGCGATGAATCAAGTTCGTGGACGCGCCGCGTCAGCTCTCCGAGAGGGAGCAGATGTCCTTGGAGATTGCAGATCTGGTATTCGTGGGGCTCACGCACATCGAGAATGAATAAATCATCTCCACGATCGAGCCTGGCTTTCAGCTCGCGAGCGGTGATCTCCGGCACGACGACGGACGGGCCGGGAGCTTCTTCGCCGCGCACGCCGCAGAATTCGTAATAATCGATGAGCTTGCTGATCGTCGGATGCGTTCCACACATCGGGCAGTCGGGATTCTTGCGCAGCTTGAGTTCACGGAACTTCATCCCGAGAGCGTCAAAAAGTAGCAAGCGTCCCACGAGATTATCTCCGCGACCGAGGATCAGTTTGATCGTTTCCATTGCCTGGATGGAGCCGACGATCCCGGGCAAAACGCCGAGGACGCCGCCTTCCGCGCAGGAGGGCACCAACCCTGGCGGAGGCGGTTCAGGATAGAGGCAGCGGTAGCACGGACCATCGGGCATTCCGAAAACGGTGGCTTGCCCTTCAAACCGGAAAATCGAGCCGTACACGTTTGGCTTTCGCAGCAAAATGCAAGCGTCGTTGACAAGATACCGCGTGGGGAAATTGTCGGTTCCGTCGACGATGACATCAAAGTCCTTGAACAGTTCAAGCGCGTTGGCACTGGTCAGCTGCGTTTCGAATGACTGAATCTGTATGTCCGGGTTAAGGTTCGCAAGGCGGGCGCGCGCGGCTTCGCTCTTCGGCTTGCCGACGTCGGTGGTGCCAAAGGTAACCTGACGCTGGAGATTGGTGAAGTCGACGACGTCAAAATCAACAAGGCCAAGTTTGCCAACGCCCGCGGCGGCCAGATACAAGCCAAGCGGTGCGCCAAGCCCACCCGTACCGATGAGCAATACCTTGGCATTCTTCAGCTTGAGCTGCCCCTCCATGCCGACTTCCGGCATGATGAGATGGCGGCTGTAGCGAAGGATTTCTTCGTTCGAAAGGCTCGCCGCCGGTTTTGCGCCGGCCTGCGGCTGTGTGGTTGCGGCCATTGCGTTTCTCTGCTCCTTCAAATTCCAATTCGACTTCGAAGAACAAGCCGCCAGGGGGCTCGAACCGGCGGCGCTAATTACCGCCGCCCGCGATGGACGGAATAATGCTAATCGTATCGCCATCCTTCGTGGGCGTGTTCTCCTTCGCCAGATAGCGAATGTCCTCATCGTTGACGTACACATTGACGAAGCTGCGCAGCTTGCCGTCTTCGGTAAAGAGATGTTTGCGGAGTTCGGCGAATTCCGTGGTCAGATGACCGAGCGCTTCGCCGACAGTCCGTGCACTGAACTCGGCCGAATCACGCTTCCCCGCATAGGGGCGGAGCGGCGTTGGAATCATTACTCTCACGGGCATCTCATTCTCCATGGTGCTGAACCACTGGCCTAGACCGCGGCGCGGCGGCGAACCTCGATCCCCTCGGGCGAAAACTCCGTGCGGTCGTCGTTCAAACGCCAGGAGCTCATGTCCTGGGGCGCGCCGTTCTGCACACTAACGATGATGTAGCTGTACCACGGCCAGGCGTGATCGCGGTCATACTCGCTCGGCCGCGCCGGATGGTCGGGATGCGAATGATACCAGCCGACCACTTCAAGGCCTTGTTCGCCTGCCGCCTTTTCGGCCGCGCGAACGTCCTCCGCGGTCACCGAAAAGCGGTTGTGCGGCGAATCGTCTCGCCGATTAACGAGCGGAAAAAGTTGCAGGATCTCCCGAGCGGGCGTGAGCTCACCCTTTTCCCGATCATTCTCACGGACGGAGGTCGAATCGCGTCCAAGCAACGCGCCGCAGCATTCATGTGGGTAAGTCTCCGCGCCATGCGCGCGGATTTTCTCCGCGAGTTGTCCACTGATCCACAGTGCTGCTGCGTCGGCCATCACTATTCTTCATCCCAGAAACGTTCGTTCAGGTACTTCGAAGCGGAATCCGCAAATACGGTGACGACAACGGCTTTCGAATCCTTGGGGATTCCCGCGGCAACCCGGAAGCAGCCCAGCAGCGACGCCGCGGCGCTGGGGCTGACCAGCAAGCCTTCTTCCCGCGCCAGGCGTTTCACCAGCCGGTAGGCTTCTTCCGTGGAAACCTGCAAGTTTTCGTCGGCCAGCGTGTCATCGTAAATCGCCGGACGGATGGCCGTCGGCATGTGCTTCCACCCTTCCAGGCCATGAAAGGAGGCGTCGGGCTGCAGGCTCACGCAGTGGATTCCGGGATTAAGCTCTTTGAGCCGCCGCACCGTTCCCACAAACGTACCGCTGGTACCGAGCCCGGCGACAAAATGCGTAACGCGGCCGGAGGTCTGCTGCCAAATCTCGTTGGCCGTGGTGCGATAGTGCGCCTGCCAATTCGCAGGATTACTATACTGGTCTGGGTAAAAATATTTGTCAGGATTTCCCGCGACGATTTCGCGCACTTTGCCAATCGCACCGTCGGTGCCTTCATCGCCGGGAGTGATCACGAGCTCCGCGCCGAAGGCCCCCAGGATCCGCTTGCGCTCGTGCGAAGCGCTGTCCGGAAGGCAAAGCTGCACGGGAAAACCGAGCGCCGCGCCGATCATCGCGTAGGCAATGCCGGTGTTGCCGCTGGTGGCGTCAATGATGGTCTTGTCGGAGCGCAGTGCCCCGCTGGCAAGACCAGCCTGAATCATGCCGAGTGCCGGCCGGTCCTTCACTGATCCGCCAGGGTTGAACCATTCGGCTTTGGCACAGAATGCCACGTTAGGGAATTCCTGGCCGACCCGTTCCAGCCGCAGCAAAGGCGTGTTCCCAATGCGGTCCAGCAAGGATTCACCCATCCGGCTCGGCTGAGCCGTTGATTCGCGGGGAGATGCAGCGATGTGGCCCGTGGTGGGCATGCCCTGGTTTCGAGTCTCTCCTCCCGCCCAAAACTACGCGGGATATCCGACCATTTTACTCCGAATTGGATGCGTCAGCCTAGCCCGTAGATATAATCAGCCTTTTCATGAAACCCTGAAACGAGAGGACCCTCAACATCACCATATCAATAAGCATCATGGCCGAAAGTCTTCCGCAGCGAGTTAACGGATAGTGCTCATTGCCTTGAACTTGCTGCAAGAGTAGGCTTGGCGCAATTACACTACATGCAACTAGCGCGATCTTGGACGATCAGCGCGCAACTGGATTTATAGAGGGTGCCGATGTCCCAGCTCGCAAAATTTCCCCTCAAAAATGGCGGCTTCCTGGCAGTGGAAGTCGATGCGGTGGACAGTCCGGGTAGCCGAGTCATGCGCGGTTCACCTTCGGCGGACGTCCTCGCCGAAGCCAGTGATTCATTTGAAGCCGCGCTCGAAAAGGTGCGCAGCGCCGCCGAAGCCATCCTCAATCAACTTCGCTCACTGGCACAGCCGCCCGACGAGGTGGCTGTCGAATTCGGCGTGAAGATGAGCGCCGAAACGGGAGCGATCATCGCCAAGGCCTCGGGCGAGGCCAACTTCAAGATCAACCTCATGTGGAAGAAAACTCCAACAGGAAAGTAAGCCGTGACAATGACGTACGACGATTTCGATCTGCAGATTGAGCCAGCCGGCGAGAAGTTTCGCGTTCGCTTGTTGAATGCGCCGACCGGGCAAGCCACCACGGAGTTTGTGCTGCCCTTTACAGAAATCGAACTCGCCAATTTCTTGAGCCGCATCGGTCAGGTCCGCCGCACCATGCGTCGCGTGGACGCTCCCGAATTGCAGGCCGCTAAGGAATTTGGCGGCAAGCTTTTCGGCGCGATCTTTTCCGGCGAAATGATCGCCCAGCTTCGCGGCAGCATGGAGCAAGCTTCCGACAAGGACCACGGCTTGCGGATTCGATTGCGCCTTACAGATGTTCCGTCATTGGCCGACTTACCGTGGGAATTCTTGTACGATGCGAATCAAAATCATTTTCTGACCACTTCGACTGAAACGCCCGTCGTGCGTTTCCTGGATCTGCCGCAGCGGATTGCGCCGCTCCGGGTCGCGTTGCCTCTACGGGTGCTGGTAATGATCGCCAGCCCCAGAAATCTAAAACGCCTTGACACCGAAGGCGAATGGGCACGGCTCCAGGAGTCGCTTGGGGATTTGTTGAGTGCTGGTCAACTCGTTATCGAGCGTTTGCCTGCAGCTACGCTTGACGCGTTGCGGTTGCGCGCGCGTGGCGCGCCGTTCCATGTATTTCATTTCATCGGTCACGGAGGTTTTGACGAAGCCGCGCAGGACGGCGTACTGCAATTCGAGGATGAATCGGGGATGTCCTATCCCGTTCGCGGCGAAATGCTGGGCATGCAGCTCCACGATCACCGCTCGTTGCGGCTGGCGGTGCTGAACGCCTGCGAAGGAGCGCGCAGTTCCAGGCAGGATCCATTTTCTGGCGTAGCCCAGAGTCTCTTGCAACAACGTGTGCCCGCCGTGATCGCCATGCAGTTTGAGATCAGTGATGCGGCCGCAAAAGTGTTCGCCCTCGAGTTTTACCGCGCGGTGGCGGAGGGCAATCCGGTGGATGCCGCCGTGTGCGAATCCAGAAAGGCGCTTTTCAAGGAGGAGTTTGGGCAGGAATGGGCCACTCCTGTCCTGTACATGCGCTCGCAAGAAGGCCAGCTGTTTGAGTTGCAAGCTGTGGCAGCGCCACCGTTTCCTGACAAAGATCTGAAGAAGAGGAAACTTGAAGAAGCACAGAAGCAGGCGGCTGCCAAAGCGGAAGATGAGCGCGCTGCGAAAGAGGAAAAAGAACGCCTTAAGCGTGAAGAGAAGGAGCAGGAGCAACTAGCCCTCGAAAAAGCAGAGGCCGAGCGCGTGGCTGCATATCAGGCAGAAGCAGCGCGTGCCGCGCAGGCAGAGAAAGAACGCCTTAAGCGTGAAGTGAAGGAGCAGGAGCAACTAGCCCTCGAAAAAGCAGAGGCTGACCGGCAGGCTGCCGCCAAGGCAGAAGCCGAGCGCGTGGCACAAGCAGAGAAACAACGCCGCGAACAGGAAAAGGCCGAACAGGACTTCCTAGCCCTTGCCAGGGTGGAGGCTGAACTGCGGACCGCGGAGACAATCGAAGCAGCGCGTGCCGCAAATGCCGAAAAGGAACGCCAGGCCAAAGAAGCAGCAGAAGCCGCGCGAGCGCTTCGTCAACAGGAAGAAGCCCAGCGTCGAGCCAAAGAACGGTCGGAATACGAGCGGCTCCAGCGCGAAAAAGTGGAAGCGGATCGCCGGAGAGGAGAAAAAGCAGTGGCAGGAAGCCGCTCTCCGGGCCTGGTCCGGAGCGCCTGGCTAATCCTCCTCGCCATTCCCATTCTCGGGCTGGCTGCCTGGGTGGCGCGCTCCTACCAAGTACGCCGCGCTGCCTTGCGAAACCCGGAGCTGCACTTTCAGAACGGCGAGACGCTTCGGGCACAGAAGAATTACAGCGTCGCGGTGACCGAATACCGCGAGGCCATCCGCCTCAAGCCGGACTACCCTGCTGCGCAGGCCGGGTTGGCCAACGCCTTGGCAGACAAAGGAGAACTTGACAATGCGATTAGGGAATTTCGAGAGATTGTGCGGCTGAATCCGAGCGACGCTTCCGCTCACCAAGCGCTGGGAGAGTTGCTCTCGAATAAGGGCGAGCTGGACGCAGCCAAAGCAGAGTTTCTAGCGGTCACGCAGTTGAAGACGCAAACCTCCGAACCGCTGCGGCAAGCTGCGAACGACCTCGTTGACAAGGAGGAAAACGTCCCGCCCACTCCGGACCCGGCGGTGGAGACGCCCCCGAAGAAAAGTGCGAGCCTGAAGGTGGCTCCAACGCGCGTACGCCAAGGTGGGATCGTACAGCCCGCCAAGCTGCTTCACCGCGTGGATCCCACCTACCCGCCGCTGGCAGCTCAGGCGCACGTCTCAGGAATGGTGCGCTTGCACGCCAACGTTGGAAAGGACGGGTCCGTTCGCGAAGTTGAAGCACTTTCCGGGCACCCCTTGCTGTTGCAGTCCGCCATGAATGCCGTGAAACAATGGCGCTACAGCCCCGCGCTCTTGAACGGACATCCGGTGGACGTGGATACCACGATCGACGTGGAATTCCATCCGACGAGCGTCGCTCCAAGCCTTGGAGCGGAAACAAAGGGACCAAACACCGCCTCTGGAAATGGCCCTTCAACAGCCGCGACACCGCCTCCGGCGGCCAAGTCTCCCTGTACCTTTGGCAAGGTTGAATTCTCGGAGCAAGGAAACCGGCTGGTTGGAAACGTGCCGTATACCTATCAAGGCAGCTATCCTCTGGACGCGGTCGCCCTGCGCGGGATTCCATTGAAGAAGGACAAGCAGCAGGTTTCTGGACTCACTTATGGCCAGTCCACACTGAAAACGGCGAGTGGCACGGCTCCCTTCTCCGTGGAGGGCCACCCCACCTTGAACCATCAGGAAGAAGAAAGCTTCTACTTGGTCATCTCCATCGTGGTCAAGCAAAACAATGCGCTCGTTTGCGGCGAATTGGTGCCCTATCAGCGAAAGTGGTGAGGAAAGATGCCAACATGCCGAGCGGCGCCGGTCCCTCAACGCCTCCCCCGAGGTTCCCCAGCGCGGGCACCGCACCAAATCCTCTAGCCCCTCGCTGCCCAGTTAGCGGTGAGAGAGGGGACGTGCCCGGCGCGTTCCATCTCATCCACGATCCAATACCCAATGACGAGAATTCTGCGGGCCCTTTCTCTACACCCAAGGAGTCGGCCACTCGCACGCCACACTCACTTTCTTGTGGGTTACGGTTCGAGCAGTCTCCGGCGAAGAGTTGAGAGATCGGCGTCGGAGAGTTTCAGGACATCTCGCAGGTAATTGCCGAAGGAGCCATAAGTTTTGTCAATTCTGTCTAGCGTGGCTTCCAGCGTTTCGGGTTTTGCGGTCATAATCGTTTTCACCGTGGAAGTGTCTGGCGGCTCTCTCCAGACCGAAGGCCCTCTGCAGAGGGATATAAGGCTCCTTAAAACGTCAACGCGGCTTGTTCTACTGCTTGATATAACTCTTGAGAATGTTGAGGGGAGATGACCACCTTCGGTGGATAGCGGACCACTAGGTGGACATGATGGTCTTCCCCACATCTCCGTCAGTGGGGATTCAAAGTCGGTGCAACCTGCCTAACAGCGGCCGCCGGCGGTCGACCGCGACTCCGTCCAAGACCCGCTATCGATACTTGGTGATGAAGACCAAGTGGAATGCAATTGCAGAAACTCAAATGCCTGCCACGATTAAGTTCTTTACTGATCGCCATGGACCAAATATATTAAGACCGTGTTGAGACGGCAGGCCTATCGGTTCGCACTCCGGCCGAGCGGCCAGCAACTCCGCAACCTGCGGCAGTTCGGGGGGTCTTGCCGTTTCGTCTACAACAAGGCCTTAGCACTCAACACCACACGCTACAACAAGAAAGAGAAACGCTTGGGCTATGCCGGACTGTGCGCCCTGTTGCCGAACTGGAAGAGGGAGCATCCGTTCCTGGCCTACACCAACTTCTTTCTGAAGCGCTCGGAGTTCCCAAAGTTCAAAAAGAAAGGTCAGCGTGAGAGTTTCCGGGTCCCGCAAGGCTTCGAGGTAGACAACGGTAACGGGCGGATCAAACTGCCGAAGATCGGTTGGCTGCGCTACCGCAAATCGCAGGAGGTATTGGGTGCAGCTAAGAATGTCACCATCAGCGAGTCCTGCGGGAAGTGGTTCATAGCCATCCAAACGGAGCGTGAAGTGGAAACCCCGTTGCACCGGTCAACCTCGGTGGTGGGACTGGATTGGGGAGTGGTTCGCTGGTATACGCTGTCGAACGGGGAATACCGAGAGCAGTGCCAGCCGCTCAAGAAGTTCTTGCCTAAGTTGGCGAAGTTACCCACCAAAGGTATCCATCGCTTAGGCGTGGAACCAGTAGGAATCCCCGGACTTTAGCCCGGGGAGGAGGTCAATCTGAAAGACTATGTGGAATGTCGAAGAACGGTTCTCACCGAAAGCAATCGAGAGTCTCGCGGCGCTGGGGTTTGCCGTGGGCAGCACACGCGGCGTGGTGCGAGTGGAAAAATACGGCTGCGGCGCGGAGGTCCGCAAAGGCACCGACGACCTCTACCAGATGACCATTATTCCCACCATCATGCTGAAGGGCCAGTTCACGCGGTTGTGGGACGCCGGCTACCAGAAGTTTTTGCTCACCGACGAAGGACTGAAATTGCCGGCGCTCGCGACGCATCTCCAAAGTCTGCGGAAGTTCAACGAAGAATTGCGCACCGCTCTGGGAGTTCCGACCTTCTACAATGAAGCGCTCGGTTCGGTCAGCCAGGTCAGCGTTTACGACCGCGTCAAGGGCCGCAAAGGCGACGTTCCGGACGAAACCGTCGGCGCACACGTTGCCGACGGTGGTCACTAGAATCGCTGATCTTCTTCCGGGAAGTCTCAGCTGAAGGTTTCAGCTTCCCCGGCATCCTGAAGCTGGCGCCGGAACTGCTGCGGATCCACACGATGCTTCGCCGCCTTCCTCTGGCCGATGAAGATCACAGGAATATCCCAACTGTAGCGCTCCTGGAGGACGGCATCCTCATCTATGTTGACTTCTCGCAGGGTGGCGCCGAACTCTGGCAAGAGCGGCGCGATGACAGTCTTGGCTTCCTCGCAGAGGTGGCACCCCGGACGCGTGTAGAGAGTTACGTCGCGGGGGCCGCAAGCAGCGAGACGGATGTCTTCGGTATGAGCGCTCATCGTTGGGCTGCGAAGTTGCATCTTACCGGGGAGCGCCCACCGTTGGGAAGAACGGGCGCATAATGACCAGGCGGTCGGTAAGGAGTAGTTAAAAAAAGGCGGAGCGAAATGGGAAGAGTTGCAGCGCTGATGGACGATTTGTTCTTCCAGATGAAGCTGGCGGAAACCGCCAAACAGCTGGGCGTGGAAGTAAAGGTGGCCACGAACGGTGAGGCATTGATGGGGCTTATGGCGGCTGAATTAAGACTCGTTATCGTTGATTTAAACGCTCGGAGCCAGCCGATCGCGGCCATTGAAAAGTTGCGGCAGGCGCGCAAGGACGTTCGCGTGGTCGGCTTCCTCTCGCACGTGCAAACAGAGCTTGCTGCTCAAGCGCAGGCGGCGGGATGCGATGAAGTTCTGCCCCGCTCGAGTTTCACGCAAAATCTGGCGGCGATACTAAGCATGGCAAAGGATTGACGTGAAATCACGGAAATCGAAGAGGCGTGGACGAATCTTTTTCTTCAGCGGCGCCATGCTGCTCGCAGCCGCGAACGCCCGTTCACAAGATTCCAGTTCCAACGCCGGCGGAAGCACCGCGAGCGCGTCGAGCGAAACGACCGCCACGGACGGGCCCAGCGCCGCGCTGAAAGCCGTGCTTTCCGCGGCTTGTTCCCAAAACCAAGCCGAGTTTGTGCGCTTTCTCACGGTTCGCAACCGGGAAGCGTTTTCCCGCATGACTTCCCCTGCCCGTGTCGCGTTGATGAGGCGCTTCGTGCTTCTGGATGAGCCGGGCAAACCCACGGCGTCGGGAAATCCCGTCGGCCGCCCCCTTCTTCGCTGCCAAACCCCCGAGGTCACCACAGAGATGCAGATTGGCGGCACCGAACTCCGAAACAATATTGCCTTTCTCCCCATGGAACTACGCGATGCCAGCGATACCACCGGTGCAAGCGTCCACCAGATCACCATGGGTATGGTACGTGAGGACGGAGAATGGAAACTGCTCTCGCTGGGATTGCTTCTCCTGGATCTTCACGCGCTGGAAGTGGAATGGGACGCCGCCGAGATGGAAACGACGGAGCGTAACGCTATCGAAGCTCTAAACAAAGTTTCCGCCGCTGTGGAAATCTACCGCAACAAATATTTGCGCCTGCCCGAGTCTCTGGCCAACCTGGGGCCGCCCCTTCACGGTGCGGCGAATGGCCAGGCTGCCGGGCTCCTCGATTCCGACCTCGCCAACGGGATGAAAAATGGCTACGCCATTCGTTACGTGATTGTCGGCGCGAGCACGCTTGGTGCTCCGGCAAAATACGAGCTGGCTGCGACTCCGCTGCAGTACGGGCGCACCGGACGCCGGTCGTTGTTCCGCGATTCGCATGGCGCTCTGCACGCTGCTGACCGGCGTGGTGCGGTCGGCAGCGAGTCCGACCCCAAAGTGGAGTAAGACCGGTCAGGCATGCAGTTCGGCGAACAAAAGAATGATCCCCAATATTGGCGCGCTTGGCCGTTGGCCCCGTCTGAAAGTCTCCGCTCAATCCTGGTCATCGGCTGAGCCTGGTTTGTGCTCCGCAAGACTTGGCGCTACTATCGTGCGATTCGCGATGCCTTCGAGACCGCCAGCGCCATTCTTTTTTCTCTTGCTCGCACTTTCGGTGCTCGCCCCCGTTCGGGCGGCAGCCCAGTCACAAAACAATTTCGCCTACGGACCTCTTCCGGTCTTCGAGCTTCATAGCGGGTTCTGGATTAATCTTCATCACACCCTCTATCACGAAGCTAGACAGCGAACCGCCGCCGCGTCTGCGAACAAGAGCGCCGGACCAGCGCTGCAAACCGTGCCGGATGCGAAGCCCGTGCTCCCGCCTGCGGAACAGCCCATCTGGGACGAAGCCGTTGCTTACTACGTTTCGAATTACGCCGCCAAGGACTTGCTCTTTTCGAGCGAGCTCATCCAGTTGAAAGATCAGCTGGGCGATTTCGAGGATTGCGATGAACTCTCTGGCCGGAAGCGAAAATTCTGCGACGCCGGCTTGCCCGCAAAGCTGACGCAGGTTTTAGAAGCCGCGGCGCCCGTCTACCGCGCACATCTTTGGCCGGACCATGACCGCGCCAACCGCCGCTGGATCATGCGCGTTGCCCCGCTCGTGCGCGAACAGGGCGTGGGAAATCCGCGTCGACGTTACGGGCTACGCCAATTGGACGGGCGCCTATACCACCGCCGATCCCTTGCGGGTCACCATCTCCAGCCTGGATTCACGCAATCAGGGCGTGGAAGCCCTTGAAGTTCTGTTTCACGAAGGCTCGCACGGTATCGCCGAGCCGGTGCAAGCCGCCATTATCCGCGAGTGCCGCCAGCGCGATAAAGCCATTCCCCGCGACCTCTGGCACGCCCTGGTTTTCTACACCACCGGTGAAGTTATCCGCCCGGTGCTTGGCTCTTCCCGCGCGACTGCCGGTGACCAGGACGACGGCAGCGTCCCAGGCGGCTACACTCCCTACGCCGTGCGCGAAGGCCTCTATCAGCGCGGCTGGAACGAGTACTTCAAATTACTGCAGAAGTTCTGGCAACCCTACCTTGACGGCAGGGCCTCCTTCGACGACGCCATCGCCCGCATGGTCTCTTCCCTTTAGCAGTCGCTATTTTGCCTGCTCTGTGCCATCCCATTGAGCGGTCTCGCCCCGCAAACCGCTGCTTAATCAATCTTGCCTCGCAGTACGGTGACCGACGCTTTCGCCAGTGTCACGACCTCACCGCTCTTCGCGGAAAGCGTGGTCCTGGCCGCGGGGCCGTCCGGATCCGCATGGCTCTTGGCCCCTTCGGGATGCCAGTGGTACTGTTCGGCCCCAAACGTTACCATCGTCACTGGCCCGCTGAAGTGCGCCACCTGCTTGCCATGCGCATCGGCAAACTCGATCTTCACCGCATGCGCATTCGACGGATCTTTGTTGATCAGCACTAGCGACCATTCACCGCCGGGCCGCTTCACCGCGTATGCCGTCACCAAGACGTGCCCCGCGTCGTCTCTTACGTCCGCTTCGGCCGGAAACAGTTCATGTATGCCCGCGCCATGTTTCACCCATTCCAGGTTAATCATCTGGCTCGCAAAGTATTGCGAGGTGTGTTGCTGAATTTCCAGCTTCTCGTTCGCTACGAAATTCCCGTAGGTGCTGTATCCGTGGCAGCCCGAGCGCAGCGGCTCCGGCTGAATCGGTGAATGGTAGAACGCCGCACCGCCACTGGCGAGAAACGATCCGGCATTGTCGGCCAGCCACAGCGCCGCGAAGGTGTCCGCCATCGGCTGGGTCAGCCCCCAGGAGACGTTGCTCTCGGTGATCATCAGTGGCACGTTCTCCGGCACGCCGTCCTTGCGCCACTCCTCGAGGAGGTGCTTCACCAGCTGCGGTTCGCGATAGAGGTCCGACCAATTGATTTCGCAGGGCGGAAAGGGATAGTGCTCGAACGAGACAAACGCCAGGTCCTGCATCCGGCCATGCTCCTTCAAATAATCGATGAAGCGGCCCAGCCACGACGTCCTTGCCTGCGCGTCTGGCCACACTTTGATGTCTTCTGTGACGCCTTCAAATACCGGTCCGCCAAGCTTCAGCTTGGGGTCCATGCGATGCAAAGCCGTCGCCCACTGCAGGTACAGCGCTCCGTAGTCTTCCGGTGAAGTGTTCTTCCCGTCCGGCTCTTCTCCGATTTCCACATACGAGATCGGATATCCGCGTTTCTCGATGTAAGCGATCTCCGCGGCGGAGTCTTCCGGCGTCCCGTAGAGCAAGGAGACCGGGACCATGGCCGGCAGTTTGTTGGTGATTCCGCTGGTGAAAAACAGATCGAAGCCTGTTTGAACGCGGCTCGGCTCGATGTCCGCAGCAGTATGCCAGGGATCCGTCGAAGAGACGTATACCGCCGTTTGGTTTTGCCCGGGCGCATGCGTGATGATGTCGATAAATTCACCGCTGGCCGCAAAATTTCCCGCGTAAATTTCATTCATTGCGTATCCCGCGCAATTGCGCGGATCATCACTCCCGTGCGTGTCGCAAGTGTTTGACGATTCCGTCATCCAGATCCGCAGGTAGCGCGTTTTCACTGGCGTGTCCGATAATTTCAGCGCGCTGGTCCCTCCTGTTCCGTCCTGGACCTGGCCGCCGGGGAAAAACAACCAGGCTCCCCCGAGTGGCTTGCTGAACGCATCTTCGCCGACCCAATATTCGACCGTATACTTCCGAGCATACGGATTCCCCCACGCAATTCGAAGGGCGTCGATCTCCTGCGGCGTTTCGAAATCGACCACCATCCACTGCGGGTTGCGCGCATCTTCGTCGCCGGTAAATCTCTTTGTGAGGTACGGATTGCTCTTCCAATACGACGCCGGATCACCATCCGTCAGCCGCGAGTACTTGCCCTGCGGGGCGTCGCTTCGTGTGCTGCCTCGGTGCGGCAGCGAATATCCAAAGGAGCACCGCAAAAATCCCTGCGGTTCCGCGCTTCCGGTGAAGTAGCCGCTCTGGTGTGCCGGATCGCTCCACGTTCCCATGGGATTCCAATGCCACGCCGCAATTGTCAGTTCCGTGTTCTGCCGGTAGGTGATCGGTCCCCAGCCGGCCGAGAGCGACTCTTTAAGGATGGGCTCGCTGTAAACCTTGTCCACCAGGTTCGCCGGCAGGATGTCCATGGAACTGCCCAGTGCCTGGTCGGGATCGAATCTGATGGCCCGGCCAGCCGTGGTATCCACGCGGATGGTCTGTGCCGGGGCAGCCTTCCCGAGAAGGGCCATACCGACTAGGAACAGCATGGGAAAGCCGCGTCGCCCGTTTGCGCACCGCGAAGGCATCGTTTCGTTTCTCATTTCAGAGTCCACCCCCGGCGGCGGAAAGCGCTGGGCCGCGGATAGGACCACAAACGCTTGGCAAAGATCGAGCATTATATCGTTTCAATAGAGAAGAATCGCCATTTTGGTTGGGCATTCTCCCTCTTTCTCTGCTGCCCCTGGTTGTCCAGGACATACCGCCCGCGCGGCTCCCAATTGTTCGCCGGACACCAATATGCTAGGCTTTCTCTTGCAAGAAATCGCCCCGGCCTAGCGCCACGCAAGCCCCTGCGACGCGCACGTTTTCTTCAGTTCGTCTCCGAAAGACCCGCTCCCCCGTGGGAAAGTCTCTCTGGGAAAGAGCGAGCCAGGGCGAGGCAGCCGCTTCGCGGTTGCACGCGAAGTGCTCCGACCCTGCCAGGGTCGCACCTGAAAAGGAAACGAACAAGCCCATGCCTGGCCCACAAACAGCCTCGAAGACCGAAAGAGAGCCGGTCGAGATCAAGCTGGCGCATTCTCCGGATTCCGATGATGCCTTCATGTTTTATGCCTTGGCCACGCACAAGCTCGCCACGCCCGGATACAAGTACACGCACATCCTCTCAGACATCCAGTCCCTGAACGAGGCTGCGCTCACCGAAACATATGACGTTACCGCCATTAGCTTTGCAGCCTATCCCACTCTCCGCGACAAATACATCCTGCTCGGTTGCGGCGCAAGCTTCGGCGAAGGCTACGGCCCCATCGTCGTTTCCACCAAGTCCTTGAAGCCAACGGAGCTTGCTGGCAAGCGCATCGCCGTGCCCGGCCTGAAGACCTCGGCCTATCTCGCCCTCAAACTCTACGAGGCAAATTTTGAAGCGGTGGTTTTGCCCTTTGAGAAAATCATCGAAGCCGTTCAGAAGGAAGTGGTCGAGGCTGGCCTGCTCATTCACGAAGGGCAACTCTTCTTCCCTCAGCTGGGCCTACATCGGGTGCTGGACCTGGGCATTTGGTGGCAGGAACAAACCCGCTTGCCCCTCCCGCTGGGCGGGAATGCGGTGCGCCGCGCGCTCGGTCCAGTACTCGGCCGCCAGATCTCCAAGACCATTCGCGACAGCGTGTCCTACGGCCTTGAGCACCGCGAAGAAGCCTTGAACTATGCCATGCAATTCGCTCGTGAGATGGACGCCGAGCTAGCCGACAAGTTTGTGGGCATGTATGTGAACAAATGGACTCTCGGCTACGGCGAAAAGGGCCAGCAAGCGGTAAAAGAGTTGATCAAGCGCGGTACCAAGGCTGGCCTGCTGCCGGGCCCGCCTACCGTCGATTTCCTCACCGAAGAATAGCCCCAGCGATTCTTTCTCGCTGTCTGGCGCTGGATCAGTTCTCCTTGGGAGCAAGCCGCGGCAGCTCGCCTTGACGGTATCCTGGGAATCACTTAGTGTCTTTGAACCGGCATGAGCATACGAAAGACCGTCTTTCTGTGTGTTTTCGTCGTTGGCCTGGCACCGCCATTGGTTGGCGGCCAAGCTGCGGCAGAATTCCGCGACCGCCACCGCGATGCCCAGGGCTGGCCTCGAGATGCTGTTCGCGCCGGGCATGGCATGGTCGCTACCGACGAAGAACTTGGCTCTGAGGCGGGAGTCGCAATTCTCAAACGCGGCGGCAACGCTGTGGACGCTGCCGTCGCCGTGGCGTTTGCGCTGGCGGTCGTAGAACCCGCCGCAGGCAACATCGGCGGCGGTGGCTTCATGTTGATTCGGCTCGCGGATGGCAAGACCACGTTTCTCGATTACCGTGAGGTGGCGCCAGCAAAGGCCACCCGGGACATGTACATCACAAAAGACGGCAAGCTCGATAAAGAAGCCTCCGTCATCGGCTATCGCTCGATCGCTGTGCCTGGCACGGTCGCCGGCCTCACTCTCGCTCTGAAATCCTATGGCTCCATGAATCTCGCCGATGTCATGGCCCCGGCCATTGGCCTCGCCGAAAATGGTTTCCCGATCAGCAAGAGGCTGGCCCATGAATTCGACGAGGAGCGCGGCGGTCTCGAGCGTTTCACCGTCAGCCGCCATATTTTCCTGAACGACGGCAAGATGTTTCAGCCGGGGGATACCCTCCGTCAGCCGGAGCTCGCCGCCACGCTCAAACGGATTGCCAAGGGCGGCGCCACCGCTTTTTATAGCGGCGAAATCGCTCACGTTCTGGTAGACGATGTGTTGCGCCTTGGGGGTCTGATCACGCTCGACGACCTCGCCAAGTATCAGCCGAAAATCCGCGACGTTCTGCGCGCGAAATACGAAAGCAATGGTCATGCCTGGGAAGTCCTGACGTCTCCCCCGCCCAGCTCTGGCGGTGTCGCGATCATCGAAGCGCTGAACATGCTCGAAAGTGTTCCACTCAAGGGCTGGGACGACGTCCAAAGCGTTCACATCGTTGCCGAAGTGATGCGCCGCGTCTTCGCGGACCGCGCCGCCTATCTGGCCGACCCCGACTATTCCACTGTTCCCGTCGCCGGTCTGACCGATCCCTGCTACGCCAAGGAAATTTTCACCACCGTGGACCCGCAGCATGCGTCATCGAGCAAAGTTATCAAGGCCGGCAATCCTCACACCTGCGGCCTTGCCGCAAGCAACGCGACATCAGCACAGAACCTTGTCAGCCTCGGCGAAGGCCCGCACACGACTCATTTCTCCGTCGTGGATAGCGTCGGCAACGCCGTCGCCAGCACCTACACGCTCAACGGCAGCTACGGTTCGCACGCCACGTGTTCCGCAGGTTTTCTCCTGAACGACGAGATGGACGACTTCACCACGCAGCCCGGGGTGCCGAATGCGCTCTTCGGACTGGTGCAATCCGAAGCCAATGCCATCGCTCCCGGACACCGGCCGCTCAGCTCCATGACCCCCACGATCCTGCTTCGCGATGGCCAACTCAGCTTCGTCACCGGTTCGCCCGGCGGTCCCACGATTATTTCCGCCACGCTCCTCAGCATCCTGAACTGGATGCGCCTTGGCATGGAGCCACAGGCAGCCATCAACGCGCCGCGTTTTCATCACCAGTGGCTGCCCGATCGCGTCTTGATGGAAACTGCTTTTCCAAGCAGCTTGGAGAGTGCGTTGAATGCTCGCGGCCACGCGACTCATCGCATCGGAAACCTGGGGCTGGTCAACGCGATCGCCATTGATCCAGTAACTGGTGATCGCCTGGGAGCAGCCGACCCGCGCGACGACGGCGCAGCCGTGGGATACTAAGAAGACTTAGATACCAAGGGTGCGCAGCAACATAGTCCACGCTCACGTTGCGTCCAAGCATTCCGGGGAATTTAACAGGATCATGCAGAGACTACTCTCAACGTACATTTTCGTATCGCGAAAACTGAGGCCCGAACACCTGGAGCAGATTGCCGGCGCGGGCTTCCAGGGCGTGGAGATCTTTTGCTCGCGCGGGCATTTCGATTACACCGCAAAAACGGAAATGCAGGCCATGGCTGGTGCGCTCGCGCATCACGGACTAACCCTTTCCTCGATGCATGCCCCGGTGAGCCGGGATATGAGCTCGACCCGCGAAGGTGGCACGCCGCTTTCTATCTGCGAAGTGGAGCGTGTAAGGCGGATCGAGGCAATGGACGAATTGAAGCGCGCTATCGACGTGGCGGAAGAACTGCCCTTTCCGCGCATGGTGTTTCACATGGGCAACTCGCGGGAGACAGCTGATCCGCGGAAGCGCGATGCGGCGTTCAGTTCACTGGAACATCTGATGCTGCACGCCCGCCACGTAGGCGTAACAATTTGCGTGGAGAACACCGCGAGCGAGATGGGCGATCCGGCGTATCTGCACGCCTTTGTGGAGGAAACGCGCCTGACGGGGCTGCGCTTCAACTTTGATATCGGCCACGCGCACCTTGCGGAATTGCCGGAAGAAGAACGCCTCAAAAAAAGTTTCGCGCCCCTTCGCGGACTGGTTTCCTCCGTGCATCTTCACGACAACCACGGCGAAAAAGACGAGCACCTTCCGCCCTTTGACGGCACCATCGATTGGGCCGCGGCCATCAAACTACTAAAGACGGCGCCGGAAGCCAATTTGCCGCTGGTGCTGGAATTGAAGGAAAAGACCGGGCCGGAAGCTCCGGGCACGGTGGAGCAACTTGACGCCGCCCGCAAGTCCTTGGATCGCTTTGAGAAAGCTTGGTCCGCGTAAGGCCACTGGTTACCGCCAACAACCGCCTTGTGGGCCTCGGAAATATCAACACCTTGCCGAGACCGGCGCACCCTCGGCGCTCCGCTGGGCGGCATGAGCAAGAGGCTTCTCTGCTAAACTGATGATTTGATTCTCCACTGAAAAACCTCCCCATGACGACCATCACCATTGCGCAGGTAGAAAAGCACGACGGACAGGAAGTCACCCTGCAGGGATGGCTATACAACCTGCGCGAATCGGGAAAATTGCTGTTTCCGATTTTTCGAGACGGCACGGGCATTATCCAGGGGGTCTGCGCGCTGAAGGAAAATCCGCAGGCGTTCGAAGCGCTAAAGGGTCTGACGCGGGAATCCAGCGTCATCGTTATGGGCAAGATTCGCGCGGAGAAGCGCGCGCCTGGCGGCTACGAAATCGGCGTAACGAGAATTCAGATCGTGCAAAAGGTCCCAGAAAGCACGCCCTTTCCTATCCAACTCAAAGAGCACGGCGTCGATTTTCTTCTCGATCATCGGCATCTGTGGATTCGAACACCGCGCCAGGCAGCCATCCTGCGCATTCGCGCGGAAGCCATCCGCGCCGCCCGCGAGTACATGGACGGGCAGGGCTACACCCTCACCGACGCGCCGATGTTCACGCCCGCGGCTTGCGAAGGCACTTCCACTCTTTTCGAAGTGAATTACATTGATGACCAGAAGGCATATCTGACGCAGAGCGGACAGCTCTACATCGAAGCCACGGCCATGGCTCTCGGCAAGGTCTATACCTTCGGGCCGACGTTTCGCGCCGAAAAATCAAAAACGCGTCGCCACCTCACCGAATTCTGGATGCTCGAGCCTGAAGCGGCTTACGTCGAGATGGACGAAGCCATGGGGCTCGGCGAAGGACTCGTCAGCGCCATCGTACGATCGGTGCTGAAAAACAAATCGCGCGAATTGGAAATACTCAAGCGCGATACCACCAAGCTTGAAAACGTGAAGCCTCCGTTTCCCCGCATCACCTATGAAGAAGCAGTCGCTGTCCTCAACAAGCACGGCCATCCCGCGAAATTCGGCGACGACTTCGGCGGCGACGAGGAGACCATCATCTCCGGCTCCTTCGACCGTCCCGTCTTGATCCATCACTATCCTTCGTCGATCAAGGCCTTTTACATGCAGCCCGACGCCGAGCGGCCGGAGCTGGCGCTGGCCTTCGACATGATCGCCCCGGAAGGTTACGGCGAGATCATCGGCGGCAGCCAGCGCATCCACGAATACGATTTGTTGCTGAAGCGCCTGCGCGAGCACAACTTGCCGGAGGAATCCTTCCAGTGGTATCTCGATCTTCGGCGCTACGGCAGCGTGCCGCATTCCGGCTTCGGAATGGGCCTGGAGCGCACCGTCGCATGGATTTGCGGGACCGAGCACATTCGGGAAGTGATTCCCTTCCCGCGCATGATTTACCGGGTATACCCTTAGTGTTCAGCTTGGGAAGAGACGACAATGGCGCAAAAAGTTCGAATTATCGGTGTGCCCATGGACCTGGGACAGAGCCGCCGCGGCGTGGACATGGGCCCCTCCGCTATGCGCGGCGCGGGCCTGCAGGCCAGTATCAAGAAGCTCGGACTGCAGGTCGAAGACATCGGCAATCTCTCCGTCAAGCAACCGGAAGAGCTGCCCGTAGGTGAAAAGCGCGCCAAGTATTTGCAGGAAATTGCCGAAACCTGTGGCGATATCGCTGCCGCCGTTGAAAAATCCTTGGGCGAAGGTTTTCTCCCACTCGTTCTCGGGGGCGATCATTCCATCGCTGCGGGTGTAGCCGCCGGCGCGGCCAGCCATTTCCGTAAAGAGAAAAAGGAGATCGGCTACCTCTGGCTGGACGCGCACGGTGACATGAACACCCCCGAATCTTCTCCTTCAGGCAATGTCCATGGAATGCCCCTCGCGGCCATCATGGGCTACGGCGCTCCCGAACTCGTCGACCTTCTGGGCTTCAAGCCCAAAGCCGAACCCGGCAACATCGTCATCGTCGGTGCCCGCGATCTGGATGCCCAGGAACGCAAAATCGTCAAGAAATCCGGGGTTCACGTCTTCACCATGCGTGACATTGACGAACGCGGCATGCGCGAAGTCATGTCCGACGCCCTCAAGTACGCCATGGACGACACCGGTGGCGTCGCCGTCAGCCTCGATATGGACTTTGTCGATCCCGCCGATGCCCCCGGTGTGGGCACCCCGGTCCGCGGCGGTGTCACCTACCGCGAAGCCCATCTCGCCATGGAAATGATCGCCGATACCGAATCCATGGTTTCTCTCGAAGTTGTCGAGATCAATCCTATTCTCGACGAACACAATCGCACCGCGCTCCTTGGCGTCGAGCTCGTCCTCTCCGGCCTCGGGCAGAAAATCCTGTGAACAGTTTTATGCCTGCGTTGTCAATTCAGAACGCGCTGAGAAACAACCACCCCACCATTCTTCGGTTTTCACTTATAACTAAAAATTGATAACTGACTACCGTGAAAGAGTTCATCCCGTGACCCCAGAGAAAAAAAGACTCAGAGTCGGTGTTATGTTCGGCGGACGGTCCGGCGAACATGAAGTCTCTCTTGCCTCCGCGGCATCCGTCCTTCGCGGCCTGGACTCGGACAAGTACGAAGCCGTGCCAATTGGCATCACCAAAGAAGGCCACTGGCTCATCGGCGCAGGCGCGCAAAAAATGTTGCCGGATGTCTTGAAGAGTGGCCAGCGCGTCATGATGACCGCGGACCCCACCGACGCTGCGCTCGTGAAATTGGACGGCAGCGGCGGCGGCCAGCGCATCGACGTCGTTTTCCCGGTGATGCACGGCACTTTCGGCGAGGACGGCACGATTCAGGGTTTGCTCGATCTTGCCGGGTTGCCCTTCGTCGGTGCAGGCGTTCTCGGCTCTGCCATCGGCATGGACAAAGACGTCGCCAAGCGTTTGCTTCAAGTTGCGAAGATTCCGGTGGTGCCCTGGATCACTATTCACCGTCACGATTGGGAAAACAACCCGGAAGAAATTCAGGGCGCCGTCGAACTCAAGTTCCGTTATCCCGTCTTCGTGAAGCCTGCCACGCTCGGCTCTTCCGTCGGCATGAGCAAAGTTCAATCGCCCGCCGGACTAGCGCCCGCAATGAATCTAGCCGCCGAGTTCGCCATGAAAATTCTCGTCGAGGAGTCCGTTACCGCGCGGGAAATCGAAGTTGCGGTCCTTGGCAACCATAATCCAAAAGCGTCGGTTCCCGGCGAAATCGTCCCGCATCGCGAATTTTACGACTATGCCGCGAAATATCTCGAAGAAGGCACCCAACTCCTGATTCCCGCGAAGCTCAAGCCTGCGGAGGTGAAAAGAATCCAGACTTACGCGGTCGAAGGGTTTCGCGCGCTCGAACTCAGCGGCATGGCGCGGGTCGATTTCTTCCTGGAAAAAGAAGGCGGCAGGATTTATCTCAACGAAGTGAACACCATCCCCGGCTTCACCTCTATCAGCATGTATCCCAAGCTCTGGGAAGCCACCGGCATCTCCTTCCGCGAGCTCATCGACAAATTGATTGAGCTGGCTCTCGAACAGCACGCCGAAAAAGCGCGCACCAAATATCAGATCGAGCTCCCCGCCGGCTCCGGAGGCGCACTGCATGTCTAGGCCGGCAATGCCGCGACCATGATCCCGACCGCTCCGCTGCTCTCATTCGAGCCTTGGCCGACTGAGTGTCACCAACTCTGCACCGTCAAACGAGCCGTCGCCATTATCCAATCATGTGAATCTCGCAAGAACTCCGCGATTTCACCCGCCCACGCGAGTAAATTGTTATTAGCTCTGCTGCTTCCGGGAGCTATGCGGGGCAATTTGTGCTCTTCGAAATCGGTCCGCACGACACGGAGCCCGCGCTCCGCAAGGTTCCCCGAAAGGTGGTCATGAAAAAACCGCTGTGGATACTCGTTGCGATGCTGTGTTTTTCCGTGTCCACGTGCGGTCAGGACCTCGATGGAAAGCTGCTGGAGGCGGCCAAGGCAAGAAATACTGCGGAAGTGCAGAAGTTACTCGGAGAGGGCGCAGACGCGAACGCCAAGGATAATGCGGGATGGACGCCGCTGATCTGGGCCGCCTATTTCGGCCGCACCGATACCGTGCGCGCCTTGCTCGAGAAAGGTGCGGCCGTCAATGCCAAGGGCAAAGACGGAATGACGGCGTTGATGAACGCGGCATCTGCGGATTATCGGGACATCGTGCATTCTTTGCTGGAAAAAGGTGCGGATGTGAAAGCTAAGGACAACGATGGATGGACGCCGTTGTTCTGGGCAGCCTTCTCGGGCCGTGCCGAGATTGTACGCGCCTTGCTCGAGAAAGGTGCAGACGTCAATGCCATGGATGACAGCGGAAAGACGGTGTTGATGAGTGCGGCGGTTAGGGGCCATGCCGACACCGTGCGCGCCTTGCTGGAGAAGGGTGCCGACGTCAATGCGAAGAGTAAGGCCGGACGGACGGCCTTGATGAGCGCAGCCGATTTGGGCCACCTAGATACCGTGCGCGCCTTGCTGGAGCACGGAGCGGATGTGGATGCAAGGATAAGAAAGGAGACACGGCCCTTCGGCTGGCGGAAAAGTACAAGTATTCGAGCATTGTTGCCCTGCTTCGGCGCGCTCTTCCCACGCCGCCGAAAACGGGTATAAAGAACAGAACCGCGAGCGTGCCAACCACCTCTCCGGCCGCCACGGGCCCTCCTGCAGCTTCCGAACCGCAACCAGCCTCGTCAGCCTCAGCGGGCAGTCAGGACCTCAATAAGAAGCTGATGGATGCGGCCGAGGCCGGGGATACTGCCGAAGTACAGAGCCTCCTCAGGGAGGGCGCGAACCCCAATGCCAAGGGTGGTTATGGAAACACGGCGCTGATGGGCGCAGCGGTTAGAGGCCATACGGAAACCGTGCGCGCCTTGCTGGAGAAGGGTGCGGAGGTCAATGCCAAAGGTAACACCGGGAGGACGGCATTGATGGAGGCGGCGCTGGAGGGCTACACGGAAACCGTGCGCACCTTGCTGGAGAAGGGTGCGGAGGTCAATGCCAAGGACAATGCCGGATGGACGCCGTTGTTCTGGGCCGCCTTTTCGCGCCGTACGGACACCGTGCGCGCCTTGCTCGAGAAGGGCGCGGACGTGAATGCCAAGAATAAGTATGACGATACGGCGTTGATTCATGCGGCGTACGCGGGCGACACGGATACCGTGGTGGTGCTGCTCGAAAAGAGCGCGGAGGTGAACGCCAAGGATGACATGGGAAAGACCGCGCTGATCGAAGCGGCTCGTCAGGGCCGTACAGAAACGGTGCGCGCCCTGCTGCAAGGGGGAGCGGATATCACGGTTCGGGATAGGGATGGAGAGACGGCACTTTCCGGGGCGGAAAAACACAACTATTCCGATGTTATTGCCCTGCTCAAATCCCCCCCCGGATTGCAGAGCCAAAAACCGAAGAAACCATCAACGGGCATCCCTGATGCGCCCCCGGCCGTCACTGCACCCACTTCGGCTCCGGTCCCGACCGGAGATGAGGGATTAGAAAAGGAGCTCGCGGCGCAGTCTTTCTATCGCCTGGGGCTCAACATGCGCCTGATGGAGGTTCTGTGGTCGCACCCAGGTGAGCTGGCCGCACGCTGCGCAGTTAACCTTCAGCAGGACCTCCAAAAGGTAGCCGCCCCCAGCGATTTGATGGAACTCGCGAATCGAGCCGCCATCCAGTTGAACTTACGCCCGGAAGAACGTCCTGACTCTGTTCCAATTCTGATCCGTGAACTGCGCGTGCGTTTAGATAAACTTTGCAAGGCGCAGACGGAGGAGCAGTTTTTTTGCGCCGCGGGCGGATTCACCTACGACCTCAGCCTCTTCGGCGAGGATGTGAAAGATCCCGGCAACGCCAAGGTGAGTATCGAAGATGGTCGGCGCAAGACTCTGCTACTCGCCAGCGCCCTGGCCGCGCAGTGTTCGGCGACCGCGGGATGCAAAGAGCGTGCCCTGTTGTATTTTTCAGCGGTAATCAACATCCTCAAAAAAGAGCAACTTGGCCCCGCGGATGGGTCTCTGCTCGTAACCGTCTCGGAAAACATCGGTAAAGCACTTAGCAGCGATGAACGGTGACTCCAAGCGAGCCGTTTCCGGGGAACCTGGCGGCATCCCTTTCCAGGAATTGATCGACAAACTGATCCATCTCGCTTTCGAGCGGTGCACCGAGGCTCGGGAACGTTTACTTCTCACTCTAGCAACCACGGGCGGCTCGCACCCCGCCGCCTTTTACTCTAACGCGTGGACTCTGCTAGGATTTTATGGTTGCTGCAGAGGCAGGGATGGCGCCGAAGCAACGGCACATTTCACTCTCATGCTTGCAGGGCAGGAGACTACCGAATGACACTTCTCGATCCACCTGCCGATAAACCAGCCAATTCCCGAGCCATGGCCTTCACTGTCGCGGCGCTGGCGCTGGTCGCGATTGTGACGCTGTGGTATACCTTCCGCTACTATCCAGAACAAAAGGCGGCGGAACATTTCTTCGATGCCTTGGTCGCGGGCGACACGGCTAAGGCCTATCAACTCTGGAAGCCTGGCCAGAGCTATGCGATGAAGGATTTTCTCGCCGACTGGGGACCCCAGGGCTACTACGGCCCGGTGAAGAGCTACAAGGTTATCCATGCCAAAGCACCGGGAGGCTCGAATGCCATTTCTGTTTCGGTGGAGATAAGTCCTTTTTCGCCGATGCCGGAGATTTCCGACGTGGAAAAAAGCCGCAAGACGAGAGTCGTCGAAATTTGGGTATTGGCCGCGGACAAATCGTTCAGCTTCCCGGTTCCCGGGTCCTAAGCGCTCCCGCGAAAAAATACCTTGGCCCCGGCTACCGGTGCATGTCGTCAAGCGCGTGATGGAGTTCCTGCGGGCTGACGCTGGCGGTGCCCAGTTTGCCCACGACGACGCCAGCGGCGGTATTGGCGAGCATTGCAGCTTCGGCGAGCGGCGCCCCCGCCGCGGCCGCCAGAGCCAGAACGCTGAGAACGGTGTCCCCAGCCCCGGTGACGTCGAAGACCTGCCTGCCGGATGCGCCGCGCTCGATACCCGGCTGGCCCACACGCGCGTAGGTCACTTCAAAACTCGTCGCCGGAACGTGCAGATGGCGGGGCCAGGATTCCTCAAATACGCTCATTCCCTTTTCGCCGCGCGTGATCACCACCGCGCCACAGCCGAAATGCGCGAGCAGCGCGCGTCCCGCTTCTTCCACCGATTTCTCGTCGGCGAGCGAGCGCGTGACGTAGAAACCTGCCTCTTTGGCATTGCAAACGATGGCCCGCGCGCCGCGATACGCGTATAGCCGGGATGTCTTTGGCTTTACGAAAACGGGAACGTGTAATTGATGTGCGGCGCTCAAAACACGGTCGGCAAAATCATCGGTGATCAGGCCTTTGTCGTAGTCGGAAAGCACCAGTGCGTCAAGTTTCTTGAGCGCGGTAAGAACCAAGCGTAGGAGTTTTTCCTGGATTTCAGCGCGGAGTGGCTCGCGGCGCTCGTGATCGACGCGAACCACCTGCTGGTGCCGCGCGATGATTCATTTCCGATAACCCCGAACGCTTCCACGCGCGCGCCGAAGGTAACTATATTTGCGGCGACGTTTCCCGACCCGCCGAGGCATTCACTCTGTTCAACGAAATCCACGACGGGAACGGCCGCTTCGGGCGACAGTCGCGAGGCCGTGCCCCAAAGGTAGCGGTCCAACATGAGATCACCGAGCACGCCGATGCGCTTACCGCGCAGGCGTGGGATCAATCGCTTCAAGCGGGGAACGGCATCGGCAATGTTCGTGGACATGCGGGCTCTTGGATCCTGGTGTTTCTCGATCGGCTATTCCTCAGTGATTTTCGCTTCTTCCGGCAGCATGACGGGAATTTCATCGCGCACCGGATAGACTCGGCGGCAGGAGACGCACTTCAGGCCTGACCCGTCGCTCAGCAGTTCCACGCGCGTTTTGCAAACCGGACAAACCAGAATATCGATAGCGTATTTCGGGATGGCCATTGGTCTCTCCGTCCGGCATTCCAGCGTTCGATGGTGTGAATTGGCACTGTACCAAACGCCGTCGCGCAGGAGCAACTACGCGCGATCAGGCCATGCGCTCGGCCGATGAAAATATCGTGGCGGTGACTCCCGGGACGCACTGACGCGTAATCGCCTTGACCCTGCACTACACCGGGCGTAGCGTCTTCTTATCGCCTGCGGAAAACCGGAGTCACACATGAACCTTCCTCTGAAACTCGGTTTGCCGAATGGACCGTTCCCCGCGCTCCAACAATTCTCCGTGGTAACTGCATGCACCCCCGGTTTTGGGCGCTATCAAAGGATGTTTTGCGGCCTGCTGGCGATGACCTGGCCGCTCGCGGCAGCTTTCTCCCAATCGCCTTCCTCCCCGCAGCACTCCTCTTCGTCTTGGCAACAATCACCGTCGCAACAATCATCGGCCCAGGCTCAGCCCGCGCCCCCCGGCCAGCCGCCCCAAAAAGAAGACTCGCTCGCAGAGGCGGCGCGCAAAGCCAAAGCGAAGAAGCCAAGGGCCGCGAAGGGCAAGGTGTACACCGAGGATGATTTGTCCGGGATGAAAGGCCCCGGCGTATCCGTTGTGGGGGAAGCCCCCAAGAAGGGTGCGCAGCGCGGGCGGCCAACGGACCCGAATGGAGATGGGGGAGAGAACAACGAAGAATACTGGCGTGGGCGCGCGCAGGAGATTCTGGGCCAGATCGCCGCCGCGGACGAAGCCATGACCAGAATGAAGGACGACATCAAGAAGTACGGAAACGGCGGTTTTGACGTGACCACCGGGATGAAAGACAACATCGCCTACATCAATGACAGGAACGGCCAGTTGAAAGATTTGGAGAAGCGCAAAGTGGACCTGCAAAAGCAGCTGGACGAACTGCAAGACGAAGGTCGCAAAGCGGGGGCGCCGGCGTCCTGGTTCCGGTGAACGCTTAGAGGCGTGAGTCGATGGCCCGGAGACCAGCGGAACGCACCTTTCCGCTCCGCGCGGGCAGATAAAACTTTTGTGCAAGAATAACGACCGAGACCAAAACTGCCCCTCGGACCAGTAGTTTTTGGAACGGCAAACGCGGTAAGCTGACGGCGATTGCTGGTTTGAATCCCTGCCTGTGGGAGAGCAACCCGTGTATTGCGACCGCTGTGGACTAAACTTTCTGCCCAAACAGTCCGTATGCACTCGATGTAAAAGAGTGCCAACGCGGTATTGGTTCCAGTTCATGAGTTTGATGACGATTTTTGTGGCCGTGCTTTGCAACACGGTCCTGGGGCTGTTCCTGTTGCCACGGCTGGCGATGGCGAACCATGGGCGCGTTTTGTTTCGGGGATGGTACTGGTTCAACCAGAGAGCGGCCATGTATGGCTGGGTGCCACTGGCGATCGGTCTGCTGGCCTGGGATTACTTCGTATGGAAAGAGGCCCGGCCAAAGGTCAAAGGCTGGTTCACGCGTAAATTGCTGACATTCTCGCTGGCGGCGGGCGTAGCGCCGCTGTTGCCCTGGTGGATTCCAGCGGGCCAACCTCCCTCTCAGTTCTTCGATATGATCGGCAGGCACCCCGGCGTGCCAGTGATGCTGGCATGGAGCGTCGTGCTTTTCGTTACCATTCTTCTCTGTATTGATCCCGAATCGCGCGACTATCTGCTGGGCCACGGGAGAACGTTGAGCCTGGTCAGCACCGCGATGCTCTTGCTGGTTCTGACCATGACGGTGGTCGGGTGGTCGCTGACATACTGAGCAAACTGATCTTTCCGTTGGCTTTCCCCACAACACTCTCTGCAGCACGATTCTTACGGGCCGTTTCGGTCGATGAAAGTGATGACCACACGGCTGAATTCTTCGGGTTTCTCCAAATACATCAAATGACCAGCATCAGTGATGACCACTCGTCTTGAGCCAGCTATGCCTGCTTCGATGGCACCGGCGTGGGCATGTACGTCAGGAATATCCGCATCACCAACGAGGATGAGCGTCCGGAACGCGAATTTCCTTTAAGCGATGCAGCGCGGGCTGCGTTGGACGCGCGTAATCCGAGTGAGTCATGTCCTGCGGATTGGCAGTGAGCAAGTCGAGCAGGCGCTTCTGGGCGGCGGCATGGCCGGGGGCGAGCAGGTACTTGTCTTTGGCCCAGTTCGCTAGGCCGCTCGGGACGTCATTTTTCTCGAAGGGCTGGGAATTGCTGATGCCACGGTTGAGGAAGTGGTCGGTGTAAGGAAAACCGCCTACCACCGCACCCACCAGGACGAGCTGGCGGACCAGCGCGGGATATTGCAAAGTGAAATCGATGGATAGTTCGCCGCCGTGGGAGCTGCCGACGACGATGGCGTGACTCACTTTTCGATTGCGGAGGAGCGCAGCGAGATCTTCCGTTTCCGCATACCAGTTGGTCGAGGCCGGAGTGCGGCCGTACCTGCGGCGGTCGTAGCGGATGGTATGGAATCGTTTGCAGAAGGTGGGCCAAACGTCGTCCCACACGGCGGAGTGAGCGATGCCGTCATGGATGAGAATGACGGCGTCGGAACCAGTTCCGCATTCTTCGTAGTAGAGCTTCCCGCCCTCAACATCTACAAATGCCCCAGGTACGGGCTGAGAGGCGGCAGGGGCGCTTTGCGGCAAAGCTTGGCGCCCGGCGTTCAGACTCAGGCAGAGTGCTGGCAGAACGACCAAGGCGCAGGTAATGGTCATGGGCTCTTCCTCCGGTGCGGGTGGGTGAGTGAGTATAACTCCTGTCGTGACAGCCGAGTTGCGAGTGGTGGCGTGGCGTGGCGGGCGGGGGAAGTCAACAATTGAAAGAACGAAATCGGAATTAACACCGAGGCCACCGAGAGCACAAAGTTCTCGCAGACGGAGGCGGGATGGGCATTGACATCCTCGCCCTCCTGAAGGAAGGGGATTCCTAGCCATGCCTAAGGCTCAACAAGAGTCTTCAGCACATTTACCGACGACCGATTCCTAGGTCTGCCCGTTCCCAGATACGAGATTCACCGGATTGTCCCGACGCTTGCCGTCGCGTACATAACCTCACTTGCGCCTGCTTCCTCGAGAGTCGCAGGGACAGTCATTCAATGTCTGTGCGAGAAGGCCATCCTCGCAGGGAGCGAGAAATAGGTTGAGGTCTCGACTACGAAAGAGGTTCGTCGGGTACTTGGCGCAATCGACTGGGGATCACGCAAGGAGAATCTCATGATCAAGAAAATGCCCAGGCCCCTTTTCCTCGGATGCGTGCTAACAAGTCTGGTTATCGGCCCCGTCTTTGATTTCGCCCGCGGCGCACCGTCAACGCTGCAGAGCGTCAACAGAGGGATTTTCGCCACGCTGGCCACCGACTGCACGATATATGCTGCCGCGAACGGGAACGACGCCAACGATGGAACCAAGCATGCGGACGGATCCATTTACCCAAAAACGCTGTATGGTGCGGCGGCATCTACGGTGCCGGGTTCGGTAGTTTGCCTGCTCGGCGGCAGGTATGAGTTGCCTTACGCATTCGTGCCTCCGTACGGCGGCAGCTCCTCGTCCTGGATCACCTATAAGAATTATGGCGATGGCGATGTGCTCCTGGTGTGGACGGGCGGTTTCAGCGCCGCGCCGATGATTAATATAGTTTCGACGGCCGGCTCTCCCACTCGCTATTTGCAATTCATGGGACTCACGCTGGACGGCCAGGGGACAGCTCTTGATGGTTTTTTCTGCAGAGGAACCTCCGCGGTGCGGTTCTACGGCAACGTCATCAGCAACACTGGGGGTTCCGGCATAGGGACGGAGAACTGCGATTACGTCACCGCCGATCACAATATCATCGCCCACAACGGCTACATCCCGGCCGGCGCCGATCCGAATATCGCCCAGTATTACAGCTGGACCAGCGGGATTTCGTTCAATGTCAACGAGTGCTCCAGCTCTTATGATGGATTGCATCTGATTGTCTCCAACAACATCGTTGTCGGGGAAGTGGACCAAAGCCCGAATCACAGGGACGTCAACGGCAGGCACACCGACGGTGGAGGGATCATCCTCGACTATGACACCGATACCGCTCCTCCAGTCGTTTCCTGTCCCTACCCGCCGGGAGCACTGATCGTTAACAACGTAGTTTATGGCAATGGTGGCCAATGTATCGCCGCCAATCAAGTTTCAAATTTCTGGGTGGTGAACAATACCTGCTATAAGAACGATTTAGACCTTTCCGCGGAGCCCAGTATTGGTGAGTTTGACTCGCAGAACTCAACGAATGGTCACTTCGTGAATAACATAAGTGTTGCCTGGCAGCCGACTCATCCCGCGTACGTGCAGGCCGGTACCAATTCCAACGTCTATTACTTCAAGAATCTTTATTTCGGGAGTTCCTGCAACTTTGCCTGTTCGGATGCAACACAGTGGTTCTCTGGCGATCCCGTGCTTGCCAATACGCCTTATTTTGATGGCGCGGCGAGCGCGGATGGGCAGTACAAGACAGCACGTCCGCCCTCGGCGGGAACGCCAACCGACCACGCTTCAGCAGTACAAAGATGCCCGGGTATGGTTCCTACTTGCGGTATCGTCAGCGGGTTCGGGCCCGCTTCCTCGAACAGCCCTGCCTACAACGCCGGGATCGACCCCACAACCGACAGTTTTTTGTCAGCGCGGATGTCGGCAAACCTCAAGGCCGAAATGCAATCCTACATATACGCAGACATCAATGGCAGAACGCGTACCGCCGGCGTTAATTGGGACTTGGGGGCCTTGGCACACAGGGTTGACTGACGGCCCTTGAGATTTCCTTGTCCACGCAGGTGAGGCCGCAATCCACGGCTGTACTGCACTCTTCAAATTCGGACATGCGGCCTTTGGAAACGCACCCCTAGAGCCCCGGCGGTCAGGGCGGGGTCTTCTGTTGCTCGGGAATCCCGGCGCAGGATTGTTTCACCGTGCCCGCAATCGTAGTGCGTATGCTAACGGCATGGGATTATGATTGTCCTAGCGCATAGGAGGGTGCAGGCCATGAGCACACCAGTCACACGCGGCGCAGTTCTCTTGCTCCTCGCCTTGCCGGCAGCGAAGCTCTTCCCTGCCCATGGCGATGCACGATCAGGCTCGCAGGCAAAAACGGTTGTCGCGGACGAGCATCGGGAACGCTTGCTGGCCGCGGGAAAGATCCTCTTCGTTGATCGCTGTGCAAAATGCCATGCCGAGCGCGGAGACAAACCTCTGACGAGCGGCCTCCCCCTTAACCAGCGAGAACTATCCGAAGAAGAAATCGCACGGGCGGTCTCAGGCCGCCTCAAGAATGCACCCGACGAAGACAAACGCGCGGTGGTCCTCTACATTAGCAGCCTCATGAAGAGAAAGTGATGGCGTGTTCAGCCGGACACGTCCGTTAGTGGTTGTGCTGCCTGGATTGCAGAGACTAGGACCACGGGCCGCAGAAATCAAGAGGCGTTATATGCCTGTCCCCGGCCTAAAAACGCCGAGGCGGGAATGTATCCTAGAAAGGATCCCCTGTACCGCAATATAGGATTACACTACTTGTCAGCCAACACGGTCAATCTAAACTATTGCCTCCGTTGGCTAGAATTGGGAAGCAAGAGTGTTGGGCATTCCAGTGGTAGACGTTGGCTTCTTGGCTCTGGCCGTTAGGTCTGGCTTTCAGAACCCTGCCGGAGGCGCACCATGGCGTGGCCGAAAAGAACCGAGCCGGTCGAGAATTTAAGCGAGCAAGGCAGTTACGGCGATACGCAGCGGAAGAATCCTCGCCTGAAGAGTTTCGACGCGAGAATTGAGAAGCGCGTCCCTCTTCCAGTGCAGGTCTACCTCGCCAGTTTGGCAGAGCCCCGGGCTCGCGAACGGACGGTCACAGAAGATGTCAGTCCGCACGGCGCTCGAGTGCTCACCAGTCGATACTGGCAGGCGGGGGAAGTGCCGCTGCTTACGTCCTTGATTGGCGAATACCCCAAGCACGCGCGAATCGTCTATTGTGTTCCGCAGCCGAACGGTGGCTATTGTGTGGGCATCAACTTCGAGGGATGTACATTCAAGTGGTCCGCATGATTCCGTGCGCCGTGAGGGCCTCCGGCCCACATCGCCTTGCACATTCCTGATGGGCGACAGTGAAGAAAAACCGAGCGAAATTGGCCGGCCATCCGCCTTTGGCATAAATGGACAAGGTGGTTTCGAAGGCAGCCCGCTCAGCGCTGTTTCTTGAGTTCGTTCTGCGCGATACGCGCCTTCACCACCTTTTTCACAAGCGCGGCGGAGAGAGGCTTATCCACCGGAAAGCGGATGGTCCCTTTGGAGGTTTCCAAGCCCTGGAGATCATTTTCGAACCGCTCCAACACGGACGAACTCATGGGAAAGAAACTGCAATGATTCGGAAACGCGGCAAAGCCCACCAGCGGTCCTTTGTACCTGAACGTGGGAATCCGATAGCTGATGACCTCAGTGGCCTCCGGCGGCACAGCAGAACGAATCACCGCGCGAATCCTCGTCAAGGTGCTACGAGCAGGTTCTGGGACGGCGGCGAGGTATTCGTCCGTGTTCTTCTTAGCGACGTTGTGTTTCGTAGCCAAACCGGAATTCGCTTTTTTCATAGGGCCATCCTATAACGATCTTCCCATCAGAAAAAATTGTTGCATGGCATCAGGAATGGCTTTGGGAGCCATAAGAACCGCGGCATGGTTGCGGCCTTCGAGGGAACGGTACTGGGCGATGGGAAGCGTCTCGGTGAGGGCCTTGGCGCCATGGTGAAAAAACGCCTCGCTCTGACCTCCTACCACCACTAGAGTCGGTGCCGTAGTGGCGGCCCATCGCTTGACCGGTAATGGTTGGCCTTCTTGAGTCCCCGACAGAATCGCGAGGTCATAGGGCAGCGTGTGCGCCATACCGGTCATTTTTGACCAACCCGGCATCAGCAGCCGCATCATCGTGACCGCAAAGGGCGGAATCCCCATACCCTTGGTGAAGAAGAGCTTAACGGCATCGTTAGGATGGCCTTCCGACACCATCTCGGTGATCTGGTTGCCAAAATCAGCCGGCATTGGCGGACGGCTGTCGTCGACGATGAAGGGCGGCTCATACAGGAACAGCTTCTGCACCTTGCTCCCTAGCTCGCTTGCGGCTTCCAATGCTAGAACCGCGCCAGAGGATACGCCGAACACGAAGGCCGATCCGCCGGTGGCATCGATCAGAGCTTCGATATCTTCAACCTCACGTTCCACGGCGTACGGCTGAGTATCCGTGCTTTTGCCCCGGCCGCGGCGGTCGTAGTTGATGACCGTGAAGTGCTCAGCCAAGTGCTTGGCCAGCCATCTAGTGCCACTTCTGTCTGCCAAAGCGCCCGTCACCAGGATGACCACCGGCCCGGCGCCTGTCTGTTCAAATGCGACGAGCGTGCCATCTTTGGACGTTACGGTTTTTTGTTTTGCATCGATATCCGTCCTGTTCAGCGCTCTGTTGGCGGCGATATAGAGACTGAGATAAAGAATAACGAGGATCGCGAGCAGGCCCGTAAGCACGGCGCCGATGCGTCGAAGAGTGCGACGGGGACGGTGCGCTTCGCTCATGACCCGCTTGCTCCCCGTTCCTTCCAGCGAGCATCCGCAGACGCCAACAACTCAGCGAGCTTGTCGTAGCACTCCGCCGCGCCGTGCTCCATGCCGGACTTGATCACCGCGTCGCGAATCTCCTGCGACTGGTACAGCACCGTGATTGTAAGCGTCGTTCTTCCGCGGTCCTCGACCAGGACCAAGGTATTGAGCGATTCGCCCGGGTAATCGTCAAACGACTCGGTGCTCACGAGGCGCTCCGGCGGCACGATCTCCTGGTAAACGCCGCGCATCCCCATGTCCCTGCCGTCGGGGCCCCGCAACACGGAGCGCCACCCGCCGCCCACTTTCAGATCGATCTCGCAGACCGCCAGCGACCAGCCTCGCGGCCCAAACCAACGCTTGAACAGCTCGGGCTTGGTCAAAGCGTCGAAGACCAGGCGGCGCGGAGCGTCGAAGACACGGGTCATCACCACCTCCCGCTCCGTGGGCGTAGTTACTTTCAATGTTCCGGTATTTTTCATCGGTGATCTCCTTCATCGCTTCGTGTGTCCACGTTTCTTCTCCTGATCAGCCGTCAACGCGCACGCGCAACTGCATCACGCCGAGTTGGCCGCCGACCCAAGCTTGCGGCATGGCCAGCACGATGAGCGCGATCGGATACCAGTGAGGCCCGAAGGCCGGTCCTTTGTTCCACGTTAAGATGGCGCCCAGAGTGCCCGCCGCAAGGCCCAACACGCCGCCCACCAATGCGTGCGCCATGGGCCGGTCGGGCGCGAGCCGGGCAATTACGTAACTGGCGGCGACTCCATAGATAGCGCGATAAACGGTGGCAAGCACGAGGGGCCCGTCGAAGCCCAGCATCGACTGGCCCCATGGTGGGAAGACACCGATGATGTGCAGCACGATGTCGGTGCCGAGGGAGAGGACGATGCCCACAACCACGCCGGCAAGAATGGCGCCAATGCTTCGACCAATACGACGGGGAGGTTGTGTTTCGCTCATGACGGGCTCGCTCCTTTCTCCGTGACAGGAGTCGCCAGCGACGCCAGCAGCCCGACGAGCCGGTCGTAGCTCGCGGCGACCCCCCGCTCCATGCCGGACTTCAGGACAGCGTCGCGAGCCTCTGACGACACGTAGAGGATGGTAGTAGTCATCGTGGTCCTGCCGTCCCGTTCGACCAGGGTGGTGGTGATCAGCGACTCGCCTGGGTACCAGGCCTCGTCGAACAACTCGGTATAGATGAGCCGCTCTTGCGGCACGATCTCGCGGTAGACACCGCCCATCCCCATTTCTTTTCCGCTGCTGTGACGCCAGACGTAACGATAGGCGCCGCCCACTCGCAGATCAATCTCGCAGACCGGCATCGACCAGCCCGGCGGTCCCAGTAACCACTGCTTGACCAGTTCGGGCTTGGTGAAGGCGTCGAAGACCAAGGTGCGCCGAGCATCGAAGACGCGTGTCATGACGATCTCCCGGTCGCTGCCGGTCGTCAGTTTCAAAGTTCCCGTGTCCTTCATCGGTGAACTCCTTGATCATTTGGTGCGCGCACTTTTTTTCTCCTTGCTGACGCGGTGCTTTGAGTTTTTCCGCCAGGCTCGTCCTGCTAGGCCGGAGTCAGGAGAGTCTAGGCCAACCCAGAGGTTCACGGTATGCCATTCTTCACGGCCACAGGACTTGAGGTAGCAAAGAAGCTGAGTGCGGTACGCGGCGTAACCGCTGAGCACCAAGTTCACTAGCAGCGACCTGCGCGTGGATGTAGTGCCGAACATGTCGATTTCGCTGCGGAAATCGGCAACGGTCCATGCGCTCAACAGACGAACGTATTCGTCAGATTGTCTTTGGATGGCGGAGATGGCCTGAAGGAAGTTCATCGTTTTCGCTGCGTCTTCTTCGTGCTGCAGAGAAGCAATTACTTCTTCCTTGGTTAGGACCATGGCGATCTCCTCTGCCGCTTCGTCGGTCGACGCTTCTTCTCGCCGGTTTTCAGCTCCTCGAGAAGGGTGTCCAGGCGCTGGAAGTTGTCCTCCCAAAGACTCCGGTACCTCTCCAGCCACACCTCAAGCTCCTGGAGTGGCGCGGGCCGCAAGGCATAAATTCGGCGTTGCGCGTCCACGCGAAATTCAACCAGTCCGGCATCACCGAGCATTCTTGTCAGGGAATATAGAGCAGCGGTGAGCTAAAATTGCAGCACGCGCCGGCTAAGCCATATTGGCAACAGCGGCGGCGGACAAAATGCGAGTCGCCATCGTATCGGACCTTCATGGCAATCGGCGCGCCTTCGAGGCCGTTCTCGATGACCTGCAGCAGGTTGCACCCGACCTCATTCTCCATGGCGGCGATTTGGCTGCCGGTGGAGCGCACCCGGCGGACACCATCGACCAGATCCGCTCGCTGGGGTGGCCCGGGGTCCGTGGAAATACCGATGAGATGCTTTGGTCCCCGGAATCTCTGGCCGAATATGCCGCCGCCAACCCGAAGATCGAGCGACTGCTTGCCATGGTCCAAGAAACGATTGTCCCGACACTCGCGAGTATCGGTGAAGAACGCCTGCAGTGGCTCGAAGGACTTCCTGCGATGTACTCCCAGGAAGGCTTTAGCCTGGTGCACGCCAGTCCAAATGACCTCTGGCGGGCTCCCATGGCCAACGCCAGCGATGAGGAATTACAAACTACCTATGCGTCTCTTGGCGCTCCAATCGTGGTCTACGGACATATTCATTGTCCCTACGTACGGCGGCTGCACAGATTGACCGTAGCGAATACCGGCAGCGTCAGCCAATCCTATGACGGAGATCGACGCGCGTCCTATCTGCTGATGGACGGAGAGAGTATGGCCATTCGCCGGGTGGAGTACGATGTGGAGAGCGAAGCAAGAGAGCTGTCGCGTTCGGGGCTTCCGCATGCCGACTGGCTGGCGCGGATTCTGCTGGCCGGAAAATACTGTCCCCCCGAGTAGATACCCCGCCTGAAATGGGGTCAAAAAATGAAATTGGAAAAGGGAGAAGGGCAAGACCCAAGATTGGCCATGGGACCCCTGGCATGCGCACACCTTCTGTGGACCGGGCCAGCCCGGCCCCGACCGCGAGCATGACGCCTCTGCTCTCCGCTGCGTTTTAGCTTAGGCGGGAAGGATTGCCAAGGAAAGGAAACGATTTAAGGGAACTTGGGGGAAAAGTCCGTCAAAAGGAGAAAGGTGGAATCCACCTTCTCAACCAGCTTCCCGTTGGCTTCTGACGTATCGCGCACCCG
>WNFO01000534.1_pt1 | contig 43606 bp, 43 predicted proteins | sample 5400251 | NCBI WGS metagenome assembly WNFO01 (sample SAMN13153354, study PRJNA577476) | soil metagenome | isolation source: 100 cm saprolite under Madrone tree | place: USA:California | collected 2016-06-14 | reverse complement strand
GCCCGCTCATCACCTTATAGGCCTGCCCCGGATACTGCTTGTCGATGCTCACGAAGACGAGATTGTGAAAGATCCCCTCGGCCGGCATGTGCAGGTCGACGACCTCGGGCAGCGTGAGCTTCAGGAGCGGCAGGAAGATTCGCTCCGTGGCATGGCCGAGCCAATAGTCTTCCATGGGCGGCCGCCCCACGATCGTGTGCGGCCATACCGGCTGGGCCCGCAGTGTGACCGCGGTGACGTGCACCTTGGGATAGTAGTCGGCCAGCGAGTAGAAGCCGGTGTGATCGCCGAACGGACCCTCGAGCACCAGCTCCTCGCGCGGATCGATGTAGCCCTCGAGCACGATCTCCGCTTCCGCCGGAACTTCGAGATCGGAGGTCACCGCCTTGGCGAGCCGAACGGGCTCGCGGCGCAGGAACCCGGCGAACAGGAATTCGTCGATTGTGGGCGGGAGCGGCGCGGAGGCGGCGTAGATCGATGCGGGGTCGCCGCCCAGCGCGATCGCCACGGACATCTTCTCCCCGCGCTCCGCCATCGCGCGCCAGTGCGCCGCCCCGACCTTGTGACGCTGCCAATGCATCGCCAGCTCGCGCGGGCCGATCACCTGGATGCGATACATCCCGACGTTGCGGACGCCCGTCGTCGGGTCGTGCGTGATGACGCCCGGGAGGGTGATATAGGGCCCGCCGTCTTCCGGCCAGCACACCGGCACGGGAAACTGCGCCAGATCGACGTCCTGCTCGCGGATCACGAGCTCCTGACACGGCGGCTTGCCGCCGATCGCCTTGGGCGGGAACTTGGCCACCTCGGCGAGCTGCGGCAGCATCGCCAGCTTGCCGAGCAGGCTGTCCGGGACCCGGACGTTGAGGAGCGTCGCGATCCGCTCGCCGATCTCGTCTAGGCCCTCGACGCCCAAAGCCAGCGCCATGCGCTTTTCGGAGCCGAACAGGTTCACCGCCACGGGATAGCGCGCCGGGGCACCCGACTGGAGCGTCGGACGCTCGAATAACAGCGCCGGTCCCCCGCCGGGAGCCTTCATGCAGCGGTCGGCCACTTCGGTCATCTGCTTGTCCACCGACACCGGATGCGCCACGCGCGCGAGCTCGCCCCGGGCATCCAGTGCGCCCAGGAAGTCTCGCAGGTTATCGAGTGCCATGATGCACGGCGCAGATCCCGCCGGTCAGGACCTCGTATCCGACGTGCGAGAACCCGGCGCCTTCGAGTCGGCGCGCGAGGGCGTCCGGGTCGGGAAAATCGAGCACCGACTCTGGCAAGTAGGTATAGGCGTCCCTATGTTTCGACACCGCGCGGCCGATCGCGGGGAGGATGTGCCGGAAGTAGAAGAGGTAGAGCGCGCGCACCGGCGCGAAGCGCGGTGTGGTGAATTCGAGCACGACAAAGCGGGCGCCGGGCCGGAGCACGCGGTGCGCCTCCCGCAGGCCCGCGTCGAGATCCGCCATGTTCCGGACGCCGAAGGCCACCATGGCACCGTCGAATCGGGCGTCGGCGAACGGGAGCGTGAGCGCGTCGGCGCCGATGGGACGGGCGCGCGGCGCCTTGCCCTTCCCCCGCACCAGCATGGGCATCACGAAGTCCACGCCGAGCACGGTCCCGCGGAACTTCCGCGCGCGGGCTAGGGTCGCCGCGAGGTCGAGCGTGCCGGCGCAGAGATCGAGATAGGTGCCGTCGGGTCGCCGCTCCCATGCGAGCCGCCGCACCGCGGCGCGGCGCCAGGAGCGGTCCACGTTGAGGCTCAAGAGATGGTTCAGCAGGTCGTAGCGCGGCGCGATCGCGGCGAACACGCTGCGTACATACGACCGCTTCGCGTCGCCACCCGAGTGCGCGGCAACCTCGAACGCAGGCGACGCCGGAGGGGGGGACGTCATAGGCGCGAAAGATAGGCCGGGCAACCTGACCGGCGCCAGCGATCCGGAGGTCGTGGCGTGGGCCAAGCAAGGCCACGAACCCGCGTTCCGCGAGCTGGTGCGCCGCTACGAGCGGCCCATTTTCTCGCTGCTGTATCGCATGGTGCGCGACCGCGCCCTCGCCGAGGACCTGGCCCAGGAGACCTTCATCAAGGTCCTGAACGGCATCGGCTCGTACAACCCCCAGTTCAAGTTCTCATCGTGGATCTTCAAGATCGCGAACAACGCCGCGATCGATCATCTGCGCAAGCGCGAGCTCGAGACCCTCTCGCTCGACGGCTCGCCGCATGCGACGACGCCCGACGAGATGAGCGCCACGGCACCCCAGCTGGGCGACCGCGGCGAGACGCCCTTGCAGGAGCTGGAGGCGCGCGAGCTGGGCGGCGCCATCGAGCACGCCATCGCCCGCCTCCGGCCCGAGTACCGGACGTGCATTCTGCTGCGCCACGTCGAGGGTCACAGCTACGAGGAGATCGCCCGCATGCTGGACCTGCCTCTGGGCACGGTCAAGACGTATATCCACCGCGCGCGCAACGAATTACGGGGCTACCTCGAGGACCGGCGCGAATGACCGAGCTGAAACCTCTACCCACGTCAGCCCGTAAGAAGGACCAATGACGGACCTCCTGCTGCTGCACCTGACCCCCGAAGAAATCGAACTGTGGGCCCAGGGTCTCTGCCCCGCGGTGCGGGACGCTCACCTCGCGCAGTGCGCCGAATGCCGCAGCACCGCGGAGCGGGAGCGCAAGCTGATCCGCGAGCTGGCGCGGCTGACGCGGTTCGCGCCTGAGTTCGGCTTCGCGGAGCGGGTCATGGCGAAGGTGAAGATCCCGACGCGCTCAGGCCCGCACCTCCGCCCCCACACCGACGCCTAGCAGTCTCGCGGCGCTGCCGTCGCGCACCGCGATTTCGACCGTCCCGCCGCTCCCGGCGAACGCCACCAACGCGCCTCGCCCCACATCTCCGAAGGTACGCGATAGCGTGCCGACCTCCGTTCCTCCGACCTTGATCCGTATGCCCGGCTCCACCGCGTCACCGGGAATGTTCGAGACCAGCGTGCCGAAGCGATCGACGTAGATCACTTCCCCGATCAGGGCCGTGCCGTCGTGGTTGGGAGCGGGGATCGGCGAGCGGTGCGCATCGGTGACCGGATGACCCACGTGTGACAGCGGCGCGCCGAGAGCGAGCTGGCCCGCCACGGGCGCAAACACGTCGCGCGCTTGGAAGGTGGGCGCGGCGTCGTTCGGGATGGGCACCCCCACGAAGTGGGCGTCCGCCGGCAAGAACGACAGCAGGCCGTTGTCCGGAGCGACGAAGAAATGTCCCGCCGACGATGCCGCCAGCACGCGGCGCTCGGTGCCGACGCCCGGGTCCACGACCGCGAGATGCACGCTCCCCTGCGGGAAGCGGTGCCAGACGCGCGAGAGGACGTACTGCGCCGCGCGCACGTCGCCGGGCGGCACCTGGTGCGTGATGTCGACGAGGGCGGCGCCGTGCACCTGCGACAGGAGGACACCCTTGACCTCGCCTACGTAGCTGTCGGCGTTCCCGAAGTCGGTGAGGAGCGTGATGAGGGTGGCCATGGACCGGGCTCGTTACACGACGGCGCGGCGCCAGGCGCCGCTGAGCCAGAAGAGGACCATGACGATCCCGCGCGCGATGGCCGTAACCGAAAGCGCGAGCCAGATGCCGAGCAGCCCGATGGCCCCCGACCACCAGGCGGCGAGCGGCACGCGGAGCAGCGTCAACGTGGTGCTCGCAACTTGCGGCCACAGCGTATACCCCGCCCCGGCGAGCGCGCCTTCCAGAATGATCTCGAAGGTCTGGCCGATCTGCGCGAAGGCGATCACCCGGAGGTAGAGACTGCCGTCCGCGATGACCTGGGCATCCGAGGTGAACAGGGCGACGAGCGTCTGCGGGATCGTGAGAAAGGCGACCGCCGTCGCGCTCGTGACCGCCAGGCAGTAGCCCACCGTCATCCGGACGGCCTGGCGGGCGCGCGCCTCCTGCTGCGCGCCCAGGTTCTGCCCCACGAGGGCCGAAGCCGAAAGCGCAAATCCAGAAATGGCGATGAACCCCAACCCTTCCACTTTGTGGCCGACGCCGAGCGCCGCGAGCGCGGCCGTGCCGAAGGCGGAGGTGTACCGCGTGAGCCACATGTACACCACCGAGAGCAGCACGCCGGCGACCGAGAGCGGCGCGCCCACGCGGAGCACCGTGGGGACGGCGTGCCAGTCGGGGGCGTCGAGGCGGATCAGGCCGCGCCGCCAGGCGATCGCGATCCCGATGAGGAAGCCGCCGCCCCGCACCGTCACCGAGGCGAGCGCGGCGCCTTCGACGCCGAGCGTGGGGAATGGGCCGACGCCGCTGATGAGCAGCGGGTCGAGACCCACCGACAAGACGACCGACGCCATGAGCAGAAGGAAGGGAGTGCGCGTGTCGCCCGAGGCGCGGAACGTCGCCTCGATCGCGAAGAAGCCGAACACGAGCGGCCCGCCCAGCAGCCAGGTGTCGAGGTAGGCGCGCCCCAGCGTCGCGACCTCGCGCGGCACGCGCATCACCTGAAACAGGGTGTCCGTGAGCGCGAACCCCAGGAGCGAGACGACCGTGCCAGCCGCGAGCGCATACAGGACCGCGGCGCCGGCGGCGCGGGCAGCAGCATCGGGAAGCCCCTCGCCGTGGCGCCGGGCGGCCACGGCGATCAGCCCCACTTCCACCATCTCCCCGAGCGACAGGAGCACCCACACGTAGAACCCGGCGGTCGAGACCGCGGCGAGCGCCGCGGGCCCGATCAGGCGGCCGACCCAGATGGCATCGATGAGGTTGAAGCAGAAGTGGCACGCCATCATCGCCACCGCCGGCGCCGCGAGCTTCAGGATGACGGGCCGGAGCGGCCCGACGGTCAGCGCGCCGGGCGGGCGGGTGGTGCTCGTCATGGCGCGGAAGCTACCGGGGCGCCGGGCCGGGGGTCAACGAGCGGGTTGTTTTGTCCGGCTGCGACGGTGTGCTTTGGAGTCGTACAGCGAGCGGTCCGCGGCGTTCAGGAGTGCCTCGAGCGTGGTCCCGTCGCGCGGATGCACGGCCACGCCGACGCTGACCGAGAGCGGCGGCTGCTCGCCGTCCCGCGCCACCCGCTCGGCGACGCGCCGGGCCACGTGCCACGCCGCCGCATCCCCTGTCTCGGGCAGCACCAGGGCGAACTCGTCCCCGCCGAACCGCGCGGCGGTGTCGATCCCCCGGCACGAGCCGAGCAGCGCTTCCGCCACGCGCCGCAGGGCCATGCTGCCAACCAGGTGGCCATAGCGATCGTTGATCTTCTTGAGGCCGTCCAGATCCATCAGTACCACCCCGAACGGCCGATCGGTACGGGACGACCGCCGGATCTCCACGTCGAGCGCGTGGGCGAGCTGGCGGTAGTTGGAGAGCCCCGTGAGCGGATCGCTCACCGCCAGCCGGCGCAGCCGGTCCACGGCTTCGGTTCGCTCCGCTACGGCCGCCGCGAGCACCAGGATGACGACGGCCGACACCCCTTGGAACGCCTGCAGCAAAAGCAGCGACTCGTTGAACAGCGGCCGGGCGAAGGGTCCGTAGCCGCGCAGCGTGCCCCAGATCGCGACGCCGGCGAGCAGCACGACGACGGTCGCGGCCTCGCGTTGCTCGAGCCGGACCGCGGCCCACAAGAGCAGCGGGACGCACAGGAATTCCAGCGGATAGTGCTTGTCCTGCCACGGCACCAGCCCGTCGAACACGATCAGCCCGACGACGGCGAGACACACGACTAGCGCGAGGGCTTCGAGCGCCTGGCGCCGGGTCCAGTGCACTCGGGGGTGGGCGGCCCACAGGAGCACCGCCGGTGCGATGACCAGATCGCTCACCGCATCGCCCATCCACCAGGTGGACCAGATGGACCCAAAGTCGGTCCAGCGCGCGAAGCCGCCCAAGCAGAGCGCGACCACGCCCGCCGTGGCGCTGATCGTCGTGCTGAGAAGCGCGGCGAGCCCGGCCAGCTTGAAGACGTCCCGCGCGCGCTCGCACACCCGGTGGCCGCGCGCGAAGCGGTTGATCAGATACGCGCCGACGAGCCCTTCGAGGGTGTTGCCGGCCGCGATGGCGGCCGATGTCGCTATGGAGCCGGCCGTGGTGATGTTGACGAGAAACGCGCCGAGCAGGATGGCCGGCCACACCTCGTAGCCGAGCAGCAGGAAGGCCGCGAGTGTGAGACCGGAGGGGGGCCACACGGCGGTCGCGCTGGGGTGGACGTACGCGACCTCGAGCCCCAGCTTGCCGGCCATGAAGTAGCCGGCCGCGAGGGCCGCGAGCAACCCCAGACGTCTGAGCAATCGCGACTGGATCATCCCAGTCCTCGGTGTCTCGGGACGGCGGGGCGCGCGCCTTCGACGGTACTTAAGGATCAGATGAGCGGAACGGCGTTGCCGCCGCTCAACCCACCCCGATGAACCACTCCTCCCACCCGACGTGGAAGGTGCACTCGCAGCGGGCGCAGCGCATCGTGTGCGGCGCGCCCTTCAGCTCCATGCGGTTGCGGCAGCCCGGGCACACGGCGTACTTGTCGCCCCATTGCGCGGGCAGGCTTCTGGCATCGTGCGGGCGGGCGACGATCGTCCAGTAGTGGGGCGGTGCCGTAACGATCTTCAGGGACGTGCGCGGCACAGGAATCTGTTCCCGGTTGACGTCGAGCCTGGCTTCAGCGGACGTCAAATCCGCGACCCGGTACCACGCACCACGGCGCACTCGACAATTCACGTCGACTTGCAACCGAGCCCACTGTGGGTCGGCCACGGTCACCCCCGAGCGTGGTACCATCGAAAAATGGTAAGGAATTCGGCTGGAAAAGGTAGAGTGGCGTCGCCGCAACATGGGCGTGACGGGGGTCACACCGCCTCAGCGCGCAGCCCCGGCGGTCTCTCGCAGGAAGCGCTGGAACACCGGATTCCCCGGATAGCGCGACGCCAACGCGGCCGCCGCCTCGCGGGCATCCCGCTCGAGCGCCGCACGCCGCGCCGGATCGCGCGCCGCCTCGCGCACCAGCGCGGCGGCGAGCACCCAACCGGCCTCGACCCGCGCCAGATCTCCCTCCGCAGCCGCGCGGCGTATGTAGGCAATCCCGCGCTCGGCGTTGCCGCTTCCCAGGCCCACGATCTTCGCGACCAGGCGGGCGAGGGCGCTGGCTCGCGCCAGGCCGTACTGGTACACGCCCAATCCTAAATAGCAGTCGATGCAGCTCGAGTCGACAGCCAGGACGCGCGCGTAGGCATCGTGCATCGCCTTCCCGTCCTCGGCGGCGCCCCACGAATGCCCGTGCAGCTCACGCTGCCGGGCACGATAACCCAGCGCGGTCGCGAGCCAGAAATCCTGAGCGGGTCCAGGAGACGAAGCGCGGGCGCGCGCGATGGCGAGATCGAGCAGCGACTCGATCCGCGCCGCCTCGTAGGCATCGTTCTCCAGCGCGGCAGCCCACCAGATGTACGCGCTCGCTTCGAACGTCACGGGCGCGGGGTCGGTCGAGTCGCGCGCGGCGAGATCGGCGAAGTACGCCGCGGCGGCGGGGAAGCCCCCGCCGTACAGCGTGTCGAGCCCGGCGCGAACATCTCGCCGCTCGGCGCCGGGGTGCTGCAGCAGGGAGAGCGCGGCGAGGAGGAGCCGCACCGTTACCGCGGGAGCGCGGCCAGGGCGTCGCTGACCCGCCGGGCGACAGCCTCGAGGGCCTGGGCGGCCGGCGAGCCGGGATCGGCCGCGACGACCGGCTGGCCCGTGTCGGCGAGATCGGCCAGCCGCGCCTGCAGTGGCACCTGACCGAGTAGCGGCACGCCGAGCTCGTCCGCCAGCCGCGTGCCTCCGCCGGCGAGGAAGATTTCGGTTCGCTCGCCGCAGTGAGGGCACACGAAGTAACTCATGTTCTCGACGACGCCCAGCACCGGGACGCCGACCCGCTCGAACATCTTGGCGCCGCGCAACGAATCGCCCACCGCCACTTCCTGCGGCGTCGTGACGATGATCGCGGCGCGAATGTGCACCGTCTGAGCGAGCGAGAGCTGTGCGTCGCCCGTCCCCGGCGGCAGATCCACGAGGAAGTAGTCGAGCTCGCCCCAGTCCACATCCTTCACGAACTGTTGGATCACCTTCATGATGATCGGACCTCGCCAGATAGCGGGCGCGTCCCGCTCGACGATCAGCGCGAGGGACATGAGCTTCACGCCGTGGGCCTCGAGCGGCTGGATCTTGCCGCCGCGCACCTCGGGCTTCTGGTCCACACCCATCATCCGCGGGATGTTCGGCCCGTAGATATCGGCGTCCATGAGCCCCACGCGCTGGCCCCCGCCCAAGCGCGCCAGCGCGACAGCGAGGTTGGCGGAGATCGTGGACTTCCCCACCCCGCCCTTTCCCGACGAGATGGCGATGACGGTGCCGAGATGAGGAAGCTCGACGGGCGTGGGAGGCGGCGGGACACCGGCGGGGCCAGGCCGGGGAGCGGGCGGGCGGGGAGCCGCACCCTCCGCCCCAGTGCTCGCATCGGTGACGTTGACGCGCACCGCCGTGACGCCGTCCACTCCCTGCGCGGCTTTCCGCACCTCTCGAGCAAGCGACCCGGGATCGTCGCGGCCAAGCAGGAATGTGAACGTCACGGTGCCATCCCCCGCGACGGCAAGGTCTTTCACCATGCCGGCCGAGAGGACGTCCGTCCCGCTGCGGGGGTTCTTGAGTTCGGACAGGGCGCGCTCAACGCGCCTCTGGAGATTGTCGGACGCTGTCACAGGAGAAAGGTAGGGGGAGACGAGCGAGGGGGGCAACGACACGCGGGAAGGGCCGCGTCGCGGGCTCAGGGCCCTCCCCGGCGTCCCTTTCGCAGCTCGGCCAGGTTCGTGTCAAAAACTTTCTGCTGGTCGGCGGTCAGCACGGCGCGAATGTCCTCCACCTGGTGGCGGAACAGCCCCCGAACCTTCTCCCGCGTGACGGAGTCGGGCGGACTCCCGGGCGTGAAGGACGGCATTTGTTCGCGATAGTGCGTCTGGATCGAATCGACTTTCGCCTGCTGCTCCGGTGTCAGAGTGATGCCCTTGAACAGGAGCTGCGCCCGCCGCTCCGGACCACGGCCCGACGGACGCTGAGCCAGCGCCGACGTCGCGCACAGCCCCAGCGCCGTCGCGCACAGCAACGCAACATGAAGCCGCATGACTCCTCCTCTTTGCCTTGATATACGCCCACGGAGGGTCGCGTGCTGGGTTTGACTGCGGTCCCACGGCGAGCCACGGTGGGGTGCGTTCGCGACAGTCGTCGCGGGCCTGCCCGACTGGGACATCCTTCTCGCCCTGCGCATCGCGCCACCACGAGTATCGCCGTGGCGGGTGCGCGACAGGTGGGTGCCCCGTGACCGGACGGGCACAGGGATTGCGGCCATTCGCGACCACTCCGTCATGGCTCAATGGCCCAAGACCTGAACACGGCGCGGCGCGCCGAACACGCGGTGGCGCGCTGCACAACCTACCTCTTGTTCGCCTGCCTGCTGCTCGAGGCCGGGACGCTCGCATCCACCTTCTCGCATCGCGCCGAGCTCCGGGTGACGGCGGACGAGCCACTGCTTCCCGGAAAGGCCGCCCCCAACGACGCTCGAAGCCCAGCGATCGCGAAGCTCAAGTTGGCGGCGCTCGTCGGCACCGGCATCCTCTGGCTGCTGTGGCTGCGGCAGGCGTACCGCAATCTCGCGCTCGTCGGCTCGAAGCGGTCGCGATTCACTTCACGTCAGGCCGTCGGCTACTGGTTCATTCCTTTTGTCAACCTGGTTTGGGCCTACCAGGTCATGAAGGACCTCTGGCTGCGCAGCGAATCCATGAACGACCGTGACGCCTACGACGATCTGCCCGCCCCGGCACTCGTCTCGGGCTGGTGGGGGATGTCGTTGACATGGGGAGCGCTGGAGGAGGTGGTCGCCGCCACCGCTCGAGGCGCCCGCACGCCGCTCGACCAGACCAACGTCACCGACGTGGCGCTGCTCGGCAGCGCCGTCGGGATCATCGCCACGGTGCTCGCCATCCGGGTCGTTCGGGGGATCGATCGGAGGCAGCAATGCTTCTCGGCCAGTCCCCCGGATCTCCCGGCACTGTCGGCGGCGCGACACCACGGCACGACAGCGCCACGCAGTGTCACCCCGCCGGACATATCTATTGTCCGAGCGGCACCAGATCCAGATAGGGAGGAGCGGCGCGTTTAGAGCGTCGCGTTCTTCAAGAACTGGATGTAGATCCGCACCGCGTCCGCGTACGCCCGCACGCCGACCCGCTCATCGGTGCCGTGCACCCGACGCACGTCGTCCTTGCCGATCACCGCTCCGGTGAACCGCAGCACATTGGGCGTGAGCCGGGCGTAGTGACGCGAGTCCGTGGCGCCCACCACCAGCCACGGTGTCACCAGCGCCTCGGGAACGACCTCGCGAATGGTGCGGGCCAGCAGCTGGAACGGCTCGCCCGCTACGCGCGTGACGGCCGATGGATTGCTCTTCGTCTCCTCGAGCGGCGCCACACTGATGCGCGAGTCGTGCACCACCTGCCGTACGTGCTCGACGACGCTCTCCACGCTGTCGCCCGGGAGAATGCGGAAGTTTACGAGCGCGCGCGCCGACGATGGCAGCACGTTCTCCTTCACACCCGCCTGGACTACCGTGGGCGCGGTCGTCGTGCGGAGCATCGCGTTTCCCTGCGGCGTCGCCCCGAACTTGCGCGCCAGGACTCCCCCCAAGAGCCAGCGGTTCGCCATGACGAGCCGCGGGGCGAACGACATCTCGGGACCGAGGTAGTCGAACATCTCGGCCGTAGGCCCGCGAATGGCCCGCGGCATCTGGTGGTGCTCGAGCCGCGTGATCGCCGCGGCGAGCATGCCGACCGCGGTCTCGTCCGGCGGCATGGAGGAATGCCCGCCCTCGGCCTGAGCCGTGAGCGCGACGGTCACGTATCCCTTCTCGGCGATACCCACCAGCGCCACGGGCGCCGACACGCCGGGGATCAACCCGGTCGCGAGGGCTCCACCCTCGTCCAGTACGAGCTCGGGGTGGACGTTGCGCGACCCCAGCAGATCCGCGAGGTGGGCCGCCCCGCGCCGTCCGCCGACCTCCTCGTCGTAGCCGAACGCGAGATAGACGGTGCGCCGGGGCTTGGTGCCCGCCGCGACGAGGTGCTCCACCGCCTCGAGAATCCCGACCAGGCTCCCCTTATCGTCCAGCGCGCCGCGGCCCCACACGTAGCCTCCGGCGATCCGTCCCTCGAACGCGGGCTCGGTCCAGCGGCTCTCTGTTCCCGGCTCCACCGGCACGACGTCCTGATGCGCCAGCAGGACGATCGGTGGAAGAATGGGGTCGGCTCCCGTCCACTCGTACAGCAGGCCGTAGCCGTTCACCTTCTCGAGCTTGAGCGCGGCATGGAGTCGGGGGAAGGTCGCCCGCAGGTAGCGATGGAAGCCGTCGAACTCACGAGCGTCGAACTGGCTCGAGTCCTGATAGGAGACGGTCTTGAAGCGCAGGGCGCCCGCCAGGCGCTGCGCGAGTGCCGCGGTGTCGAGCGGCTCGACTGCCACGGGAGACGCCTGGGGCTGGCGCGAGCGGACCGTGAAGGTGCGCTCGAGCGCCACGGCGGCGAGCACGAGCAGCACGATGAGGAGGCCCCCGAGAATCTTCTTCATGGTGCGCGAAGGTGGCGCGACGCGGCTCGTCCGGCAAGGGGCCCCGCCGGACGACCGAGCCATTACACTCCGTGTGTGATTCTCCCCTTCGAGTACGGTGACGTTCGCTATTTCAGGATGGCCCGCACCGTGCTGCGGCGGGCGATCTACTGGACCGGCGTCTATCTCGTCGACGGGCTGCTGGTAGACTCGGGCCCGCCTAACCTGGCGCGGGATGTGCGGCGCCTCGTTGGTGAGCTCGGCGTACGACAGTGCGTCACCACACACCACCACGAAGACCACTCGGGCAACCACGGGCTCTTGGTCCGAGAGCTCCACATCACGCCGCTGGCCCACCCATCCGCCGTCGCACGGCTCGCGGAGCCCGACGCTCAACCACAGCTCTATCGTCGCGTCGCATGGGGAGCCCGGCCGCCCGCTTCGGTCGCACCATTGGACCGGCGGATCGAGACGCCACGCTTCCGCTTTCAGGTGATCCACACACCAGGCCACGCCACCGATCACGTGGCCCTGTTCGAGCCCGAGCGCGGCTGGCTCTTCTCGGGCGACCTCTATCTGGCCCCGCGGCTCCGCTACCTGCGCGCCGACGAGGACGTGCACGCGATGATGGACTCGTTACGGCGGGTCCTGGCGCTCGAGCCGCAGGTGCTGTTCTGCCAGCACCGCGGACGAGTCGAGCAGGGCGCCGCGCGGTTGCGGGACAAGCTGGAGTTCCTGGTCGAGCTGGGGGGGCGGATCCACGAGCTGCACGGACGCGGTTGGAGCGACGCCGCGATCGCGCGGGGCCTTCCCGGGAGCGATCTCCTGTGGCGGCTGTGGACCGCCGGGGACTTCTCCAAGCGAAACTTCGTGCGGGCGTTTCTCTCGCGCCGCTAACGCCCGTTGAGATACTGCCGCGCCGCCGCGAGCACCTGCGCCTGCGCCTCGGCGAGCGAGCCCTCGAGCGACGCCCCCGCCGCCTTGCGGTGTCCGCCACCGCCGAAACGATGCGCCAGCTCGGCCACGTCCACGTCGCCGAGCGAGCGGAAGCTGACCTTCACCTTGCCGTTCGCCAGCTGGCGGAACAAGAGGGCCAGCCGCACCCCCGCGATGGATCGCGGATACTCGACGATGCCGTCCAGGTCGTCGGCGGTGGCATGGTGCCGCTGCAGGGCGTCCGGCGGCACGGTCACCCAAGCGAGTCCGCGCTCCGGCTCGACCACCAGTGTGCCGAGCACCTCGGCCGTGAGGCGGACGCGACCCTCGGGCGCGCTGGCGTATACCGATTCGTAGATCGACTCCGGATCCACGCCGCGTTCGAGCAGCGCTCCCGCCACCTGCAGCACGCGCGGCGTAGTGTTGGCGAACCGGAACCCGCCCGTGTCGGTGAGGATGCCCACGTACAGCGCGCGGGCCGCGTCGGGGGGGAGCGGCCATTGCAGGGTGCTCGCGAAGTCGAACACCAGCTCCGCCGTGGCGGCCGCCTCCGGCGCCACCAGCCGCGGCCCACCCGGCAGCGACCCCCCGCTCACGTGATGATCGATGCACGCCACCGCGTGCGACTGCGTGATCGCGCGCGCCAGATCGCCCAGCCGGCTCAGATCGGAGATGTCGAGCACCACGACCACGTCGGCGGCCTCTATCTCGCGCGCCGCCCGCTCCGAATGATCGGCTCCCGCCGGCAGGAGGAAGTGAAACCGCTCGGGGATGGGCGTGGGGTTCGCGATGGTCGCCCGCAGCCCTCGCGCGGTGAGCAGGTGCCACAGGGCCACCTCGCTGCCGACGCCATCGCCATCGGCGTTCACATGGGTCGTGAGCGCGACGCGCCGGCCAGGCGTCAGCACGGCCGCCACGGCCTCGGCGGCGCGCGCCCGCTCGGGAGGAATTGATACCCCGCTCGTTGTCATGGCATCAAGATACAAAAAGGCGTCACGGAAAGACGTCACGAGACGACGTCAACGCCGCGCGACAGTCACCTCGCCCCGACGAACGAAAGGGAATGCGGACTCGTCCCGGTCAACAGGAGCCCGCTTACGGAGAGCGTATTCTGCTGGAGCATGAACCTCCCCGGCACTTCCACTGAAACCGGAATGCCGGAGACCTTGACCACACCGCTCACGTGGATCGAGTCCGGGAGGGGGTGCGTGTACGTGCCCAGAATGCTTTCGGGCGGTTGGCCCTGATTGAGGATGACGGCAACAAAGGAGTCCACAGCCATCGCATGGCTCAAGGTGACATGGCCCGAGATCTTAGGCGGACCGTAAGCGGGGAGGGTGTCCAGACAGTACGAGACTAACTGGTACAAACCGTACAGTGAGTCGCCATGCGACAAACCACCGCTGTACGAGGGACACGGAGTCGGCTGGTGCGGAGTCGTGCTGCTTTTGCACGCGACCGCGATTGCCGCCGCCACGGCGCCGAGCAGCCAAGTCATGCGTACCGGCGCGCACCGCGTCATGCGCGCAAGCTACCGGGGGGGCAGGGAGGGCGTCTAGCCCCGCAGCACGCTGTGCTTCCGGCTGTAACCGAAGTAGATGGCGAGTCCGATCACCAACCACACCCCCAACCGGATCCACGTGTCGAGCGGCAGGGTGAGCATCAGGCCTAGGCAAGAGAGGATGCCAAGGAGGGGGACGAGTGGGACAAACGGGGTCCGGAACGGCCGCTCGAGGTCGGGACGCGTGTGCCGCAGGATCCACACGCCGGCACACACCAGCACGAAGGCCAGCAGCGTGCCGATGTTGACCCACGTCCCGAGCACCTGCAGCGGCAGGAGCCCGGTGGCAACGCACACCGCGATGCCAGTGTAGATCGTGGAGAGGTACGGCGTGCGGAACCGCGGATGCACTTTGCTGGCCCAGCGGCCGAGTAAGCCATCGCGAGACATTGAATAGAAAACACGGGACTGTCCCAGCAGCATCACGAGGATCACGGAGCCGATGCCCAGGACCGCGCCGACGTCGATCGAGACACGAATCCACCACGGCGCGCCGATCCGCTCCATCGCGTAGGCCATCGGTGCCGGGAGGTTGAGCTCGCCGTAGGGGACCATGCCCACCAGCACGGCCGACACCACGACGTACAAGAGCGTGCAGATCGCGAGCGAGCCGAGGATGCCGATGGGCATGTCGCGTTGGGGATTCTTCGATTCCTGCGCCGCGGTCGAGACCGCATCGAACCCGATGTAGGAGAAGAACACCAAGCCCGCACCCCGTAGCACCCCGGACCAGCCGTAGCTGCCCCACTCCCCCGTGTTCGGTGGGATGAAGGGCGTCCAGTTGGCGCGGTTGAGGTGCGACACGCCGATGAGCACCACCAACAGAACGATCGCGACCTTGAGGATCACGATGAGGCTGTTGACCCGCGCCGACTCCCTGATCCCGATCACCAGCACGGCGGACATCAGCGCGACGATGCCTACGGCTGGAAGGTTGATGATCGCGCCGGTCAGGTTCAATCCCGGGTGGGCGCATCCCGCCGCGAGCGCCGCCACCTGTGTGGCCGTGCACAACTGTGTGGGCGGAGCGGTCAGGCTCGCGGGAATGTGGACGCCGAACAGCCCCAACAGGGACACGAAGTGGCCCGACCAGCCCACGCCCACCGTCGCGGCGCCGGCGGCATATTCGAGCACCAGATCCCACCCGATGATCCAGGCCGCGAACTCGCCCATCGTGGCGTAGGAGTACGTGTAGGCGCTGCCTGCAACGGGCACGGCGCTCGCCATCTCGGCGTAACACAGGCCCGCGAACGCGCACGCGACACCGACCAGGACCATCGAGAGGGGCACCGCCGGACCGGCGTACAATGCGGCCACCTGGCCGGTGATCACGAAGATCCCCGCGCCGATCACGGCGCCGATGCCCAGCGTGACGAGATTGAGGGGCCCGAGCGCCCGGGTCAGGCTGTGCTCACCGGTCGCCTCCGCTTCGGCTCGAAGCGTGGCGATCGGCTTGAGGGCGAACAGGCTCATCCTGGAATCTGGGAGCCACCCGGTCGGCTCCAACGGCGCCGGGACGACCGGGACTGCGAGCGGGACGAGCGGCGCTAGGGCGTGGCCGGGGCGAGCAGGTTACGGCGGTAGCGGCGGCTGAGCGTGACGCGCGCGCCGCTCTCGAGAATCACGATCGCATCTCCGTGGAACCAGGGCTGCACCTCACGCACGCGGTCGAGGTTGACGAGTGCGGACCGGCTGATCCGCCGGAACCGCTCCGGATCCATTCGCGCCTCGAGCGCGGCGAGAGTGGTACGCACGGTGTGCACGCGGTCGCCGGCGTGCAATCGCACATAGTTGCGCGCCGCTTCGATCCAGTCCACCTCAGCCGTCCGGACAAAGAAACTGCGGCCGTCGTCCATGACGAGCAGGCGTTCCGGGTGGCGGCGGGCGGGCGGCTCCTCTGCACTCCCCCCCGTCGCCGTCGCGTGGAGCTCCCGCAGCCGGGCCTCGAGCTCCGCGGCGCGCAAGCGGTGCTCCCGGAGGTCGCGACGGTAGTCACGCGCGTGCACTCCTGCCAGGATGCCCCAGTACACCACCACGTTCCAGAGGTACAGCGTGGCGAAGTTGTTCACGAAGTACGTGATGTGGCGCGGCTCGCCGGCCACGAGCTGGAGCACTGTCTGCAGGGCAACGGAGATCGCGAAATGGGCGAGCCCTACGAGCAGGCTCGCCGAGACATGAAACGCGAAGTTGTACCCCCAGCTCATCGCGTCAATCGGGACCCGCTGCTTCAGACGCGCGACGAGGAGCGCGAACAGCCCCCACACGTACCAGTCCGGGAGGCTGATGCGGATCGCCTGCCCCCACCTGTCGGAGGGCTGGCCCAAGCGCTGCCCGGCGAGGAACACCTGAGCGGCGAACGCGAGGCCGAGCGCCGTCCAAAAGGTCAGCCACCCTACCCACTGCGTGGCCCGGCGGAGCGATGCGTCCTGACTCGGCACGTCACGTCCTCCTGAGCGACGCTCCATGACAGCCCCCGGGGGGCTCAGCGCGCGGACTTCTGGCTGTCCACGCCTGACCCCAGCGTGCTATGGCGACGGCCATACAGGAAATAGATCACCAAGCCGATCACCATCCAGACGAACAGCCGGATCCAGGTATCGCCGGGGAGTGTGGCCATCAGCCCCAGGCAGCACAGGACACCCAGGATCGGCACCACCGGCACCCAGGGGGTTTTGAACGGACGATCCAGATCAGGCCGAGTGTGGCGCAGGATCCAGACGCCGCCGCACACCAGCACGAACGCGAGCAACGTCCCGATGTTCACGAGCTCGCCCAGCAGCTGGATCGGGAAGACGCCAGTGAAGAACATGGCGAAAAGGCCGACGAAGATCTGCGTGAGCCACGGGGTGCGGAATCGCGGATGCACCTTGCCGACCCAGGGAGGCAGCAAGCCGTCGCGGGACATCGAATAGAAGACGCGGGACTGGCCGAGCAACATGACCAGGATGACCGACGCGAGCCCCAGAACCGCGCCGAGGTTGATCATCCAACCCATCCACCGCAGACCCGGGATCGAATCCACGGCATAGCCGACCGGGTGCGATACGTCGAGCTTCGTATAGGGGATGATGCCGGTGAGGATACCCGACACCAGGATATACAGCACCGTGCAGATGGCGAGCGAGCCGAGGATCCCCTTCGGCATGTCCTTTTGGGGGTTTTTGGCTTCCTGCGCGGCCGTACTCACCGCATCAAAGCCGATGTAGGCGAAGAAGATCAACCCCGCTCCGCGCAGCACTCCGCTGATTCCAAACTTGCCGAACTCGCCCTGGTTGGGTGGAATGAACGGATGCCAATTGGCCGGGTTGATGTAGAACGCGCCGGCGACGATGAACAAGGCGACCACGGTGAGCTTCAGCGCCACGATGAAATTGTTGACGGTCGCCGACTCCTTGATGCCGACCACCAGCACGAACGACATGATCGCCACGATCGCGATGGCGGGGAGATTCACAATGGACCCGGTCGAGTTCAGGCCCGGCGTTACGCAACCCGCCACCGCCCGCGCCACTTCCGACGCCTCGCACCATCGGAACGGCGCGGAGGTCAGCGCCGCGGGGAGGTGGATGTTGAGGTTCTCCAGCAGGCCGACGAAGTATCCGGACCAGCCGACCCCGACCGTGGAGGCACCCATGGCATACTCGAGGACCAAGTCCCACCCGATGATCCACGCCATGAACTCGCCCATCGTGGCATAGGCGTAGGTGTACGCGCTACCCGCCACGGGAACGGCGCTCGCCATCTCGGCGTAGCATAGGCCCGCGAACGCGCACGCGATCCCGGCGGCGACGAACGAGAGCGGGACGGCCGGGCCGGCGTGGCGCGCCGCCGCGAGACCGGTGAGCACGAAGATGCCTGCACCGATGATGGCCCCGATGCCGAGCGTCGTGAGGTTCAGCGCGCCTAGGGTCTTCTTGAGCGTTCCTTCCCCCGTCGCGTCGGCCTCAGCGCGGAGGAGGGCGATCGACTTGGTAGCCCATAAGCTCATGCGGACCTCGTATGCCTGGGAGGGTGGCGACGGCCGGAGACGGTGAGACGCGCTAGACTACGGTTGGTCTTGCGGAGTGTCAAGCTCAAAGGGAGTAATTGGGGGCTTCCCGCGTGATCACGACGTCATGTGGGTGCGATTCGCGCAACCCCGCCGTGGTGATCTGGATGAATTCGGTCTCGCTGCGGAGCGCCTTGATGTCGCACACCCCGCAATAGCCCATGCCGCTGCGGAGCCCACCCACCATCTGGAAAATCACGTCGGAGGCCGGCCCCCTGTAGGGCACGCGTCCCTCGATGCCCTCGGGCACGAGCTTGGACGGCGAGACCTCGCCTTCCTGGAAGTAGCGGTCGGCGGAGCCTTCCTCCATGGCCCCGAGGCTGCCCATGCCGCGGATCACCTTGAAGCGCCGGCCCTCGAGCAGGAACGACTCGCCCGGGCTCTCCTCCGTGCCCGCGAGCATCGAGCCCATCATCACGCTCTCGGCGCCGGCGGCGAGCGCCTTCACCACGTCACCCGAGTACTTGATCCCGCCATCCGCGATCACGGGGACGTCTCCCGCCCCCGCCCCGGTCACGCCGTCGACGATCGCCGTGATCTGCGGCACGCCGACGCCGGTGACGACGCGCGTCGTGCAGATCGAGCCCGGCCCCACGCCGACCTTCACGGCGTCCACGCCGCGCTCCACCAGGGCCCGCGCGCCCGCTTCGGTCGCCACGTTGCCGCCCACCAGCTGCGCCTCGGGGTACGCCTCGCGCAGGCAGGCGACCGTCTTGAGTACGCCCTCGGAGTGCCCGTGGGCCGAGTCCACCACGATCACGTCACACCCCGCGTCGAGCAGCGCCCGGGCGCGCGCCAGCGCGTCGGGATTCCCGCCCACCGCCGCGGCGACGCGCAGCCGCCCGTGCTGATCCTTGTTGGCGTGGGGGTGCCGCCGGCGCTTGAAGATGTCCTTGATGGTGATCAGGCCCTTGAGGATGCCCTTATCGTCGACGACTGGGAGTTTCTCGATGCGGTGCTTGGCGAGGATCCGCTCCGCTTCGTCGAGCCCCGTTCCGACCGGCGCCGTGACCAGGCGGTCCTTGGTCATCGCATCGCGGATCGGGCGGTCGAGCTCGCGCTCGAACTGGAGATCGCGGTTGGTGATGATGCCCACCAGGCGACCGGCGTCATCGACGATGGGGACGCCGGAGATGCGGAACCGCTCCATCAGGCGCACCGCTTCGCGCAGCGGCCGGTCCGGACCGAGGGTGATGGGGTGCAGGATCATCCCCGATTCGCTGCGCTTCACGCGGTCCACTTCTGCCGCCTGACGGTCGACCGGCATGTTCTTGTGGATCACGCCGATGCCGCCCTCGCGCGCGATCGCGATCGCCATCTCCGATTCGGTGACCGTGTCCATCGCCGCGGACACGAGGGGGATGTTGAGGGATATTCCACGGGTGAAACGGGAGCGCACGTCGACGTTCCGCGGATGCACGCTCGAGAGCCGCGGAACGAGTAAAACGTCGTCGAAAGTGAGAGCGGAAGCGGGCCGGAAGGTTCCCATGGCGAAAGTTACTGGGCGGGGGGCGTTTCCTCAACCTTGTCCTTGTCCGCGGACTTTTTCGTCGCCTCCTCCACCGCCGCCTTCCCCGCTGCCGCCACTTTCTCGAGCAGCTTTCCCGCCTTTCCCACCGCGTCCATCGTCCCCTTGATGATGTTGAGCGGGACGCGACCCGCCCGCAGCGTGTCCTCGAGCGTCTCCGCCACACGTTGGAACGGCGGCGCGCCGGCCGGGCGCTCGGCGTACTTCGACTCGAGGAACTCGACGTAGTCCAGCACCTGATACGCCTTGTCGTCGGGAAGCGCGTCGAGCTTCCGCAGCAGGCGGTCCCGCAGGATCTCGTTCATGGCAGGGTCTCGAGGCTGATCATGTCGAGCACCGGGTTGCCGAGGAACCGCGTGCGGCCGGTGCGCACGCGCGCGGTGACCTGAATGGTGGCGAGGGGCGTGAGCGTCTCGAGCTGCGCGCGTTTGGCCTCGGGGACCACGACGTACACGAAGCCCCGTTCGGGGAGCGGCCCCCGCGCCAGGAAGTAGGTCGCGCCGTTCGGGATCTCGGGCCGCAGCTCGTCGGCCTTCTGTGTCGAGATGAACTGCAGGGTCCAGCGGAGCACTTGTCCGGCATAGCGCTGCGGGTCGGTGCGCAGCTCGGCGGCGGTGATGCCGACGAGCACCCCCGGCGGCGCCATCTCCAGGTCCGCGCTCTTCACCCAGCCCTCGAGCTCCACGCGCGTCCACTCGCCTGAGCGCCCCAGCACGCGCAGCGGCGCCGACGGCGCGAGCGTTCCCGTCGGCTGTCCTTCCGGCGCCCGGTACAGAATCGTGCGCCGCGCCGAGGCGACGCGCGAGGGGTCGACCGGCGCCGACGGGTTGGAAGTCGTGTCGGGCGGACCGACCCCGGGGCCGCGCGCCGGGGTGACGGGAGCCGTGGGCCGGGGGCCCGGGGTCGGTCCACCCGAAGCGCTATCCGGGCTCGCGGTACGCTCGCTCACTACCTGTGCGATCGACTCGAGATCCGTCTTTTCCACCCAACCCGCGCGCGTCACGTGGACCCAGCGACCCGACGTCCCTTCCGCGACTTTGTTGAGAAGGAACCCCTGAGGGAGCTTGCCGATGAGCGCGCCCGCGGCGGCGGAGCGCAGGTTTTCCTCCGGCGCGCGGGTGACCGTGAGGTCATAGCCGGCGCGCGGCGTCGGACCCACCGAGGTGGTGAAGATCCAGCCCTCGAGCATGACGCCCTGCCAGTCGCCTTGCGTCTCCCCGCCCGTGAGGACGGCACCGCGAGCCAGACGCGCCAGGCGCTTTCCACCCGGCTCCTGGTAGAACCAGGCGCCGTCGGTGGTGACGCGGTAGCGCGCTTGGGCGGTGAGCGACAGGGGTGTGACGAGCCCCAGCACAACTGGTAGGGCGCGGAGGGCCCGGCTAGATTGCATCCCCTCCAATATGGCAAAGAGGCGTGGGCCGCGCACCCCGGTCGTCCTGATCGTGCTCGACGGCTGGGGCTTCCGTCCCGGCCGCGAGGGCAACGCCGTCGAGCTCGGCCGGACCCCTGTGTGGCATCGCCTCTGGGCGAAAGTCCCCCGTACGTTGCTCAACGCGTCGGGGCTGGCCGTAGGTCTCCCCGAGGGACAGATCGGCAACAGCGAAGTCGGGCACCTGAACCTCGGCGCAGGCCGCGTGGTGCCGCAGGACATCGTGCGGATCTCGCAGACCGTCGAATCGGGCGAGTTCTTCCGGTTGGCGTCGCTCGTCGAGCTGTGCACACGAGTGAAACGCCGCGGAGCCACGCTGCACTTGCTGGGGCTGATCGGCAACGGCGGCGTGCATGCACTCGATGAGCACCTCGCGGCCGCGGTGACGCTCGCGCACCAGCACGAGCTGCCCGTCGCGATTCATGCCTGGCTCGACGGGCGAGACACCCCCCCGCAGTCGGGCCTCGCGTTCATGCAGGAGCTGGTCGAGGGACTCGGGATTCGGGATTCGGGGATCGGGGGTGGCGGGGCCCGAGCCCCGAACCCCGAACCCCTAGCCCCCGTCGTCTCCACCGTGGTGGGGCGCTACTACGCGATGGACCGCGACAAGCGGTGGGAGCGCACCAAGATCGCCTACGACGCCATGGTGCACGGCGTGGGCGAGGTCGTCGCCGATCCGGTGACGGCGATCCGCCGCGCCTACGACGCGGGCGAGACCGACGAGTTCGTGAAGCCTCGCGTCATCGCGGGGACGCCGCGCATCCGACCCGGTGACGGAATCTTCTGCTTCAACTACCGAGCCGATCGCATGCGCCAGATGGTGCGCGCGCTGGCAGTGGAAGGGTTCGACGGCTTCGATACCGGCACCCGACCGGCCGTCGATCTGGTCACCATGACCCAATACGACGAGACGTTCCCCTTTCCGATGGCGTTCGGACCGATGGTGCTCTCGGAGATCGTGGCACAGGTGTTGTCGGACCACGGCAAGACCATGTTCCGCACGGCGGAGACGGAGAAGTACGCGCATGTTACGTACTTCTTCAACGGCGGCGTGGAGACACCCTACCCCGGGGAGGAGCGGCTGCTGGTGCCGTCGCAGAAGGTCGCCACCTACGATCTGATGCCCGAAATGAGCGCGCCCGGGGTGACGGACGTCCTGTGCAAGGCCATCGAGGCGGGACACCACGACTTCGTCCTCTGCAACTACGCGAATGGGGACATGGTCGGGCATTCGGGGGTACTAAGCGCGACCGTGAAGGCCGTGGAAACGGTGGATCAATGTCTCGAGCGCGTCGTGAAGAGCGCCGAGCGGCGCGGCGCCACCCTGCTCATTACGGCCGACCACGGCAACTGCGAGCTGATGATCGACCCCATGACGGACGGCCCGCACACGGCGCACACCACGAACCCGGTGCCGTTCCTGCTGGTGGACGACGAGGCGCGAGGGCCGCTGCGCCACGGCGGCGCGCTGCGCGATGTCGGCCCCACGGTGCTCCGACTGCTCGATATCCAACCGCCGCCGGAAATGACCGGCAGAGACTTGAGGGAGACGGACTGATGAAAGACGTGCTATGACGCTACGACGTTACGCGGTATGTCTGGTCCGCCCCGCCATCGCTGCGATCGTGTGGCTTAGCGTCCTAGCGTCGTACAACGTGACCGCCGCCCAAGTCGGTCACGACCCCGGTCACTCTCCCTACAGGGACGTCCGTCGCGGCGCGGCCTGGGTCCTCACGTTCGGATACCTCGGCGGCAGCCGGGGCAGCGTAGGCGTAGGGCTCTCGAGCGGGAAGGCCGGCGGCATCCGCTACGAGCCCTCGTTCGGCGCGATCGGCGCATCGCTCGGCCTCGCTTACGGGCGAACGGACCGCTTCGTCGTCGATCCGACGCAGGATTCCCTGTCCCCGCAACGCAAGACCGGCCCATTCCCCAACGACGTCGTCCTGGCAGATGCCGGGTTACAGCTCGTCCTCACCGGCCGCAAGACATGGCGCGGGTTCGCCCCATATGTGGGCGGAGCCCTGGGGGTGGCGATCAGCGGCTCGTCGCCGCGCGACGCGAGCGGCTACAAGTTCGGCACCAAGTTCATGCTCGCGCCCAACGCCGGCTTGCGGTGGTATCCCGCCCGGCGGCTCTCCCTGCGCGGCGACTTCCGCCTGGTGCTGTGGAAGCTCAACTACCCCATCTCCTACAAGCAGCCGGCGCCCGGCGACGGCAGCCGCGTGCTGCCCCTGACTGCGTCGCTCACCGAGTGGACGTCTCATCCCTGGGCGACGATCGGCGTGGGATGGACTTTCTAGGAGAAGGATTGCGGCGGGCGGTCGCGTTGCTGTTCTCCGGCGACGCGGAAGTGTACGGCATCGCGCTCCTCACCCTCAAGATCGGTCTCATCGCCACCGTGCTCGCCTGCGGGCTCGGGATCCCCGTCGGCTTCGTGCTCGCCACGCGGCCCTTCTGGGGGCGCCGCGCCGCGCTCACGGTCGTCAACACCGCCCTGGCGTTTCCGACCGTGGTGGTAGGCCTGCTGCTCTACGGGGTGCTGTCCCGCCGCGGCCCGCTGGGGGGGCTCGAATGGCTGTACACCTGGCAGGCGATCGTAGTGGGCGACGTCTTGCTCGCGCTCCCGATTGCCGCCGCGCTCGCCGCCGCTGCCGTCCAGGGTGTGGATCCCCGCATCCGCCGCACCGCCGAGACGCTCGGCGCCGGCCGCTGGCGTACGGCGTGGACCGTGGCGCGCGAGGCCCGGTTCGCCCTGGCGGCGGTGATCACCACAGCCTTCGGCCACGTCGTCGCGGAGATCGGATCCGCCATGACGGTGGGCGGCAACATCCGTGGGCAGACACGCACTCTCACGACGGCGGTTGCGCTGTACACGAGCCAGGGCGACTTCGGTCTGGCGCTTGCCCTCGGGCTCATCCTCCTGCTCCTCGCCCTGCTCGTGAACGTCGCGTTGCAGGCGCTTCAGGGCCGCGGTCATGCTTGAGCTGGTGGGCGTGCGTCACCGCTACGACGGACGCGTGGTACTCGACATCGAGCGGTTTGCCGTGGCACCGGGGGCGGGCGTGGCGATAGTGGGACCGAACGGATCGGGCAAGAGCACTCTGCTGCGCCTGCTCGCCCTGCTCGAGCGCCCCTCCGAGGGGGAAGTGCGGCTGGGCGGCGTGGTAGTGGCCGGAGGCAAGGCAGCGCGGGCGGGGGCCGGTGTGCGGCGGCGCATCACGCTGGTGGAGCAGCGACCGGTGTTGTTACGCGGCACAGTCCGTGAAAATCTGGAGTTCGGACTTCAGGTGCGAGGGGTCAGACGCATAGAGGTGAATAGAAGAGTAGAGAGTACCGCAGCGCAGCTCGGGATCAGTCCGCTGCTTCAGCGCAGGCGGCACGAGTTGTCCGACGGCGAGGTGCAGCGGGTGGCGGTGGCGCGCGCGCTCGCGGTCGAACCCGACGTGCTGCTGCTCGACGAGCCCGCCAGCTCGGCCGACCGCGCGGCGGCGCAGACACTGTACCGCGCGCTCGCCGAAGAGCGGGCCCGCCGCCCGCTCGCCGTCTGCCTCGCGTCGCATCAGCTGGAGGATGCCTATCGCTGGGCGGACGACGTGCGCGCCCTCGCGGAGGGTAGACTGTCACCGGTCACGCCCGAGAACCTGTTTCGCGTGGAGCTGCCCGCGAGCGGAAGCGGTGGCGATCTGAAGCATGTGTGCGTCGGCCCGATTGAGATCGCCGCGACCACCGACAAGACGGGCCCCGCAATTCTCGCAGTGCCGCCCACGGACATTTTCGTGAGTCGCGAGCCGCTCGCGTCCTCGGCGCGCAACGTATTCGTCGGACGCGTGACCCGACTAGCGCACCAGCGGCCGGGAGCGGTGCACGTCACGGCGGATGTGGGCGTAGAGCTGGTCGCGGTGGTCACAGAGGAGGCGGCCCGCGACCTGGGGCTCACGCCGGGAGGCCCCGTGGTGTTCTCGTTCAAGGCCAGCGCGGTGCGGGTGTTCTAGCAATGCCGATCAGCTATCTTACGCGCATCGTTGAGTTTAGCGCCACGCATTACATCCGGCGGGCCGACTGGCCCGAGGAGCGGAACGCTCGCGAGTTCGGCCGAGCGGCGACTGAGCATGGCCATCGCTACCAGTGCCGGGTCACGGTGAAAGGCCCGCTCACGGCGGAAGCGGGGGGCGTCATGAGCCTCGAAACGCTGGATCGACTGCTGGCCGAAGAAATCACCCGGCGGCTCGACGGCCGCAGCATCAACGAAGCGCTGCCCGAGTTCAGCCCCGGGCGCCGGCTCGCCACGGGGGAGGCGCTCACGGTGTACCTGTGGGAACGCATCGCGCCGCAGTTGCCGCGCGGCATCACGCTGCATGCGGTGCGCGTGCAGGAGGGGCCACACATTTATTCGGAATATTTCGGTGAAGCGTAAGCCACGAACCCCGGACCCGATCCCGGACCTCACCCCCCGGCCCCCTCTCCCTTCGGGAGAGGGGGAGTTCAGGACGTCCCCCCTCTCCGGAACGGAGAGGGGGTCAGGAGGTGAGGACTCACCGTCGGGGAACCCTCACGCCCCCGGCAGCCGCCGCGGCCGCATGCTCGCTGAATCGGCCGTCGTCGAAGAGATGCCGGTCTGGCTGGAAGTGAACGGCGCGCCGGCGGTGACGTGGATGTGCACACCCGACCAGCTCGAGGAGCTCGCGACGGGGTGGCTCCATGGCGAGGGCTACATCGAGTCGCTCGACGACCTGGTGAAGCTGCGGCCCTGCGCCCCGGACTTGGGGTTCTGGGCCGAGGTGAAGCCGGAGCGGGTGGCCGCCGTCAAAAGTGAAAACCGCAAGCGAGTGCTCGCGTCGGGGTGCGGCGCCGTGTCCACGTTCCTCGCCGATCCGCACCAGGTGGCGCACGCGCCGGCGCGGGGCGAGCCGCCCGCACCGGACCGGTTGCGCGCGCTCTTCAAGGAGCTGTTCGGGCGGGGGGAACGTTACAACGAGACCGGCGGCATCCACGCCGCCGCGCTCACGGACGACGAGCGTCTGCTGTTTCACGCCGAGGACATCGGGCGACACAACGCCGTGGATAAAGTAGTGGGCGCGGCGGTGATCGCGCGGGAACCGATCGCGGGGCGCGGGCTTCTCGTCACCGGCCGCATCTCGGCGGAGCTCGCGTACAAGGCGGCGCGCGCCGGGCTCGCCTGGGTCGCCACGCCGAGCGTACCCTCGACGCTGGCGGTGACCATCGCGCAGCGCACGGGGATCGTGCTGGTCGGGCGGGCGGTGAGCGGCACTCCGCACGTCCACCGGCCCGACACGTGACAGAGGAGGCGCTGCGCGACATCCTCCGGGCGGCGCGCACCATCGCCGTCGTGGGGCTGTCGCCCAAGCCGACGCGCCCGAGCCACGGCGTCGCCCGCTACCTGCGGGACGCGGGCTACCAGATCGTCCCGGTGAACCCGGGCCACTCCACAATTCTGGGCGAGAAGAGCTACCCTACCCTCACCGTCGCTGCGGCGGACCACACGATCGACATCGTAGACGTATTCCGGCGCAGCGAATTCGTCGGGGCGATCGTGGACGAGGCCATCGCGCTGCAATCGCCCCCGCGAATGATCTGGCTGCAGCTTGCGGTGGTGGACGACGCGGCGCAAACGCGGGCGCAGGCGGCGGGCATTCCCTGCGTGATGGATCGCTGCCTGATGGTCGAGCACCGGGCGCTGGGAGTCTGAGGGTGCGCGGCGCCGTCCTGGCCGGCGGCGCCGCCCGCCGCTACGGCGGGCATCCCAAAGGGCTGGTCGAGCTCGGCGGGCGACGCATCCTCGACCGCGTGGTGGACGCCGTAGCTACGGTTACAGGCGAGGCCCCGCTGCTCGTCGCCAACGCCCCCGACGGCCCCACCTGGCGACGCGATCTCCGGACCATCCCCGACGTGCGCCCCGGCCAGGGGAGCCTGGGAGGGATCTACACCGCCGTCGTGTCGGGCGTAGGACCGGTGCTGTGCGTTGCTTGGGACATGCCGTTCCTCACCGTTGAGTTGCTGCGGGCGCTGCTCGAGGGTTCGACGGGCTGGGACGCCTTCCTTCCCGAGAGCGATGGCCGCCGCGGGGTGGAGCCGCTGTGCGCCGTGTACGGGCCGGCCTGCGGTTCCGCCATCGAGCGGCAGCTCGCGCGCGGCGACCTGCGGGCGATCGGCGGCGTGGCGGCAACGCGGATGATGTCGATCATCGGGCGCAAGAACGCCGGCAAGACGACGCTCCTCGTCGCACTCGCGGCCGAGCTCTCGCGCCGGAAATTCCGCGTCATGACCATCAAGCACGGCACCCACCCCGCGGATACGGACCAGCGCGGCAAGGACTCCTGGCGCCACTGGCACGAGGGGCACGCCGAGCGGGTCCTCATGGAGGGGCCCGGGCAGCGGGTACTGTGGGAGCGGACCGAGCACGAGTCGGAGCCGGTCGCCCTGGCCCGCCGCTATCTCGAGGGGGCGGACATCGTGCTGGTCGAGGGCTTCAAGCGCGCTCCCCTGCCCAAGATCGAGGTGTACCGTCTGGCGGCGGGGCCAGAGCCGCTGTTCGACGCGGCCGTCCATGACCCGGGGGACTGGGTCGCCATGGTGACGGACAATTCGAAGTATCATGCCGACTTTCCGGTGTTCCGCTTCTCGGATACCGCCTGGCTCGTGACGATCGCCAACCTCGCGTGGGATCGGGCCAAGATCCTTCCGCCCTGACATGCTCACGCCGACCGAAGCCGCGCGCCTGATCCTCGAGCACATCGCCCCGCTCCCCGCGGCGCGCCGGCTGCTGCGCGAGGCGCTGGACCGGGTGCTCGCCGAAGACGTGACGAGCCCCATCGACCTCCCCGCCTGGGACAATTCCGCGATGGACGGCTACGCGGCGCGCGCCGCAGACGTGGAGGGCGCCGGGCCCGATCGGAAGATCACGCTCGCGGTGGTCGAGGCCGTGGCCGCCGGCCGGTTCCCGACCAAGCCGATCGGTCCCGCCCAAGTCACACGCATCTTCACCGGGGCCCCATTGCCGGCCGGCGCCGACACCGTCGTACGGCAGGAGGACACCGAGCCCGCGGAGCCCGGGCGCATCACCGTGGTGAGCGGCCGGGACGCCCGGAAGAACGTCCGCTACCGCGGCGAGGACATCCGGAGAGGTGAGGTCGTCTTGGGCGCGGGCACGCCCCTGGGCCCGGCCCAGCTCGGCGTGCTCGCGTCCATCGCCCACGCGACTCCCCTGGTCTACGACGCTCCGCGGGTCGCCTTCATGGGATCGGGCGACGAGATCGTGGACCTGGACCGCGCGGACGAGATCCTGTCGGGTCAGAAGGTCGCGACCTCCAATTCCTACACGCTGCATGCGCTGATCCGGCGGAACAGCGCGATCCCCGTGGACTTGGGCCTGGCCCGCGATACAAAGGAAAGCCTGCGCGAGCGCCTCGCCGACGCCGCGGGGCGCTCGGATCTGCTCGTCACCACCGCCGGGGTCAGCGTGGGGGAGCACGACTTCGTGCGCGAGGTCCTGACCGAGCTGGGCGGCGAGATCAAGCTGTGGCGCATCGCCATGCGCCCCGGCGCCCCGGTTGGATTCGGCGTGCTGGGCGGCAAGCCGTGGATCGGGCTCCCGGGAAATCCGGTGAGCGCGATGGTCACCTTCGAGCTGTTCGTGCGCCCGGCCATCCGGCGTCTGCTCGGCCACCGGCTCCCGTTTCGCCGCACCGTGCCCGTGTGCGTGGGCGAGCCGATCAAGCTCGGGCCGAAGCTGCGCCACTTCCTGCGTGCGGTGGTTCAGCCAGAGGGAGCCGGGGGCGGAACGCTGACGGCGCGCTTGACTGGCCCGCAGGGTTCCGGCATCCTGACATCCATGGCCCGTGCAAACGCGCTCCTGATCGTCCCGGAAGACCGACCCGCCGTGGCGGCCGGCGAGACCCTCCCGGCGCTGTTGCTGGACGATCCGCACCACGTCGCCGAGGTCCCCTTCTAAGTGGCTATCCGCCCTGGCCTGCTCCGGGTGCTGCGCCTGCTCGCGTGGGCCGCGATGGTGGCGGGCGTGTACGTCCTGAATTCCCGGACGCCGGACCTGCGGCTGGGGATTCTGTACGTGATTCCCGTGCTGCTCGCGGCATGGCACGACGGGATGCACTGGGGCATCGCGTTCGCGCTGGCCACTACCCTGCTGCGCTTCACCGTCGGCATCGACCAGATGCCCGCCACGTCGTTGCTCGACTACCGCGTCCTCGACGAGCTCGCGTACCTCACGGTGGTGGGCGTGGCCATCGCCGGCCTGTCGCAGCTGCGGCAGACACACTCACAGCTCGAGCAGCTCGCGACCCAGGACCCGCTCACCAACGTGCTGAACGCGCGCGCGTTCTCTCACGAGCTGGCGCAGGAGCTGAGTCGCAACCGGCGCTACGGCCGGCCCCTGGCTCTGATCTACCTCGATCTGGACGACTTCAAGTCGGTGAACGACGCGCACGGGCACGCCACAGGCGACGCCGTGCTGCGGCTCGTGGCCGACGCGATGCGCGGGGCGGTGCGGCAGGCGGACGTGGTCGGCCGGCTGGGGGGCGACGAGTTCGGGGTCTTGATGCCCGAGACGGACGGCGACGTGGCACACGCCGCGGCCAACCGGCTGGTCAGCGGCATCCGCACGGTGTTCCGGGGCACGCCATCCGTCACGGCCAGCATCGGCGTCGTCGCGGTTTCGGGCACCGAAGCCGGCACGGACGAGCTGCTCCGCAAAGCCGACCAGGCGATGTATGCGGCGAAGCGGGCCGGCAAGGATCGCGTGGTGCGGGTCGCGATGTGAGCGAGACCCTGCGCACGCTCCAGGATCTGTTCCTCGTCTTCACGTCGGTCTTGTTCATCGTAGATCCTCTCACCGCAGTCCCGACGTTTCTCGCGATGACGGCTCGGGATCCACCCGAAGTGCGCCGTCAGATGGCCAAGCGGGGCGCGTGGACCTGCGCCATCACGCTGATGTCCTTCGCTCTGGGCGGCAGCCTCATCTTCCGGCTGTTCGGCATCACGATCGCGGCCTTCAAAGTCGCGGGCGGCGTGCTGATCGGCCTCAACGCGCTGGATATGGTGCAGGCGCGCCGCAGCCAGCAGCGGGAGACGGCAGTCGAGAAGGCCGAGGGGATCGAGAAGGAAGACGTCGGCATCATGCCGCTCGGCGTCCCGATGCTCGCCGGCCCGGGGGCCATCTCGACGGTCATGGTGCTGGCGGGGGCGTCGAAGAGCGTGGTGACGACCATCGGGGTCTACGTGGCGATCGCGCTCACCGCGTTCCTGACCTACGTCACGCTCGCCGCCGCGCCGCGGGTGGAGCGGAAGCTCGGTCAGACGGGCATGCGAATCCTGACGCGGCTCATGGGGCTGGTGCTGTGCGCCATCGCCGTGCAGTTCATTCTCGATGGGATCAAGATGGCGGGACTATAGGTTCAACCGCTGAAACCCTTCCGGGTCCGATACGCGCCGGCCTCCTTGGGCGCGGCGGGGAGCTTCCGCGCGTCGCTCGGCGCTGCCGCGGCGCTCCACAGGCACCGCGACTGTCTCGCGCCGGCGGTCGCGTACCATGCGGCGGCCGCGATCGGCCCGGCGATCCCAGCCGCGCCGCTTTGGCTGCTCGCCCCACGTGGTCAAGTCCCGCTTGGCGTCTTTCGTCATAGAACGCCTGGTGATCGACTGCATCCTCAATGCCATCGAGCCGACCAAGCCTCACCGCCTATGACATTGGCGGGATTGATGATGCGGGTTGAACGAGAGGTGTGGTCGCTTGGGTGGAGGCGGAACTGTTGCGCTCGGGTTGCGCCTGATGCGGCGATGCCAACGGGGAACCCCCCTACATCCGTTTGTACCTGGGCCCGCTCCCCCCTTCCCGCGGCGTCCACCTCGGACCGAGCACGTCCGTGGCCTTGCAGTCGACGCAATTCGGGGCGTTCACGCGCAGCGCGCCCTGCGCCGGCTCGTACACCCCGGCCGGGCACATCCGGGCGTAGAATTCCGCGACCGCGGCCGGCACGTCCTTCCCGACCACCAGATGAACGGGGATCGTATCGCGCGTCGCGTTCCCGGACTTGAAGACCGCATCCACTTTAGAGAACGTCAGCTGCCCGTCCGGGGTGGGTAGCCCCGGCGGTGAGGCCGGGGTGAGCTGGCGCTCCACCTCCGCGTCGGGCTCCATCGGAATCCTCCCACCCGGGAACCGTCCCCCCGTAAGGGTCATCAGCGCCGCCTTTATCCCCCCCGCATAGAACCCGTCTTTGAAAGCGAGGCGCATGTTCCGAGTGCGATGCAGATCATTCATGATGAACGACTCGTTCACCAGCCGATCGTAATCGGCGAGCCGCGCAGCCGAGGCGTCACCCGCCCTGAGCGCCGCGTGGATGGCGCGGGCGGCGAAGATCCCCGACTGCATGGCGTACTGAATCCCTTTGAGCGACGGCACGTCCACGAACCCCGCGGAGTCGCCCAGGATCACGACACCGTCGCCCGCGCGGCGCGCCGGCACGGCGTAATAGCCGCCCTCGGGGATCGTCTTGGCGCCCCACTCGACCAGCTCACCGCCTTCCACGTACTGCCGGAACAACGGGTGCAGTTTCATCCGCTGCAGCAGCTCGTGGACATCGAGCGCCGCATTGCGGTAGTCGAGCCCCACTACCAGCCCCAGCGCCACGAGGTTCGGCTCGAGCGGATACATGAAGCTGCCCCCGAAGGCATCCGTCGGGACGGGCCAGCCGAGGGTATGAACGATCGAGTCGAGCGGGCGCTTGGTCTCCCAAATCTCCTTCACGCCGAGCGCGAAGATCTGCGGATTCTCGGACCTCACGGCCTGCCATTCGAGCCACGCCTGGGACAGAGTCCCCCGCGTCCCCTCGGCCAGTGCCGTCACCTTGGCGGTGAGATCGTTCGGCGCCAGGTAATTCGAGAGCGGCCGCCCCTCGCGATCCAGCCCGGTCGCCGCCGTGCGGACGCCCGCCACCCCACGGCCATCCACCAGCAGGCTCGCGGCGGGAAAACCGGTGAAGACGTTCACGCCCAGCGCCGTAGCCCGCTCGCCCATCCAGCGCACGATCTCGCATAAAGACGCGACGTAGTTCCCGGCATTGTGCATCGTGGGCGGCGTGGGGAGGGTGATCGCGCGGCGGGTGGTGAGCAAGGCGACCCGTTCCCTCCCGACCGGCCCGCGGAACGGGAAGTCGGCATCCTTCAGGTCGGGGAACAGCTCGCGGAACGCGCGGGGATTCACCACCGCGCCCGAGAGGGAGTGCTCCCCCAGGGACTCGGCCTTCTCGAGCACGCCGATGTTCAAGTTTGTGCCCTCGCGCTGGGCGAGGCGCGCCAGCTCGATCGCGCAGGCGAGGCCCGCCGGCCCGGCGCCGACGATCAAGACGTCGAGCTCCATCCGATCGCCCGCGCCCTCGGCGCCGTCCTTCAGGATGAGTCGGTCGAGCGGTAGCGGCGGTTGGTATCGGGCGGGAACGAACCGCTCACCCATGGAGCTTCTTTATCTCTTCGGTGAGCTTGGGCACCACGTCGAACAAATCCCCCACGATTCCGTAGTCCGCCACCTTGAAGATCGGGGCGTCTTTGTCCTTGTTGATCGCCACAATGACTTTGGACGTACGCATCCCCGCGAGGTGCTGGATGGCACCGGAGATCCCGACCGCGACGTACAAGGTGGGGCTGACCGTCTTGCCGGTCTGTCCCACCTGTTCCGCGTGCGGGCGCCAACCGGCGTCCACGACGGCGCGCGATGCGCCCACCGCCGCGCGTCCCGCGAAGGCCGCAGCCAGCTCTTCCAACACCTTGAAGTTGGCCGGCTCCTTGAGCCCCCGACCCCCGGACACGATGATCGGCGCTTCGGCCACATCGAGCGTGCCTGCTTCCGCCGCCTTGATCTGCTTCACCACCACGCGCCCCGCGGGGCTTTCGACCGGGGCAGTCTCCTGCGTTGCTGCCTTGGGCCGCTCGACCGGCGTGAACACGCTGGGGCGCAGCGAAATCATCGCGGGTGTACCAGTGATCTTGAGCTTGAGCAGGGCCTTGCCCGCGTACACCGGCCGGGTCACCGTGACCGCGCCACCCTGGACGTCAACGTCGGTCACGTCCTGGGCGAGCGGACGCCCCAGCCGCGCGGCCACGCGCGGCGCGAGATCCTTTCCTGTTGCGCTCGCGGCGAACGTCACCGCTCCGTATGTCCCGCTCTTGACGCGCTCGGCGATGGCACGCGCGTATCCCTCCGGGGCATACAGGCCGAACGCCGCATTGGTCAGTGTGATGACCTTGTCGGCGCCGAACCGGCCCACCTGCTCCGCTCCCTGCACCGCCCCCGCCGCCAGGACCAGTGCGTCCACGCCCCCGCCCAGGGCGTCGGCGAGCCGCCGGGCGCCGGTCACGACCTCATGCGACACTTTGCGCAGCGCGCCGTCGCGCTGCTCGAGCACCGCGAGGACGTCGCTCACAAGACCTTGGCTTCCTCGCGCAGCAGGCGTACGAGCTCCGGTACGGCCGCCGCACCCTCGCCCACGATCTTTCCTTCCTTGCGTTCCGGCGGCGGCGTGAGAGCGAGTAGCTCGAGCCCACCGCCGCCGAGCGACACGGGCTTGACCTCCAAGGGCTTCTTCTTGGCAGCCATGATCCCTTTGAGCGCAGGGTAGCGCGGCTCGTTGAGCCCCTTGTCGGTGGTGAGGACCGCCGGCAGCGGGAATTCCACCACTTCGACGCCGCCTTCGATCTCCCGCTCCGCGACACCCTTCCCGCCCTCGATCTCGAGGTGGGACACGGTGGTCACACACGGCAGGTCGAGCAGCTCGGCCACCATGGGGCCGACCTGATGGTTGTAGTCGTCGATCGCCATCTTGCCGAACAGGATGAGGTCGAACCCGGCGCCCTTGAGCTCGGCGGCCAGCGCCTGCGCCACTGCCAGCCCGTCTACCGGGATCCGGTCCGCTTGGAGCAGGATGCCGCGATCGGCCCCCATGGCGAGGGCCGTACGGATCGTCTCCTGAGCGGCGGTGGGGCCGAGCGCGATGACGACGACTTCACCCGACCCGGCGTTTTCCTTGCGTCGCAGGGCCTCTTCGACGGCGAACTCATCGTAGGGATTGAGGATGAACTTGACGCCCGCTTCGTCGAGCGATTTGCCGTCGGAGGCGATCTTGACGCGCGTCTCGGAGTCGGGGACGCGCTTGACGCACACGGCGATCTTCATGGGAGCAGAAAACAAACCCGGCGCAGTGGTTCGTGCAACTGACGGCTAGAATTCCGCGCTCAGGCTCACCAACACGTGGCGCGGGAGGCCTGGCGTAAGGAACCGCTGGACCGGGTCGCCCGCTACCGTGGGGTTTGCGGCGAACGTCCCGAAAGTCACATAGCGGCGATCGAGCACGTTTGGCACGGCAACGCGGACGCGGTAGCGGCCAACCTCGACGTCGAGCGACGCATCGACCACCGCGTAGTCGGAAAGGCGCCGCTCCACGTTTTCCTCGTCGCCGCGCAGGTATTGCGGACCGACGTAGCGCGCGTCGAGGCGCAATCGCATGCGGTCGCCCGGCGCTGGCAGGGACAGGCCGGAATTCACGCGGTGGGCCGGGATCATGGGGATCCGGTCGCCGGGGACGACGGCCTCATTCCCGGGGGCGCGTCCTGTGGCGAGAACGGCGGACGTCTGGAACGTCGCGGCCGTGAAGCCGTAGTTCGCGTAGAACTCGAGCCCTGCGGGACTCCTCCAGCGCGCCGATGCTTCGAACCCCGAGCGGCGCGTCGAGCCGATGTTCTGGAAGTACCCGGTGGTGGCGGTCGGTGCCACGAAGAAAATGTCGTCGCGCACATTCGTGAGGTAGGCATCCGCTGCGAGGGCGAGCCGGACGCCAGTGGGGCGGTGCCGCCATCCTAACTCGTAGGTCGTCGCGATCACGGGGCGAAGTGCGGGATCGGGTCCCAGGGCGAATGGAAGCGGGCAGGCGGCCGTCGGATCGCTGCAGGCGATCTCAACCAGGGCGGGCGTGCGGAAGCCGCCGCTCAACGAGGCGTACACCTCGTGCCCGGCGACCGGGGTCCACGACAGGGCGACCCGCGGGCTGACGTGCCGAAACACGTTCAGCCCGCTCTGGCTCGGGTCGAGGAGATCTTCGTACGGGAGCCTGATGTAGTCATACCGCCCGACGAGGGTCGCCTCGAGTGCCGGCGTGAACGCCCAGCTCACGCCGGCGAACGCCCCGAGGTCTAGCTCGTTCGTCCGGACAGAATCGGTGAGGGAGTCCGTCCCGCCGGTGGGCACGGCATAGAGTCCGACGACCGTGTGAGAATATTGGGCGTCGAGCCCCGCAAACCAGCGGAGCGGCCGCCCGCCCACGGGCCGCGCTCCCGCGAGCTGCACGGCACCGCCCGCAATTCGTTCGTGGTTCCGTTGACGCGAGTCCGGCGGCGTCGCGTTCACGTTGAACTGGTCGGTGTCGAGTCGCCGCCCGAAGACGTTGGCGGAAAGTTGCGCGCTCCCTAGGGCGCGTTGCGCGTTGAGCGTTACCTGATGCGCCAGTGGCGCGAAATAGTCACCACCCGTGAAATTGCTGTCGGGACGCGCGTCGACCACATCGTCCGGTAGGCTGCCTGCCTGGTAGATCTTGTTGGTCGCGCCGCTGTAGCTCAGGGTCGCGTTCCAACCGCCCGCCAGCAGGCCGAGCTTGGAGAATAGCGTCCCGATGCGACTCATCGTCGCCTGGCGCCAGCCATCCTCGTGTTCGTAGCGCACGCCGACGTAGTAGTCCCAGATGCCCAGCCGGTCTCCGGCGTTGGCTTTCACCTCGTAACGGCCGTAGCTACCGCCCGACAGCTCGATTTCTTGGACGGCAGGCGCACGGCCCCGCCGCGTCACCAGATTGACCGCCGCGCCCAGGGAGTTGCGACCCAACAGGACCGAGGGACCGTACGACACCTCGACCCGCTCGAGGTCCTCGAGCGGCAGGAGGTCGAAGTTCACCTCGTTCGCGTCGGGCTCGTTCACGCGGACGCCGTCCACATACACGGTGATGCCCTGGGGCAGGCCGATGGTGGGGGACACCTGGAAGCCGCGGAGCGTGACATCGAGCTGCGCGGGCGCGCCGAGCTCGTCAGCCGTCGTCACACCGGGCAGCATCTCGAGAGCGTCGGCGAGCGTACTCACACCCCGCGCGTCAAGGGCCGTCGCGTCGAGGACCGCGCTCTGTCCGGTCAGGCCTCGGGCCGTCTCTCCCGTGGTGGGCAGCCGCACGCCGGTCACGACGACGGGGGCGAGAGTGGCGGTGTCTTTGGGAGTGGAGTCGACGTGTTGGGCAGGCTGTTGCGCGCCGGCCAGCGCCGGAAGCAGACACAGCACCGCGCCGCCAGCAAGCAAGTGCGGAATGCGGAGTGCGGAATGCGGAGTCGATGGGCGTTCGTCAATTCCGCACTCCACACTCCGCACTCCGCACTCAGTTGAACGCACTCAGCCCCGTGATTTCCTGGCCCAGGATGAGCGTGTGAACGTCATGCGTCCCCTCGTACGTATAGACCGACTCGAGGTTCGCGAGGTGGCGCATCGCCTGATACTCCGCCAGGATGCCGTTGGCGCCGAGCAGCCGGCGCGTCTCGCGCGCCACGTCGGTCGCGATATTCACGTTGTTCCGCTTGGCGAGCGACACCTGCTGCGGCGTGGCCTTCTCCTGGTCCTTGAGCCGCCCGAGCTGCAGGCAGAGGACCTGCGCCTTCGTGATCTCGGTGAGCATCTCGGCGAGCCGCTCCTGCTGCAGCTGAAACCCGCCGATCGGCTTGCCGAACATCAGCCGCGTCTTGGCGTAGCTCACCGCCTCGTCGTAGCACGCCATCGCGGCGCCGACCGCTCCCCACGCGATGCCGTAGCGCGCCTGGGTAAGGCACATGAGCGGGGACTTGAGCCCGCCCGTCTGCGGGAGCAGGGCGTCCTTGGGAACGCACACGTCCTGCAGCACCAGCTCGCTGGTGTCGCTGGCACGCAGGCTGAGCTTGCCCTTCTGGTCCTTGGCGGAGAAGCCCTTGGTGTTCGTGGGGACGATGAAGCCGCGGATCGAGTTCACGTCGTCGACCTTGCCGGTCTTGGCCCACACAATGGCCAGCTGCGCGGTCGAGCCGTTGGTGATCCACATCTTGGCCCCGTTTAACACCCAACCGTCCTTCGTTTCCTTCGCGACGGTGATCATGCCGGCGGGGTTCGAGCCGTAGTCAGGCTCCGTGAGCCCGAAGCAGCCGATCACCTCTCCGGACGCCATCTTGGGAAGCCAACGCCGCTTCTGCTCGTCCGAGCCGAAGGCGTAAATCGGATACATCGCGAGCGCGCCCTGGACTGAGGCAAACGAGCGCACCCCCGAGTCGCCGCGCTCCAGCTCCTGCATGATCAGCCCGTAGGCGACGTTGTTCAGCCCGGCGCAGCCGTACTCCTCCGGCAGATTGGCGCCGAACAGGCCGAGCTCGGCCATCTGCGGGACGAGCTGCTTCGGGAAGCGCCCCTCGATGTAGTGCTCGCCGATGACGGGGATGACGTTGTCGTCCACCCAGGCGCGCACCGTGTCGCGCACGGCGCGCTCCTCCTCGGAGAGCAGGCTGTCGACGTCGTAAAAGTCGACGCCTTGAAACTTGGGTGCCATGGCTGCCTCAGCTGTGTGATGTCGTGTCCGCGGGTATCGGCTGGGAGGGGGACGGGGCGGGGGCTGCTCCCTTTCCAGCCCGCGCGAACGCGTAGGTGTCGGACGCCCGGAAGCGGCGGGCCTCGGCATCCCACCGGAAGTACGTGATGTGAACCGCCGTCGGCTCGATGGTCACGAAGTTGAAGCTCGACGGCCGCCCGCCCCGCGTGCGGGTGCACAGGGTCCCCGCGGTCGAGACCACCACCCGGCCCCCGAGCTGCTCCGCTCCCTCCTGGTGGTCGTGCCCGCACAGCACCACTTCGGCGCCCGAAGCCAGGATGCGTCGCTGCGCCTGTCTCCAGCGGGCGAGGCCCATGCGCCCCGAGAGGTCGCCCCGCAGCACGTTGTGGTGCACCGCCAGCACCCGCGCCTGCTCGCCCGGCGCCGCTTCGAACAACTCGCGCACGCGCGCGATCTCGCGCTTCGGGAGATGCCCCTTCACCGCGAGGTCGCGCACCCGCAGGGTCAGCGACCCCCAGGCCACGCCGTGCGAGGTGAGCGCGCTGGCTATGATCGCCCCCGGGAGCGACAACCGAGGCGTCAGATCCGCGCCGAAGTAGCGCGCGTATTTCGCGTACAGCGGCTGCTTCGCGAACGGGATGAGCGGTCGCGTCCACCACGCCACGTCGTGGTTGCCGGGGATCACCAGCACCGGTGCCGTCCGCGCCGCCGTCTGTATCAGCGCCCGCGCGCGCTGGAATTCGCCGTGACGCGCCCGCTGCGACAGGTCGCCCGTGATCACGACCGCGTCGGGCCGTAGATCGGGGAACATCTGTTCGAGGCCCTCGATCTGATCGATGTCGGCGAGGCCGCCGAAGTGGAGGTCCGAGAGGTGCAGCAGCTGGACGGTCACGACTCGGCCTGGACAGTATAGGTGAGCGTCGCTTCGCCGTTGGCAGGGATCGGGACCCGGAACCGCACCTCGGTGGCGGAGAGCTTCTCGGGCCCCACGCTGCTGTCGGTCACGCGCCACACCCCGAACCGGGCCTCGCGCACGTCGACCGTCACCGCCGCGGGCTTGGCGTTCGAGATCGTCACCTTGTAGGACGCCGTAATCCGCTGATGTGGGGCCATGCCGCGCTTGGGGGGCGCCAGCTGCTCTTGCGCGTAATCCGTCTGCACTCGCTCGGCGGTGATGTCGAAAGCGTCCCCCGACTGCACCCGCAAATCTCGCCCCGGGGCGGTGTGCCCGCTGCTCGCCTCGCCCACGAGCTGGAGCCGGCCGACGGAATCGGCCTGATATAGCTGGACCGTCCCTCCCGGCAGGGGCCGGTCGCCGAACGGCGTGCCGCGACCGCGCTTGAGCGTGTACCACACCTGCACCGGCACGCGATTGTCGTCGCCGGGCGTCTGGCCGAGGAACCCGCGCCACGGCAGCGCGCCGGGCACGACGAACTCCTGGGTGTAAGCAGCACCCGAGCGGGGGAACAGCGCCGTCGTTGTCGGTGTCCCGGGCTCGATCGAGATCCGCGCCGGCAGCTGGTAGACGTGGGTCTCGCCGACCGCTGCTTCGCTGGCGGTCGCCGGTGCTTCCTCGGCCGCGACCTTCATGGCGCCGCGCAGCATGAGCTGTGGGCGCGGCATCGCGGCCCGCGCCCGGTTGATCGATCCGGCCACGAGTTGCACCTCAGCGCTGTCCGCACGCAGCGATTGGGCCACGATCGTCGCCGTCCCTGACACCTGGCATTTGGCACCCACCAGCACGACCTGGTATGCCGCCTCCCACCGCGCTGCACCGTCGGCCACGTAGGCAAGCTCCGTCCGGGGGCGGGCCAGGACAGCCTCGAGCGCGACGGCGGCTTCGGACCCGGTCCGCACCAGTTCCGCTGGGAAGAGCGGCTCACCCGGCTGCCACAGGATGTAGCGCCCGTCGGGCAAGCGGTACTGCGGCGGATCGCTCCGCACGACGGTCGCCCGCATCGTGTCGGCTCCCCCTGCGGCGCGCGCCCGGACGAAGGACAGAGTCTGCCCCGCCGCGGCCGCGAGGGCGGCGTTCTGATCGGTCGGGGGATGCACCACCGCCGACACCACTGCCACGGCCGTGTCGGGCGAGAACAGGGTCGCCCCGTCGAGCCCTTCCAGCTTGACGGTGAGCGAGTTCCGCCCCTTTTGGAGCGGCTGGGGCAGGGTGCGGCGCACGACGACGCGCCCGTCACTATAAATGGAAAGCGACGTCTGAGCGGTGAGCGGCATGACAGCCGCCGCGATCGCCAGGACTACGGACGCCGTGATTTGAGCCATTCGAATGCGATCCTCTGTGCGATACGAAAGGTCAGCAGATACCACGCGACGGCCGTCACGGCGCCGACGGTGCGCGCGGTGGCCTGTGACTCCAGCGGGGTCGACCGCAGCCTGAACATCACATACCCCGCGACCAGCAGCGTGGTCACGATGGCCACGAGACGCCCGATGCGTGACGCTTTTCTCGAGACGTCTCTCGTACACGGCGCGCACAGGTCGCCCGGCGCGATCCCGGCGGTCTGCTCGCCGCAGCGCGCGCACGGGTGGCTAGAGCCGGCGGGCCACAGCCCGGGCGAACTCGGTGGTCGAAGCACTGCCTCCCAGATCCTTGGTGCGCACGTTGTCCTTCACGATCGCCGTTTCGAGCGCCCGGCGCAGCCGGTTCGCGGCCGCCAGCTCGCCGACATGATCGAGCATCATCGCGGCGGCGAGCAGCTGGGCCGACGGGTTGGCGATTCCCTGCCCCGCAATGTCCGGGGCCGAGCCATGCACGGCCTCGAAAATCGCCGCATGCTCGCCGATATTCGCCCCCGGCGCGAGCCCGAGCCCGCCCACCAGCCCCGATGCCTCATCCGAGAGGATGTCCCCGAACAGATTGGTCGTGACGATCACGTCGAACTGCGCTGGGTTGATCACCAGCTGCATCGCCGCGTTGTCCACGATCTTCTCGTCCGACGCGATCTGCCCTTCGTACTCCTGGGCGATCATCCGGGCGGTTTCGAGGAACAGGCCCGAGGTCGCCTTGAGGATATTCGCCTTGTGTACCACCGTCACCTTGCGGCGGTCGTGCTGCCGGGCGTATTCGAACGCGTAGCGCGCGATGCGCCGGCAGCCGTCCCGCGTCATCACCGAAGTGGCCTGGGCGAGGGCCTTGGGGTCGTTCCCCACCTTGAAGGTCCGGTCGAACCCGACGTACATCCCCTCGGTGTTCTCGCGGATGATCACGAGGTCGACGTCCGTATAGCGGCCGCCCGGCACGATCGACTTCACGGGCCGCACGTTGGCGTACAGCTCGAACTCCTGGCGCAGCGCCACGTTCACCGAACGATAGCCGTCGCCCACCGGCGTCGTCAGCGGGCCCTTGAGCGCCAGGCCGGTTCGCCGGATCGAGTCCACCGTGGAGTCAGGGAGCGGGGTGCCGGCCTGCTCCACCGCGCTCATCCCACCGAACTGCTCGTCCCAGTCGAACCCTACGCCGAGGGCGTCCAGCACCTGCAATGTCACCTGTGTGATCTCTGGCCCGATTCCATCGCCGGCGATGAGGGTCGCCTCGCGTATCACGGCAACCCCGGCGTGAGACTCTTCACCGCGCGGGTGAGCGCGCTCCACGGGTCGTCCCCGTCCCCGCGCGCGATCGTGCGGAACCCGACCCGACCGGTGCGGACGTCAACCAGCACCACCGTCAGCTCAGCGGTGGCGGTCAGGCGGCCTGCCGGCGGGGCGGCCGGAGGCTGCGATTTCCGCCGAAACGTCAGCCCCGCCGGCACGAGCGCGTACCGCCCACCTCCCGCCAACGCGGCAAGCGTGCGCAGCTCGCTGCGCAGCGGGTCGGCCACCATTTCCGGCTCTTGTTTGGTCGGGTGGAACAGGATCGCCGTGCCCATCTGATCGGGAGCGGGAGCGATGCCTGGCGCCCGGCGCGCTACGCGCCGCAGCTCGTCCGGGAGCAACCAGCTCACCTCGGGGGCCCGCGTCTTGAGCAGCGTGCCGATGATGCTGTCGCTCTTCGCGAGCGCCACCCGGCGCTCGCCCAAGGCCGTGTCCCAGTGCAGCGAATCCTCGGCGGCAACCAGCGTGAGCGGCAGTACCCCGACCGGTTGGGACGCGATTCCGGCGGTGGGGAGCGGCGCGGTCGGCTCGGGAGTGAGGGTTTCGGACCTGTGGGGGCACGCCGCGAGGGCAGCGGAGGTTACCACGCACCACGTACCACGCACTAAGCTTTTGATTTGCAATGCATTAGTCACGGCGCGCAATATCGTGTGCGCGCCGCGGATTTTCAAGAAGCGAGCGTCAATCCGCCATCCACCACGATCACCTGTCCCGTAATGTGGCGCGCCCCCTCGCTGCACAGGAACACGATCACGCGGGCCACGTCTTCCGGCTCGGCCACTCGTCCCAGAACCGACTCGTGCTCGGCGCGCTCGAGCACCTCGCGGGGCAGCGTCGACAGCAGGTCCGTTTTGACGAAGCCGGGGGCGACGGCGTTGACGTTGATGCTGGACGGGCCCAAGTCCACGGCGGCCGAGCGGGTGAGTCCGATCAGGGCCGCCTTGCTGGCCGCGTAGTTGGCGATGCCGAAGCCCGGCCGAAACGCCTGGTGGCTGGCGATGTTCACGATCTTACCGTAGCGCTGGGCGCGCATCGGGCCGGCCACCGCCTGTATACAGTTGAAAGCGCCGGTGACATTGGTGTCCATCACCTCCTGCCAGGCCTCGGAGGTGAGCCGCCACAGCGCGCCGTCGTGCGCCACGCCCGCGTTGTTGACCAGGAAGTGGACGCCGCCCAGACGCTCCCGCACCGTGGTGACGAACTTCTCCACGTCGTCCCGTTGGCGCACGTCGCACTTGGCGCAATACACCGGCACGCCGAGGGCACGGATGGCGGTTTCGGTGAGCAAGGCCTGCTCCGCCACGTCGCGGTCGGGCAGATCGACGTAATTGATCCCGACCGCCGTGCCGCGCTGGGCGAACTCGAGCGCCGTGGCCCGCCCGAGGCCGGTGGCGCCGCCGGTGACCACGGCGACCCGCCCCTGCACCGTCTCCGCCAGGCGCCGCGGATCGGGCCGGGTCTCGGTTGCCGGCGCTCCGACTTGCGTCGCCCCGCGCGGGGCCAAGATCCAGGGAGAAATGGGTGTCAAGGTTTCGAACCTATGTTCGAAATTGAACATCGGCAAGGCACGGCGTAACTTAGCGCCATGCAACCGCTCGCCTCGCTGCTCGTGTGGAGCGGGATCTCCCTGCTCGGCGCCGCCGCCTTCGGCGTGCTCGCGCTCTCCCGGGGGGAGACGGTCAACGCGGCCTGGCTCCTCACCGCCGCGGTCTGCACCTACGCCGTCGGGTACCGCTTTTACAGCAAGTTCCTCGCCGACCGCGTGTTCGGCCTGGACGATCGGCGCGCCACGCCGGCCGAGCGATGCAACAACGGGCGTGACTTCGTGCCCACCAACAAGTGGGTGCTGTACGGACACCATTTCGCCGCCATCGCGGGCGCCGGTCCGCTGGTGGGCCCGGTGCTGGCCGCACAATTCGGCTTCCTGCCCGGCACGCTGTGGCTCGTGATCGGCGTGGTTCTGGGGGGCGCGGTGCAGGACTTCGTCATCTTGTTCTGCTCGCTGCGCCGCGACGGCAAGTCGCTCGGCCAGATGGCGAAGGAAGAGGTGAACCCCGCTGCCGGGGCGACGGCCATGCTGGCCGTGCTCTTCATAATGATCATCCTGCTGGCCGTGCTGGCGCTGATCGTGGTGAACGCCCTCAAGGCGTCGCCCTGGGGCCTCTTCACCATCGCGTGCACGATTCCCATCGCGCTGCTGATGGGGTGGTGGATGAAGTCGTGGCGGCCGGGCAACGTAGGCGAGGCGTCGGCCGTCGGGGCCGTCCTGCTGCTGGGCG